>Ga0214207_1000073_pt1 | contig 32070 bp, 50 predicted proteins | sample TroBogEpilimnion_6_FD_153045 | JGI IMG/M metagenome (GOLD analysis project Ga0214207, IMG submission 153045) | Freshwater microbial communities from Trout Bog Lake, WI - 13JUL2009 epilimnion | ecosystem: Environmental > Aquatic > Freshwater > Lake > Epilimnion/Euphotic zone | place: Trout Bog... | reverse complement strand
TACTGTTAATTCCATCAAATTTTGGCCTTGAATACAAAAAATTGTATGTTTTAAATAGCCGTTTTCTTTCCTGACTTTGGAATGTCATTTGTTGCCCCTGATTCTGTTCATGCGCTGGCGTAAATCATCAGCTTCTTTCTTGCCACGGATTTTTTCTATCTTTTCAATCGTGTCTGCCCACCAAGCGTTAGCTTCACCGTAACCGTGATCTTTCGCTTTTTTGCGATAGCGAGCGACCCATTCTCTACTTTCGGATTCCCGCATAAATTCGAGAATACTGTTTTTAGATTCCGACTGCATCGCCTAAAACCCATAAGGCCCAAGTTATTGTGGTAAATGGCACAGAATCGTCACCCATGCGTACCAGGTCAAGGATTCGTGCTGCTTCAAGTTCTTCATGGTTGTAGTGGTTACGCATTTAAAACTCCTTATTCCACCAGGCTGCATCAATGGCAGGCGCTGGCTCGGATTTTGGCAAAACTGCTGGCTTCATTCTTTTTTCAGCCTTTGACCATTGATGCTTGCTGCACATTGGCTTCTGACCAGAAATATGAACCGACCAAAGCTGATTGCATCCTTGAACGCTACACAGGTTAGAAAACTCTTGGTTTTCTTTTTCTTCAACTTTTTTAATGTTGTACGCCATGATTACTCCTTGTGGTAAGCACCTTCAACGATGCGAGCAAATTTTGTGGGGGTGAAAATAAAGTCTATGTCTGCCTTCCAATCCTTAACCTTGCCAGTTAAGAATTTAGAGCCTCGCACATGGTCAAAAAAATCAGCAAACCATTCAAGCCCTTGGTCTTTGGTGAATTTTTGCTCGGCAACAACTTCACGCCATCTGGCTGAGATTGTTCGCTTCCTAGCATCGTTGACCACTTCGCACCTTGGCAACTGTGGCAGCTTGGCATTGAATAGCTCAACAATTTCAGAAATTGGCGCTGCTGGCGTTCTCTCGACTTTAGGCGAGGGGACAAGAACCGTAGGTTCTATAAATAATGGTTCTTGGTTAATGGTTAGTGGTTCTTGGTTAGGTGGCGCTTCGTCTACGGATTGTTCACGGTTCGTGCGTTTTTCCTTACGTTTCGCTTCTCTTTCCTCAGCGATTCGTTTGTTTGTATCTGCATTTTTATGATAGTGAAGCAACTCATCCAAGATACGTTCTTGAACATAACAACCATCTTTATCCAGCGTAAAAAAACGGCTTAAAACAAACTTTACCGCTTCAACTTCAGCTTCTGTGGATGCCCATGTCCATTCAATAGCTTCATCCAATGTAGGGAACTTTTCACGGTCATAACACGCATCCATAAGAAGCGTGTACGAACCGTGTTGAAGCATGGTCAAACGTCCTGCTTTTTTGGCATAGTCGCCAAGGTTTCTTTTGTAATAGTGCATTAATTGCTCCAATCAGCCCAACCTTGGACTTGAAGCACCAAATAACGCTCTGTATTGTTTGTTTTAGTTAGCCTATTTGCTTCACGCATAGCTTGATCGTGCGTGTCTGAAAAGCAAGTAAATCTAAAAGATTTGACATGGCGTGACTGTCGCATAACGACAAATTTGCCATCAAGATTTTCTAAGGGAGTTTCGCCAATAGGTTTGGCTTTTTTAAGAGATAGTGTTGCCACTTTTTTTACCTTACGTTATCGGTTGTCGTTACTGAAAACAATATCGGCAGGACGGTAACGAATCGTCTTTTCGGGAGCTACCCTAGCCGTGTTTGTAAAAATTATAGCTTAAACCAATCAGGTTTCAATTCTTTTAATTGATAAATTCTCAAAGCAGGGATGTCTTTCCAATGGTAGATAGCGCCCCTGGTCACGCCTAAGAGCTTGGCTAACTTGGCTTGGCTACCTGCTAATTTGATTGCTTCTTCTTTGGTCATCCGCTGAGTGTAGCATCAAACTAGACGTAAAAGATTAGGGTTTGTCCCTACAAAATTTTTTAAATAATTGTTGAAACCTGTCTATTTTGCTCTACAATAACATCCATGCCGTAGCAAAACGCAAGCGGTCTTTTAGGAGGTCTTATGACCGATTTCACTTTCTTTCCTTCCGATTTCTCCTCAACAACAATCACAGTTGTTGCCAACACTTCCGCCGCCAAAGAGTATTTGGCAGAACGTTACGGTTTTGGTTGCGTATCTGTTGAGATTCGCAAGTCTGCCGCTCCTGAGTTTGCAGACAGTTTTGAGTTTCAACAACTCTCCTACGAATAAGCCTTCGGGCTTTTTAGGAACAACCATGCAAGACATATCAACTAAGCAAATGGAGCTAGACCAACTATGCCAACTTCTTTACTCAAAAGGGTTCGAGGACACTTTGATAGACCGTATATCGAACGTCATATTGTCAGACACAACATTCGGTCTTGGGTCGCTTCTGTTCGACACCTTGGTGACAAATGGCTCCTCGCAACCCCAGTTCAACGAAAGGAACAGCAATGAACTCCCATTTTGAAACATTCTTGGATTACGCATTGGCTGTGGTCATTGCTTGTCTGTTGGCTTGGTTTTTAGCGGTAGCACTTGTATGACTGACGAACAAATTGCAAAACTATATGACCAAGCCTTGATTATTGAAAACAATGGTGACTATGTTGCTGGCGAATTAGACCCCGTAAAGTTTGCCAAACTGGTAGCACAGCATGAGCGTGAGGCGTGTGCAAAGGTGGCAGACGAGCATGATTTTTACGGCGTATCTATAGCACGAGACATCCGAGCAAGAGGTGAAGCATGACTGACGACTACGACTTTGACATAGAAGAACTGCGCCAAGAGGTAGCTGCTGAAAAGCGCTATTACAACCAGCTTATTCGCCACCCTAACCCGCAAGACCCTGACTATCCAGAGCTAGAGGATGATGATGAGTAACTGGCCCTTCCCAACCAAATTACCGCCAAGCAAACCTGGTGAGCCTAAATTTAACCCAAACAACCATGAGGATGCACCGTTTTGAAAACACTAATTTGCATCTTTTGGGCAGCACTATTCTGGATAGGGTTTTATTTTGTTTTGTATGAATTTTGGAGATAACAATTGGTAGTGAAAGTCAATGCCATGTCTTTTGCACACCTTGTTAAGTTGTTGTTAGACGGTACACGCACAGCAGATGAGCTTGCCGAAGAATCAGGGTTACATAAGCAAACGGTTTATATCTACACCAGACAGTTACACAGTAAAAAAGCTGTGTTTATTGCTGATTGGGAGCAAGATCGCTTAGGTAGAGACTGCAAACCGATTTTTATGATTGGATGCAAACCTGATGCTAAACGTCACAAACTCTCACCAGCCGAACGAGCAGCAAATTACAGAGCTAGAAAAAACAAGTTAGCAACCCCAAGATTAGAAAGTTGGTTACATGAAAGCAGATAGTTATCAAATCGGTGGCACACATTACAAAAACATGGAGATTCAACCTTGGGCAGTAATGGAAGCAACCTTAACGCAAGAAGAATTTATCGGATTTCTGAAAGGAAATGTAATCAAGTATTCCATGCGTCAAGGCCACAAAGAAGGCACAGACGATGCAGCCAAAGCACATCACTATCTTGAGAAGCTGAAAGAAGTGCAAGGATGAGAAAGCAAACCAGACGCAAAGTCTACCAATTGGTCAATCCAATTGAGTTCGCCATTGCAGGAGCCAAGATAACCGACAAGGAAAGCCTTGATTCGCTACGCATTAGGGAGCTTGCAGCCATAGATGCAATGAGCAAAGGGCTTGCAGGTGTAGAAGAATGGCGTGATCTTACTGAGATGCTCAATCTAGCAGAAACAATGGCTAAAAACGGCATTGGCCCTGAAGTGATTGAAACCTGCGATCTTGTCCAGGCTGAGTTACATCTAGCCGCTTTAAGGTATGAAAAAACTAAAAAGATGGGCTTAACTGGCGCTGGCCTGCAAGCAGTCAGAGATTTGTATGAATATCACGATCTACAAAGAACCAGCATAGCTCGGTCTGAATACGAGCGAATGATTAAAAAAACCAAAGATTACATTTTAAGTAATGCACCCTGTGTTTTACATATCAATTAGGAGTTGAAATGTTCCGCAAAAACGACCCCATTACGAGCAAACAAGCAGCAGACAAAGTGGATTTCAAAGCCAAACACTACGACCAAATCCTCGCAGTTCTTGTGCTTAATGGCCCGCAAGGAAAAGACGGTATAGCAGATCGTTCTACACTTGACCCTAACCAAGTCGCTAGGCGTCTTAAAGAGATGATGCAACTAGGTTTAGTGCGTCTTACAGGTAAAACAGTTAAATCAAAATCAAATCGAGAGGAACGAGAATGGGAACTAGCCTAAAAACAGTCACAGTAAAGCTCAAGGTCACTATTAACAATGACGACCCTGACTTGATAGACAAGATTGCTGGAAGGGCTTACACCATTTCTGGCGTTGTAGATGTAACTGCGAAACTAAAAAAGACCAATGAACAACAAGTTAAACAAAGCGCAACGAGCCTATCTAGCAATGGTCAAGGAGCAACCTTGCTCAGTGTGTGACTTGCCAGGGCCAAGTGAAGCCCATCACATAGAGCAAGGGCTTCAATATACCTGCGTTGCTTTGTGTCCAGACTGCCACCGAGGGTCAATGATGGGGTGGCATGGTCAAAAGAGAGCTTGGGCAATCCGCAAAATGAACGAGCTGGATGCCCTTAACGTAACGATTGAGAGATTATTCGCTCAACACTTCTAAAGCATGGTTAATGCGCTTTAAACGGTCATCTTGGCCCAATAGACCGCCGTTAATGCGCTTAGTCATTGTTTCGTATTGTTTTGTATCTGCAAGCTCGTTTAAACCGTGTTTACGCCAAAACCAGCCAGCAGACAAAGCAGCGTATTGCTGACCAACAAGCAATTCAGGATGATGCAATAGATCGGCTTGAAGGCTGTCACCACACAAAGTGTAATTGTCCTTGCCTGTCAATTGGATAAGGCCACGACCATGATACTTCCAGCCTTCGCCTGATTCTTCATTGCCGTTGCCCATGCGACCAGCATAGACCTTGTTGGCAATCTTTTCAGGTTTGTGAGCGTATTCATCAACATTCTCAGCATCAAAACGGCTAGGCCATACACGCATGAGAGCTTCAGGTTTGTAGTTAAGGTTTTCTTCTAAAACACGAAAGCCACCTGATTCATGCCCACATTGACCAATGAAAGCAGCTTTACGCAAAGCTGTATTGATCTCAAATCGAGCGAAAGTTTCTTGGAAGGGTTCAAACCATTCTTCAGGAATGTCAAGCTGGCGTAGTTGTTCGATGTTCATTTAATTTCCAATAGTGAGTTATATGCTGAGATACAAGCGTTCAATTGGTTGATTGCTTGGTCGCCTCTTTCTGTGATGGAGACAAGAGCTTCACTAACTCCTGCGTCAAGGTCGGCTCTTGCTTCTGTATTCCCGCTGGGAGAGGAGGAATCGTCGGACACTGAGCTACAACTGGCAACTGGGATTGACAGCCGCACAGCACCAGAGGCAAGATTATTCCGAAGCGTTTTAGCAGCTTGGTCAGCCTTGGCTTGCGTAGAGGCCAAATCGCTAGAAATCGAGGCAATTCGTTGATCTCGGTCATTAGATATTTCCTTTGCTTTCTGGTTAGCCGCCTCTAGTGCAGCCTGTGCTATTGCACGTTCTTTGTCAAATTCTGATTGCTCATGCTCATAAACAGCCACAGCAATAACCAACCAGCTTACCAATATAGCAATTAGCTTCCACGGTATCATCATTTTGGCTGCTCCTCATGATTCTTAGCAATAACTGTGCTGACCATGCCCAAACCCTTTTCAGAAGCAATGCCACCAATAGCGCCAACAATCAATAACACTATGTCATTAAGCATCTTTGTATAAGCCTGGTCAATAGGAGCCATTGCCTTCATTGGCTGCTCAACAAAGGTCAAGGAATAGAGCATCATGAATGTGATGCACACAAACACAAAGACCACCGAAAAGACCACAAAGGCCCACATTCGGATTTTAATTTCCTCTGGTGTCAGGCGCATTTGGGATGTTTTTCTGGAGAATAGGAGCGACCAAATACTCGGGGCAATTTTGTGCGAACTCACAAACTGGCCTTTGGCATTTCGCAGCCGTAAATTGGCTTGGGATTTGACACTGGTATCTTGTTCGGTCATCGCAACCAAACAAACTAAGAGTGCTTGCGAACAGAATGGCTATTCTTTTTAGCATAGTCAATTGATTCCTGCACAAACAAATAGCCAACGTAACCAAAGACAACAACCAGCACCACAATCAGACCAGCAATAAAGAATTCTTCTTGCTCCTTCTTCTTGGCGACTGCTCGGTCTTTGGCTGCTTGCTCGGCAAACTTGTCGGCCTGATCCATCTTGCCAGCCCGTTCAAGAATCTTGTTCCAAACATCAACCTTGCCAACCTTCATGAACTCAAGTTGGTAGTGGGCTTTGATTTCTCGAACCTTATCCAACTCCAACTCAATCTGCATGGCAATTTCCATGTTTGATGCGTTGCCGGATGCCTTGGCCTCTGCAACTGCCTTTTCGCAAGTATTGGCTGACGAAAACAATTTGCCCAAAGCAGGGCCAAGAGACTGCACATCTTCAGCGGTCTTAGCCGCTTGCTTAACAAGCGATACTGCTTTCTGTATGCCCGTTAGGGCTAGGCCGATGCTTACAGGGTCAAGCATTATTTCTTCCAGTTAGTCCATACAACGCCAATAACGCCAAGAAAACCAGTGATATACATCATTGGCTTGGCAAGTGACGCCATCATGTCAATTACCCTCATAGCGCCTTTAAACGCCTGAAAAGTATCAATTAGCTCTTTAGTGTTGCGGTCAATGGAATCGACCTTAGCCTCAACTTCTAGCAAGCGTTGATAGATTTGCTCATGGCTGATTGGCGTTTCCATTTTTGACCCACGGTAAAGGAGGATTGGCAGAAATAGCAGCCAGTTGACGAGCTAATTGACCCGCTACTTGGGCTTCTGTGTCTGGTTGCAGATTAGTCGTAATTGTAGTGGTTGTGTTGGTCATTTCATCTGTAATGCTATACGTTACAGGCTCAAAGCACCAAGCCAAAACCTGCTCAGGTTGCAGGTCTGCGTAAGGTGTAAACGGGTTTGCTGGTTCACCCAACTTAGCCGTTCCAGCAGCCGCAGCGGTCAAGTTGTTAACGTCATCTGTGCCGACACACATCCAATCGGCATAGATCACCACATCGGTTTGCCCATTTACCAATGGGTTGACCGTCATCTTAGGGATTGACCATTTGTAGGAGATCGCCATTACAAATTACCTTCAGATACCCAAGTACCTGGAACACCTTTAACAGTACAAACCCAAGCCTTTGGTGAGCCAACAGCAGGGACTTGCTGAATAACTCGATCAGCAACTTCTGCTTGCAAAGAACCCGATGGTGCAGCAGTTCCATACATTGTGGTGTTTTGCGTATTCAAAGTAATGTTGCCAGCAAACAATCGGAATGAACTTACTTTTACAACTTGCCCTGCTAAATAAAAGTTGAATAACCCAATAGATACATTTTGCGTATAGCTTGTGTCCCAATAAAAAGGAAATGACAAAACATTTTTTCCTTTTAATATGACCGCCCTATTATTTGCTTCCCCTGCTTGCATATAAACAATCAATGGATACCCAGTTACATTTTCTACATCAAATACAGCCGTGTATCGACCAGTTGAAAGTCCAGATAGGGCAGTTGTAAATTGTTGTTGGAAAATATCAGTTGTTGGAGTTGAACTAGAAGTTACTTGAAACGCAAATGCACCGAATGTATTTGTTGAATTAGCCACAGTACAACCAACAGTTGTATTAGATGGCCCAAACGCTCCAGAGTTCATTGGTATTTGCAATATTTTGTCCGATGTTGTAATGGTTACGGCATTAACCCGTTGTTGCGTAGTTGAATATGCAAAGTCCATTGCAATACCATTAGCGCCGCTTAACTTAAATTGTGAGCAACCATTACTATCAACATCCCACAAACTATCGTATTCTTGCAAAGCTGCAAGGTTTGCAGATGTAATTGAGCTATCAAAATAAAACCCATTATTAGGAACGGTGCATCCTACATTATTTCTAAAAACAGTAACATTAGGAATGCCGTAAAATTGAATTGTTGCACCAGAAGAAAATGTGACGCAATCAGTAACTACCAAAGCTGAAGGCAAAGTAGAAGATGCTACTTGATATGTTTTAACAATAGTTGTTTGTCCAGAAACAGATTCGCCGCCAAATCGACAAGAATTTACGCAATAAAGACTAGAATTTTCACTAACAACAACCCAAGTTCCCAAAGTGCTGTATGGAACACCAAATAAATTATCAAGAACCAATGTGCAGCCTGTTGATAGGTTGCCAACAGTTCCAATTTGGAACACCACAGTAGAACCAACTTCGACCCAGTTACCAGGGCCAAATACTACTTTGTCGCCAGTAATAAAATTACCCACCACGCAACCTGCATTGGTGTTGTTAATTTTGCAGTTAGTAATGTTTATTAACGTGGAATTGCTATTGCTGTCTGTGTCAAAAACAGAAGTTGTTTGCTGTTGAAATTCACAACGATCAATTGAAACGGTACAAGTATCGGTGTTACCAGTAGCAAACGAAATTGCTTTAGCGCCGCCAACAATAACAAGATTGTAAAAAGTATCTTGATAACCAGAAGATAAAAATACGTTCGTTCCAGCAGTTGCTTGAATAATTGCTCGATCACCAAATGAGCCTTCGCTACCACTTGTATTGATCGTCCCGCTAACTTTATAAATTCCTTTTGGATAAAAGATACGGTATTTAGTGCTTGCATTTGTAACAGTACCAGTAGCAGTTTGAACGGCAGCTTGCGCTGCGGCGTATGCTGCTTGAATAGCTGAAGTGCTATCGTTTGTTCCTGTTGGGTCTGCGCCAAAATCAAGGACATTTAAAGATGCCCCGTTAATCATGGAGAAGGACGCTTTTGTAAGAGACATTTTTATTCCTTAAACGGGATAGGAAAATGAAAAGAAGATGTAATTTCCGCTAGCGCCTGTTGTCAAATTTGTGGCGTTTAAACTGACAGTTCCGCCCGCGCTTGTATATTGCAAATTGACATAGCTTTGGCCTTCAGTCCAATATATCTGTGTTGGGGCGGCTACCGTAAATCCACTGCTATATCCAATAGCACCGCAGCCTCCGCGAAAAGCTGCAGACGCATTTGTCGGGAAAGGCAACCCACTGATTGTTACCGCACCCGTTCCGACAGTAGCCGCTGAAGTACTAAGCCAGCCTGTTACAGTAACTAATCGCCCCACACGAACATAAGTTCCAGAGTTAGCAGAATATGTAAATGAACCGCCTGTTGTTACATATGCAGGTGTCCAAGTACCTTCTTCATACCAATTCAGCAACTGGCTTGTTTTACCTGATGCGGGAGTGTTAGCTGTGAAGTTGATGCCTTTACCAGCAGTTGTTGGTATTAAGTTTCCAGTAAAAGAAACATTAGTACCATTAAAAGTAAATGCTGAAGAAGTGGCTAATGCACTTGTTGATGATGCGTAAACTACACCACCAGAAGTAAAGCTAGTTAAGCCTGTGCCACCTGACGTTGTTGGCAAAGGTGATGTTGTCAAAGCTAATGACGCAGCACTAACGGCTCGACCAGCAGTCAAGTTAGCAACAGAAACGCTATCAGTAACACCAGATTGATTCAAAGGTACGATCTCAGACCCAGTCAGCGGTGTTGACGCTGAACTTAAACCGGAAATCTTTATATTTGCCATTAGTATTGAACAAAAATAACAGCGTTAACAGGCGCAGCAGAGCTTAATGTCATTGTTGTCCCGCTTAAAGAATAATTGGTTCCTGGAATTTGAGTCACACCATTAATAGCAACATTCATACTATTTAAACTAATTGGACTAGATGTCAAAGTAAAACTTGTTTGAGTTCCATTAGATGTAAAAGTGTTTACATTTCCATAAGAGCCAGGTGAATCAACTTGAACGTCCCAAACCAAGTTACCGTAAACATCATAGACTTGCTGACGATATGAGCCAGTGCCGTAAGCGATACATTGACCATTGGCATCTAAGACAACAGGATTGGTATTTAAAACAGTACCAGCAGAGTTTTGATAGGTGTCTTTAAAGGTAGTGGTTGAAGGAATGTAGTAATAGACCTTACCACTAGCCAAAGGCTTGCCATTGGAATCAATGAACTGCTGTTTACCGTTTGGGAGGATACCGTATGTCATGTTAGATGCTTTCTAAATTTATTCACCTAAGTCCATCAATTTCGGCTTATTAGCATTTTGCCGCATTTCTTGACGAGCTTTCTCAGCTTGTTTCAACAAACTTTTTTCTGTTGCTGCGTTCAACATTTTCTCACCAGTTTTGCGACCCAACACAGCCGCAACAGGAGAAGCTAATGGGCTAAACATATACCCAGCAGCAGCGCCAGCCAATGCCTCACCAGCAGCAGGCAACTTAGATGCCAAAGTTTGAACTCGAGCAGATTGCAAGCCGCCGCCTTCGTAACCGTGAATTCCAGGCATCAAGTAGCCACCACGATTCAACGTGTTAAAAGCTCTTTGTTCGTCCAATGGAAAAGCGTATTTGATTTTATCAGCCCGACCATTGAGTGTTTTATTGACTTCGTTTTGATTCCAAGTTCCAGCGTTTTTAGAACCTGATTGATAAACCTCACGAGCCAAGCTACCAGTTATTTCGTTTTTAGCTTGTTGAGCTGCTGCTTGCAGTTCTTCAGGAACGTCCAAAACCCATTTAGGCGCACCAGTAGCTTCGTCCACAGGGCCAAACAATTTTCCAGAAGCGATTTTGTCGGCTGTGTCATAGATATGTCTCCATTGCTCAAAAGGTAATTTGTTTAATTTGCCCATCAATTGATCGGGCGGTGTTGCCATTGAAACCCCATTAGGGTCAATGTCGCCAAATATTGTTTTTATGCCTTTAGAACCAAACAATGTTTTTTCAGCTTGGTGCAAAGCATCAGCCTTTTTAAACAACTCTTGACCGCCAGCAGAAGAAATGTCTTTGTCAATCGCTTGATTGATCTTGCGAATCATAGAAGCGTTATCTGGCGTCCAATCAGCGTTTAAAGCCTTTCTAACAGCGTCCCAAGCGTTGATGGTATTGGCTGCATGGACATTGCCAAACTCGTCTTTAAAGCCTGTTTCCTTGGCTAATTTGATAAGTTGTTGTGCGCTATTCAAAACGCCTTCGTTACCTTTTAGGCCAGCGCCAGCTTTAAATTGAGGGTCGCTAAACAGGTCATCAACGTGAGTTGATTGAATAGGGTTATCCCCAACCTTCTGACGAGCCTCGTCATAAAGTTTTTGTTTTTCAGATTTAAGGAAACCAGTTAAGCCTTCATCGCCAGCAAAGGCGGCATTAACATTCTGACCACGTTCCAAATCAGACAACAAACGAGGGTTAGCGCCTGTGTTTTCAATGCGTTTCTGAGCGTAGTTAGACAAAGCATTTTGCTCATTGGCAATCTGCTCTTTTAACAGTTCACCTTCAGGCGTGTTAAGTTTTGAGGTCGTATGCTCGTTTCTCAAAGCATTTTCGTTTTGAGTAATTACACCAGTGCGAACTTGGCCCGAATCACCCAAAATTTCATTGGCGACTTCAGCATTTTGCAATTGCTCTGCTTGGGGTACGTCTTTGGTAATCTTTGACAGTTTGTAGCTTGGGTAAGCGCCCCGAGACATTTCTTCACCAGTAGCGCCTTTGTAGGGATTGGCTTCAACAGCCGCAGCGCCAACACCGACCAAACCATCTTTAGCCGCTTGAGGCTTCAGCAAGCTAGGATTAGGCCCATAATTTTCAATCTTAGGCAAACGCTCTGCAATCGCTTTGCTAACAGCACTTGTACCAGTTCTAGCAGCGCCAGCCAATTCAGGAGCCAAGAAAGGCAGTGCTTGACCAAGATTACGAATATCCTCAACAGGTTGACCAGTTTTTTCGGCAAGCTGCTCAGGAGTAACACCCAACAAATTAAACAACTTGTTAGCGCCTTGCATGGCTGTTTGAACGTAAGGCTCAGTAACACCGCCAAGAGGCTTCTGATAGGCAGGCTGATTAGTAATTCCAGCCAAGCGACCCAAAGGATTAGACAAAGCCTGAGTAATTTTCAAATTAGTTTGCTCGGCTTCCTTTGGCTCTTCAATGCCAAAAGCACGTTCTAACAATTGAATTCCAGTGCCAACAGCAGGAGTCAATCCGTTAAGCAATGTATCAGCAGCGCCAACAATTCGTTGAGGAATCTCTTGACGCTGTTGCATAACCTGATGACCAACAGAAGGAGCAGGGTTAGCCATACCGCTGAGTTCAATACGAACTGGTGCGGGCTCTTCTTCACCAGCCAAGAATTTAGAGAAATCACTGCCAACTGGAGCCGCTGGCGCTGTTTCTACATTCTTCAAAACCTTTTCGGTGTAGTTTTTAGGGTCAGCTTTGACAAAGCCGCCATATTGAGCCACAGCCTTTTGAAGGTCGCCGCCATTCTTGCTGTAAAGCTGTTCAAGATAGGTGCGGGCGGCATTACGAGCTTCTTTTTCATCAAAAGGATTAAATTTAATCCCTTGTTTGTGAAGCATTTGCACTGTTTCAGGCAAGAACTGATAAGCGCCCATTGCCTTGGTTTGCTTATTAACTGCCAGATTGTCCTTGCCGCTCTCAGTCTTACGCAAGTTATCTAGCAGTTGGTCAGGAATAGGCGAGCTACTAGCTGGCGTATCTTGCAAGAAATCGGCAAATTCGCTCATTACAAACCACCTGTTTCAACCAGTTTCTCAATAACAGAGTTCTTTTTAACGTAAGGAGCAAGAATTTTCTTCTTATCCTCTGCGCTCATGTTAGAGGTAATTCCTAATAGCTTGTCACGAGCGGCCTTCTTCTCAGCTTCGCTCATGTTGGCATCACCATGAATGGCTCGCATTTCAAACAACTTGCTGTCAGCGTTGTCGCCCCACATTTGTTTAAAAGTATTGATATTGTTGTAACCATACTTTTGAGCAAACTTCTGAGCAGCTTGACCTTGCAAGTCAATGTTAGTCAAATCAGCCTTGGCACGTTTGGCAATGTCAGCCAGCACTTCAGGAGGATAAACCGCAGTGCCATTAGCGTGAGCAAGTAAGTTTTGGCCTGCAACAGTATCCAATGAGCCACCTTGAGCAGCCATGTTAGACATTTGGACGTTAGCCAAGTTTTTGGACATTTCCAAATAATCAGGGTCATTTGCCCAATTGTGAACGGCTCGGATGCCTTTGTTAAGCACATCGCTAACAGGATTCTTGCCAGGAACTTGCATAGTGTTGGCTTGCAAAGTTTTGGCTTTGGACAGCACTTCATCCAAATTACGGTTAGCCGTAGCCAAATCAGCCCTACGAGATGCCAAAGCATTGACGTATTTTTGACCTGTTTCACGGTCTGCTGCTTCTTCAGGCAATTGAGGAGCAATGTCACCAGCCTTGCGAACTGGATATTTAAGAGGCATTGCAGGAGCAGCTTCAGCCGCAGGCATACCAGCACCAGCAGCCGCAGCAGGAGCTTCATTAGCGTTAGCAAACTTAGCAGGTGTAATTGTCTGCGTATAAGGATTAACAAACCCTGGTTGATTGCCGCCAACATTGGATTGATAAGAAGGCGTAATCATTGACAATGCCGTTTGAGCATTTGCCAAGTGAGTAACTTCTTGTTGAACCCATGCAGGCAAGTCTTTTTCATCTTTGGGCAATGTGCCAAAGTGAGTCAAAGCTAAATTAGGGTCTATGACACCAGTAGCGATAGCTTTTGTAAAGCCATTTTGAATGTCTTGCTTGCTTACTTTGTCGCCTTTTTTGGCCCAATCAGCAACAAAAGGCATCAAGTTATCAGTCATCTTGCGAATCTGATCTAACTTGGCGTTTTGAGTGGTTAATTGACTGCCTTGCGTTTTGTAAAGCTGTTCAGCCATTTGCGGCAAGTTGATAGCTGCATTTGGGTCTTGGCTCAAAGCACGAATGATTGCAGGAATGTTAATGTTTCCTGTTTCATCTGTGTTTGTTTTGAAAGCATTAGAAACAGCTTGATTGGCTGCTAAACCTTGCTGGCCTTGTTGCAAAGCCAATTTAGCCTGCTCAATAGCAAGTTTATTTTTTTGGATGCCAAACATCTGGTCAATGTCCGAGGACAGACCAGCAAAGTTAGGAAGCGTTTGCTTCGTAGGAATGATTGATGCGTCAATAGTCGCCATGTTGATTCCTTACTAGAACAAAGAAGCAGTGTTGATCGCAGAATAAATTTTTGCGCCAGTTCCAGCAGCGCCAAGCAATGAATTGAAAGTGTTAGATGCTTGATTGCCAGCCGCCACAGTGCCAGCAGAAGCAGCGTTGCCCATAGCGCCATAAGCGTTGTAAGCAGCGTTACCAACACCAGCAGCAGCGTTTTGACCCAAGTTCAACAATCCACCAAGCTGGCTAGCGTTGGTTTGATAGGTGTTCAAAGCGTTTTGATATTGCTGGTTGTAGGTATTTTGAGCCAAACCAGTAGCGTAGTTAGCCAAAGCCTTGCCTTGAGCGCCTGAGTTATTCAAACCCATAGCTGATTGCTGGTTGTTAACAGCGTTCAAACCTTGACCCAAAGTGAACTGATACCCAGGCGTGTTTTCCAAATTAGAAGGGTTAAATTGGAAGCCTTGACCAGATACGCCTGTCAATTGACCATTAGAGCCAAATTGACCTTGATAGCCCAAAGAAGTCAGCAATTGAGGCAAAACAGAAGTACCAATAGCCTGATAAGGGGCTAGGTTTTGCTGCATTTGTTGCAACGCTTGCTGTTGATAAGCAATTTGTTGCTGAGACGCTTGCTGTGCGGCTTTGGCTTGCTGATTCGTGCCAGTTATATCGCCAAGTATATTACCAATGAAGCTCATAAGCCCCCCATGATTATCATAGATTGCGGCTTACCGTCCCTGAACCATACGTTCGAGAGTTCGCCTTCTTTCACAAAACCACACCGACCAGCCAATTTTAAAGCAGGACGGTTCCATTGTCCAATGGGCGCAATAAATTTCTTGCATCCATTTTGACGCATTTTCTTTAAGCAATTCATCACAAAATCATCCACATCTTTTGCCCCTTTGAGCATACAAACATGAACTTCCCATGTTGTCGGGTATGCCTGCCTAAACATAACAAACCCATAATCATTCACAAAGTAAGTGGCTTGCTCTTGATATTGAAAATCTACTTTGTTGATACCGTCAACGCAAACCCACTTCCAAACCCGCTCATCCCGCATTACTTTCGTAATGAAATCTCTATCCATTTCAGTTCAACAGCAAGATATTGTTAGGCGTGTAATCAGTCACGACCCAATTAGTCCCATTGGAAACCAAAGTGCAACGATCACCCGCAATAGCGTTCAAAATAGCCGTAGCAGCAGACCCGCCAGCAATAGGCACGACATTGGATGATGCTGAAACCACAGTAAACGCTTGGTAGTTTTGAATGTTCAAAACCCGACCAGAATAGCTAGAAGCCGTTGGAAGCGTCAAAGTCAAAGTGCCAGCATAGTTGTTAATCACCCAAATGTCAGTGGCCGCTACCGAATAAGTCGAGGCCGCTACCGTCACAGGAGTTGAAACAGATTGCTTATTGTTAAAGGTTGTCCAATCAGTTGAGGTCAAGTAACCATTAGTGCTGCTATTAGCTGCAGCCATACTGATAGCAGGTGTTGTGCCGCCTGACGATACAACAGGTGCAGTACCAGACACCGAGGTCACATAAGTGCCTGCTGGCTGTTTATTGTTAAACGTATTCCAATCTGTGCTGCTTAGATAGCCGTTGGTGCTGGTTGTTGCCTGCGTGATGCCAATAGTCGGTGTCGTGCCGCCAGTAGACGTAATCGGAGCAGATACGCCAATTGAGGTAACAGGAGCAGTCCCGCTAGATGCCGCAGTCAATCGACCTTGAGCGTCAACTGTAAGAGAAGCGTAAGTGTAGCTATTAGCACTGACGGTCGTGTTGGCTAGGGCAATGGTTACTGCGCTGGAGCCGTTAAAAGAGCCGCCAGATAGTCCAGTACCAATAGTAAGGGCGTTGGTAGTGTTGGCGGTAATCGTTCCACTAGCACCCAAAGCAACAGAAACGCCATTGAACGTAACACTAGAGTTCGTAAGCTGGGAGTTCGAGATGCCACTTAGTGTTCCCCCAAGCGTCAAAGAACCAGAGCTAGTCACCGTCCCTGTCAGGGTAATGCCATTCACCGAACCTGTGCCAGAAACGCTAGTAACCGTCCCGCCCGAGCCAGTAGCATTGATCGTAATTGCAGCCGAGCCGTTGTAGGTCGTTCCTGTGCTGAAGCTGACACCAGTTCCAGCGGTCAAGTTAAACAGATTGCCACCAAGCGCAACGCCTGAAATAGTCGAGTTTGTAAGCTGGCTGTTACCAATTCCAGACAAAGTGCCGCCAAGGGTTAAGCTGCCTGAAGTTGTGACAGTGCCAGTTAAGGTAATGCCGTTGACAGTGCCAGTGCCGCTAACCGAGGTAACTGTTCCTGTGTAATCAGTTCCCCAAGTAGGCACACCGCCAACCTGACGAATGATCTGCCCATTAGAGCCAGCAGCTAGAAATGTAGTCGTGTTAGTGGCTGACTGATAGGGAATCGAGCCAGCAGCACCGCCTAACAAATTGGTTGCATTTGTTGCGTTTGTTACCGTAGTTGACCCAATAGCAGAAACAATCTGCGAGCCAGTAGCAGCACTAATCGCAGTCCCATTACCGTATAAAACGCCAGTAATTGAAGTGGATAGCGTCAAAGCAGGTGTAGTGCCACCGCTTGAAGTGCCAGCAAAGCCATTAGCCGAAACAACAGAAATGCTAGTGATCGTGCCGCCCGACCCTGTTGCGCTCAATGTGCCAGCCGAAAAGGTAACACCAGACCCAATTGTGACGTTCGAGAAGCCGCCAGAGCCATTACCGTAAAGAATAGATGTGCCAGAGGTGGCAGGAGCGTAATCAGTGCCAGACACCGCTGCGCTGATAGCCGTTCCATTGCCTTTTAGGATGCCTGTAACAGTCGTATTCAGCGTTAAAACTGGATTCAATCCACCAGAAGAAGTGCCAGCAAACCCATTGCTAGAAGCAATAGAAATGGTTTGCACGTCAGTAGAAGCAAGAGTACCGCCAGTAAATGTGAGGCCAGTGCCAACAGTGACATTAGAGAATCCCCCTGCACCATTGCCATACAAGATTGAAGTGCCTGAAGTAGGAGGCGCATAGTCAACACCAGCAACAGCCGCCAGCAAAGCAGTCCCATTGCCCTTAACCATGCCCGAAACAGTGGTTTTTAGGGTCAATGTAGCCGCATTATTAGCGACCAATACATCGCCAGCAAAACCATTGTTAGAGCTAATGTTCAAGCTGGTAATAACAACTTGCTGAAGTTGCGTCAGGTTTAACGCTGGAGTAGCTTGCCCGCCAGTGCGTTGATACACTTGATTCAAAAACATGAACCAAGGCGTACTAATCTGTCCAGCAGGCGTGTTAAATGCCGTTAGGCTTGTCGGTAAGTTTGATGCAAGATTGCTCATTTGTGATTAGGCGCTGCATCAATAAAAGCACCAGACAAAGCAGTCTTAACAGGTGCGCTCCAGAATATCTCAAACACACGGTCACGAGCCATACCCAAGCGCCACCAAGAAATCGAGGTCAAATACTGCCCCTCAATCCCCAAGTTTTGCCCGACAGGGTTTCCATAAGACTTGCCCCGATCATCAGACCATTGCAAATAAACCGTCACAGGCTGATTGTTGTCGCCGTTGCCTGATTCCATTTCAGCAATAAACTGCTTATAGCGAATACGATCAGAATTATCGTCTTCAGAGTGATAAAAGCCCCGCACTCTGCTGATTGGTTGACCGTTGTCTGTGTAGTTGTTTTGGTCAATAGCGTATAGATTGCCGCTTTGCCAATCGCCAACCACTAAGGTGTTGTAAGCAAAACAGAAGCAATTGGACAAATGGCGATTCAATTGACCATTTGAATCCAAATACATCCATTCGTTCCACTGACCATTAGACAGGTCATAAACCCAAGTCTTATTAGCAGTCGGGAATGTCAGCACATAGAAGAAATGCCCATTGATCTGATAGGTGTAGCCAATTGCATCAGATAGCGTAGCGTAGCCTTGCATCTCTTGGTCAATAGCAAACGTGCTGATTTGCACCGCAGCAAAGCCTTGAGAACGGCAGACAAACGCTTGACCTTGAGCAGACTGAGCCAACCAATAACATTCACCGTCCATTTGAGCGATGGAGTTGGTAGCCGCACAGCCGTATTGCATGAACGACCCTGGCATTTCCTGAAATGGGAAATTAGCGTTGCCAGCGTTGTACCAAACTTCAGTCGTTACTTCACCAAATAGATAAATGAACCTACGAGAAACGCCAATACCGACCAGATTGTCGGAATATCCAGATTTGGAAGCGTAGTAAGTAGGGTCAAATGTAGTCGAGTTATCAAGAGAGGAGTACCACTGATTAGTGCCAGGACGATTGCAAATGAAATAACCGTCAAGGTAGTTGGCTTGGTTAGAGCCATAAAAGGCGCTTGTCGTCCCATCATTAGGGACATTGCTCAAAGTATTGTCAGAAAGTTTAATCTGGTATCCAGCAGAAGTACCGTCAACCAGCAAAACATAAGCATCATTGTCAACCATGCTGACTGTGCCAGTTGAACTAGCAATAGTCCCGATTGACGTGCAGACCCATGAGGAGCTAATTTTATAAACAGTGTTAGCGCAAACACCATAAAGCTGTCCATTGGAAGCCTGATACAAGCCCCGCCATTGGACATTTGACACAGACCCAAGCAAAGTTAGTCCAGGTGTCGGGTAATGCGTAAAAGGGAATACCGAACCGTCTGGATTCTTTTCCAAGAACAGGTTGATACACCTTTGAGCGCCAGCAATGACGCTCTTTGTCTGGTAAGCGCCAGTTGCTAACGCTACTTTAGCCATTACCCTGCGCTCCCAACATAAAAGTCGCCATAGATGTTGTAAGCCCCTGATTTGCCCCGCAAAGCTGTCGGCATGTGCAACAGAGGAATCTGTGAGTTAACTTCCTCAATAGCCCGCATAGAGGCTTCTGCATACCCTGTCAGCTCAGGCGTAATCGGCAAGCCATACATCACGCAAATCCGGCGAGCCAAGTTCCAATGCAGTGCATCCAAGTATTCAGGAGGCAAAACGATCTGGTCGTTGATTTGCTGGAACTGAGGCAATTGCACCATCACGCTCAGGAAAATCTGATATTGGCTGCTTGGCAAAGGCCAAACGTAAACATTGCCAACAGGGAAACCTGTATCGTAATAGATATATTGTGGAAAAGCGTTTAAGTTTTTGATTGAGATGCGGTCGTAATCTTCTTGCGCCCGCAAAACAGTCAAAGGATAGTCCACAGGCAAGGGAGTGCCTGAGTTCATCCGAAAGTAAGCGAATTCCAGCTTAACAGGTCGAGTAATGTTGAAGTCTTGACTTGGGCCAATCGTGTAAGACAGTTGACCAGTAGCTTGTTTGGAGACTGTAACCAACTCATAAACCATATAACGGCGGCGCTGCCACTGCGCCATCATCATATTAAGTTGGTTAAAACAGTCGTTAATGTCCTGTGCGAGAGGCGTTTGACCAACGCCAATGACGTTAGCCGTTTTCAGTGCTAGGCTGATTATGTCCGATGGTGTCGTCGGCAGAGGTTGAGTCATTCTTTGGCCTGCCTCTCTTTGGCTTAGTTAGCTCGATTTCTTCTTCCTTAGTGTTTACTACAACCGACTGTCCATCGGTCGTAGTAATCCACTTAGGATACTCAATGAAGGTATATACAGGGACAACGAGCTTGCCCCTGTAATATGTCTCCAGTTTAGACAATGTCAGCAACCACAGCCGACCATTCGGGACGAATAGCAGCGTAGCCGTACAAAATGTCCAAACGAGTAATCAAGGAGTCAGACATAACGTCATAAGCCTCAATCATACGCAAGGAGATACCGTCAAAGTTGGCGCGAGCGGCTTGCACCACACCAGCAGTAGGCATTTCCAAGTCAGCAGTAGCCAAAGTAAACGCTTCAGGATAGTAAGCGATATTTTGACGATACTGGCTAGAAGCAGGCATCACCAAGCTGATAGCAGCACTGTTAGCAGGCGAAGCAGTAACGGTGTTGAAAGCAGCAGGAGCAGGGACGATTGCGGGATAGATTGGGATGCTGGTAGCGCCAGAGGCTACGTTAGCAGTCACAACGAATTGACGCAATTGACCTTGTGAAGCGCCTGTCAAACGGTTGATAGCGTAAACGCCAGCAATCGTAATAACGTCACCTTGGTTCAAAGTACCAGTGATAGCGTTAACAGTCAAGGTAGAACCAGTTTGACCCGAACCATTCACAGTACCAGCGCTAAAAGAGCCGACAGTGTGAACTTGGGTGGTTTGGTCATACATCCAGTCAAAGCCCAAAGTGTCTTTGGAGATGATGCCAGTTTCGTACTGCTCGGAGATGCGAACTTGAGGGTTAAACAAGCCAGCCAGTGAAGACACGGTGCGAGCTTGAGTAACAGGGTCAAGAATGATCTTACGATCAGAGCGAGGAGCCAAGTTTTGGTCAAGAGCCGAGCCAGCGGTCAGCCAAGTCGTAGCGTTGGGGCTAGACAGGGTAGAACCAGACAGGTTAGCAACGATGTTAGCGGATTGACCAGCCACATTCATCAAGTCAGCGGCAACATAAGCAGCCAAACGGTTCACGGCAGGAGCCAAGATACGTTCGCTGAAGTCGTCCAAAGACAAGGTTTTCTCAGCAGTGCCGAACGAAACAGGCACGTTGGCTTGTGTTGCCACAGTCAGCGTAGTGTTTTGTTCGTTAGTGCCTTGAGGAGTAATGGCAGGGCCAGTGCTAACGGTGTAATCGTTAGGGAGGCGAATCCGCAAAGCTGAACCAATTTTTGCACCAGTGCGAGCGAACTGGTCATCATATTGGCGGCTAACGGTACGGAGGAAAGCATTAGATTGAGTAAACAGACGCACCGCTTCATTGGTGATCTGATTAATCGTCAAAAGCGAATTCGTGGTCATGAACTCTGCTCCTTTCAAATAAAAGATAAAGAATAAAAGAAACCTACTTTTACCCCTCGGCCTTCAGGAGTCAATCATTTCACGGCCCGACACAGCTTTTTACGGTGGCTTAAACCTAATGCTTATTCTATACCTGATTTTTTACTTAATCAACGCTTTTTGCGAGCATTAGCTTTGCGCCATTCCATCCAAGCAACTGTATCGCTCATTGGAGGCTCTGCACCGCCACTAGAACGGCTGCTAGAAGAACCATCTACATCAGCCACAGGAGCAGGCGCTCGTGATTTTGTAGGGCTTAATTCTTTAGCGGCTTTGGTAGAAAGTTTTGTCAACTCAATACCCATTTGCAAAGGCGACATATTCGCAATCTTTACAGCATCACCGACATTCTCAGACTTTCCAAGATAAACCAAAACCTTTTCAGGATTAGGAATCTCAGCCAAAGCCCGCAAAAAATCATTAGATTGCACACCAGCCATACTCAAATTAGAGATAGAACGGTCATAGTCCTCTCCAAATTCTTTCTTGGCAGTCTGCTCAATCGAGGTCATTTTCTCGACAAATTGGCGCTGCTCAAGCTCTTGGCGGGCAATCTGTTGAGCCATTTTCATCACGTCTTCTTGAGGTGCGGCTGGCGCTGGCGCTTGCGAGAACTGGTTTAGTTGAGCTTCCAAAGCAGCAGCTTTTTCGGCTGCTGTGCGCTTTTGCTCTGCCAGTTCACCCATACGGCGGCGCGCCCATTCAGGCAGGTCGTGATAAGAGTTTTCTTTGGTTGTTTCAGGAGCAACTTCAGGGGTAGTCGTTGCTTCTTGGGTTTGTGCTTCGATTAGTTCGCTCATTTTTTCCTCATTGAGTTATTGTGGGGATTTCCGCTGCTAACACCTGTGACGGGTCAACATAGTCAGGGCTTACATCTCTGCCAGGGTTACGAGACTGTTCAATCTCGCTCACCATCTTGTCAGTAATACCTGTCAACTGTTGAGGCGACACATCTTTGATTAACAACTTCAGGCGCTCGGTTTCTGCCTTGAAAGCGTTAATCAAATCTTCTCGCTCATTTTCCAGACGCAAAGCCAAGTGGTTCAATGCGTCCATATCCAAGCGTTGTTTCTCCATCGTCTGACCGATCTTCTTATCTTGCAACTCTTGTTGAAGCTGCTGGATAACCGCTTGAGCTTGTTGCAGTTGTTGCTGCATTTGTTGCTCGGCAGGAGTTGGGCCAGTTCCCAAGATGTTAGCAGGAATCCAGTTCCGCATACGCTCTTGGAGCTTGTCTGAGCTTGGGAAATCAGCAGTTCCCATGTAAATATCGCCGATAACCTGTGCTAGCTCAGGATTTGAGCCTAACAATTGGGTCATAGCTTCAAAAGCCTCTTGGCGGCGGGTATCAAAGTTCGGGCCAGATTCGGCAACCACGTCATAAGTGCCAACATTCGGATTAAAGATCGTTTCGACAACGCCTTCTTCTTTATCCTCATTCTGTTTCATGGCGACCTTCAACTCAGGGTCGATCTGAATCTTTTGCTCAGTTCCATCCTCAGCCAAGATGTTAATAATGCGCTTGGTGTCGTAAATTTTTGGAATCAAGTCAACCAAGATTTTGCCTGTGAACTGGATAGCCATATTCTGAGCATCTTGGAAGTGAAAAGTTACTCGATCACCCTGAGCAACACGTTTGCCAATAGCAACGCCTGACAATTCTTGGCTTTGAGCGCCAAAAGTCTGGTCATACTGCCCTGAAGTCATCATCAACTCTTGAGCAGCGGTCATCATGCCTTCCTGATAGACAGGAGCCGACATAGGAGCAGGCGCTCTAGCTGGCGCTGGCACAGGATTGCCCGATTCATCCGCATGGTTGTAAGGCAGATAAGCGTGATTCTCGGTGTTAGCCGTTGCCCAATAGTTTTCTAAGCCCTCAATAGCCTCCACAGGGGCAAGGTAAGGCGACTTAGATTGAAGCGCACCGTATTCCAGAGCAGCAGAGGCGTTGTAGTTGTAGGCTCGTTGAGCGTCCTTCATGTAGCGCACGAGACCCTTACGGTCTAACTTGCCTTCAATGACAACTTCCTCGCCTGGGACACGCACAATAGGAATATATTTGCCAGCCCAAACACCCTTTTCAAGCACTTCATTGCCGCCAATCAGGTATTTATAGATAACCCGCTTGTCAATACGGCGGCGGTCAATGTCAGCACCCATGCGGATAGCTTCATTGAGCATCTTGACTTCTTCCTTGCTCATGTCTGACTGCTTGACAAACTTAGTGCCTCCATCGGCATCAGTCAGGGCATAGAGCCATTCTTTCTTCATCTCCAGCTCGTAATAGGTAGCGAGCCGGACAACGTCCTTAGTCACCCAAGATTGATTACCTTGAGGGCTAACCATAGGAATCAGTGTATTGGGAAAGCGTTGCTTAAATTCTTCCAGAGGCATATCCTCATAGATAAAGCCAAACTTAGCGTCAGACCCATCACGCTTCTTGATATGCGGGTCAAGGTAAACGCTCATTGGGTCAGGCACTTCCTTAATAAAGATTTCCTGATCGAATGATTCGTCATTGGCATAAGCAGTCGAGACAGTCCAGTAGCCAATACCGCCGCCAACCTGAGTTTCAGCAGCAATGTCGTAAGCGACTTTAGCGTTTGAGATGTATTCGATATGCCTAACAATTCCCTCAAAGACTTCAGCGGCTTCATAAGTTGCCTCGTTGCCTGTCGGGTGGATGGTTACGCTTGGCTTGTTGGCCTTCAGTTGATTGACAACGTGCAGCCAGTGCGTGTGCGTCTTATTGATCGTAATCATTGGCTGAGTATTCAACCGTCTACGAGCTTTTACCGCTGGCTCCCATTGATCTTGGTTGTCTGAATCAGCGTATAAGAAGCGAATGTCCTCACGAAAACGCTGCTTAGTGTCCTGCTCCCAATCAAGGCAAGCCTTAAAGTTGCGTTGCGCTCTTGCTACTACGTCAGAATCTTTATCAGCCATATTTACATCCAATACCCTGCTCGGGAGTTATTCCAGTTTTGGGGTCGTTTTGTCTCTAACTTCTTTTTTTCTACTTTTTGACGCAACATTCCAGGAAAAAGCTCAGTTAAAACCCAAATCCAAGCGTCTGCTCGGTTCGGAGAGCGACTTCCAGTGAATCCAATCGTAGAAAATCCGCTTAATTCGTCTTCAAGTTCAACAAATCGACCTGCATGTCTAATTTTACCTGCCTCGTATAAAGATGCAAACGGTTCAGCCCGAATTACTTTGCCACGGCTTGCCGAAACAGCTTTAAAGTTTGTTTTAGACCGTGAAGCCTGAATAACGCCTTCAACCATTGCACCGCCATAATTGGTTTCAGCGACCAACACATCGGCTTTATGTCGGTCATAAGCTGACACAGCGACATTACCCCATGTTGCAGGGCCAGCCTTTACAGTGCAGTCTTCTAATAAATAAGCGTTACCGTCAACGCCAAGAGCGCCAACCACGATACCAATTGCATCGTTATCAGCGTTATCGCTATCCCCTGCTCCAGACGGGTCAACACCAACAACAACACGAACAAAATCAGGCAGGTCACCATTGTCAGCCCTCCATCTATCAATAGCTTCATCAGGGAATAGCTGGTTAGGGTTAGCGTCTGTAAATTCGCCTTCCAAGAACCGTCTACGCAATCTTGCGCTCAAGTTCTCTAATGTGTCAAGATAACCGTCTGATAAGTTTTCCTGATTGTCCCTCGGATTAATCTGAAAATAGCCGTAATTCTCAGGGTTAGCCAAGTTAATCTTTGTGTCTGGGTCACGCCTAAGAATGAATAGCTGATACGTCCAGTGATTCTTATTTGGTGGGTTACAGTCAAAATACATCCGAGGCTTGAGCAATGTAGGTTCTTTGCCTTCAATGACTTGATTAACCTTTTGAGCTAAACGAGTCATGGAAATTCCAACTGGCCCCCATGATATCTGGCTGGATTCGTTCAAGTAAATAGTAGCGAACTCCATGCCCAAAATCTTTTCAGTGCGGTCTTTATCATCCAAGCCGCCAAACCAAATCTCAGATTCATTCTGGAACTTGACATACCAATGCGTTTTGTCGAGCTTGTATTCCACACCAGGGAAGGCCAGCTTCATCACCTTGGGGAAGGTATCGTAAACAATTGAGTTCACCACATGGTTAAATCTGAAGCGCAGGATGGTATGCCGTGAGCCTGGAGCCTTTAATGCCCTCAAGATGATCTGGCGCACCAGCAGGAATGTTTTACCTGACCTTGACCCGCCAAATAGCATGGCATAGGTAACATCGCTGCTCAGTAGCTTTTGAGCCTCGATTTGTTTTGCATGGAGCTTCACGCTGATTCGTCTAAGTTATTCAGACTAATAACAAGAGGGCCTGCATTAGCGCCAGTGATTTCATGTTGCGTCTTTTCAGACCACCCCATTTGTGTCTTAGTCCACCAAATTGCAGCAGTCGTATCGCCTTGCGTTGCTTTGTTAAAAAGCGACTTGGCAACTTGAGCTGATGCCATTGCCTTACCAAGAGCCAACTCAATCGGGTAATGCTTTGTGAGCGTCTTAGGCGATATACCAATCAATGCAGCAATCTGTTCTTGAGGTAAGCCTAACCCCGATGACTGTTGCACCGTTGCTTTGGTCTTTTCGGTCGGTTGATGTTCAAGCATTTTTATATTCTGGAAGTGTTGAGCTGAGTTTACAAGAAAACTTAAATAAATCAAGTACTTAGCAATTCCGCTTTTTTACCTGTGAAATCTTCCCAACGTTTTACGATCACATCGCAGTAATGAGGCTCAAACTCCATGATGTAGCAAGCCCTATTTGTTTTTTCGCAAGCAATTAAGGTTGAGCCGCTGCCACCAAAAAGGTCTAAAACGCTTTTAACTTCTTTAAAGTAATCAAATGACCACTCAGCCAAAGCTACAGGCTTTTGAGTTGGGTGAACCCTTGGTTGGTTTCTTTCACTACCTTTGTTGAAACCTTTCCAAAGGTGTCTGAAAATTCTTACGCTTGACCATTTAGATTTGACCCAAGCAAGTTCACAATCTGACTGTGTATCGGTCATTTTGGCTTCTACACGCTTATCCCAAACAAACCAATTGTTAGATTGTGGCAAGGCATGGCAATAATAGTTTGCACCCCACCAAACTTGTCTTGGTATTTGTAAAACACCTTCAACGATTTGATAAGCCTCAACAGCGTAATCAATAGTATCGTCTTGAAAATCTTTAAAATTATGATTTTTAGCTAGTCCAGTTTTTCTGGCAGTCCTATCGCCTTTTTCATTAATTCCATAAGGCGGGTCTGTGTAGCAAAGATCAATTTTGGCGTTATCAACAAGTTTTTCCACATCGTTGATCATGGTTGAGTCACCACACATCAATCGATGATTGCCTAGCTGGTATATGTCACCAATTTGTGTTTTAGGCTTTTCCGGCACTTCTGGAACGGCATCCTCATCTGTCAGCCCTTTCACCACTTCCGGCTCAAGCAAGGCTTGAATTTCATCCACGCTAAAACCAAGCAAATCTAAAGCAAACCCATCAGCCAATAGCTCATTAAGCTCAATGGTCAGCAATTCATTGTCCCAATCGGCGTTCAGCGCCAGCTTGTTGTCGGCAATGATTAGAGCTTTACGCTGAGTGTCGGTCAGGTGCTTCAACTCAATAGTTGGCACTTTATCCATTTTGAGCTTACGGGCAGCCATTAAACGGCCATGCCCCGCAATGATGCCGTTTTCCCCATCTACCAAGATAGGGTTTGTCCAACCGAACTCTTTAATGCTTGCCGCTATCTGGGCAACTTGTTCGTCAGAGTGTTTTCTCGAATTATTAACGTAAGGAATTAAATCCTCTACGCTTCTGAGGACTATTTCCACAGCAGTAAATCAATTAAGCTGCGGGAGGCGGCTCAGTAGGCTCAGCAGCAGGCGCAGGAGCAGCAGTCCCCAATTGGGCTTCAGCTTGTTGCTTAACGCTTGCCATTAACGCATTGTGGGCCTTTGCATGGCTTTCCAATGCTTTGAACAAGTGTTCTACTTCTTCAATAGTATGCTCAAGAACGATTTTGATGCTCATTTTTTTGCTTTCGATTTAGGGGATTTTTTTTCAGCTTCACGTTTTTCCGAGTATGCGATAGCGACTGATTGCTTTAAAGGTTTCCCTGCTTTCAGTTCGGCTTTCACATTCTCAGAAAACGCCTTTTTGCTTGTCGATTTTTTCAAAGGCATGATTATTGACCGTGAAGGATTGCGTAGTTCAACTTAACAGCTTCAGACAGCGAGCCGCCAGAGATATTTTGCAAACCAATCGTAGCCGAACCGTTACCCATAACCGAAATGAACGCAACGTAAGTACCAGCAGTAGCAGCACCGCCAGAAACGTTAACGATCAGCACGTCACGAGGGCTAATCAAGCTGTTATTCAAGGTAAAAGTCACCACAGCGCCAGCAGCCAGTGCAGCGTTGTTCATGGTAATTTGACCATTAGAGAAATTGCAAGTAACAGCAGTTGCCTTGCTAGTGAGTTGAGTTGCAGTGCTTTCAGCAGCCAGGGAGTAACCGATTTGCTGGTTAGCAAACACGGTATCAAAAACTGAGTCGCTTACTGCTACGCCAAGATATGCCATGATTATTTCCTCATTGTCTTAATTTTTGACAGAGCTTTCATTTGCTCGTCAGCACAACGCTTGGCCGCAGCCATGCGTGAACGATTGGATTCAATCTCACGAGCTTCTTTCAAAGTCCGCAAGTCTGCCTCAGCCCGCCACTTCTTTTCTTCGTCCATATCCCTTACAGGCATGGAGATTACTTCTACCTTTTTGGCAGGCTTCATGGGAGCTTTGGTAGCCATTATTTACGACCAGAGCTGATATTGCTTTGGGGCAACATGGGGATGCCGTTGGTCAGGGTAGGCTCTTTCACAGGGCCTTCTGGCGGCTCAAAGTGGTTACGGTCACCAATGCGGCAACCATGAACGTAATCAGCGGCATTTTGCAAGTGGCCTTGGTCTTTCAGACCAGATTTGCCCTTCATTTCACGTTCTTTTTTCGATTCGATTGGAAGTTCACGCATTGGATGCTCCTAAGATAAATGTTAGCTAACAGGCTCAATTATCACAAAATGGGGAATTTAGTCAAGGTGCTGGCATTGAAAAAAACGACCCCAAGAGGAAATCGAGCAAACCCCTTAAACGCTCATAGCAATGCCAGCATTGGAATTTTAACCAAGTCATTGCCAATAGTCCATTTGGGCGTTCAACAAGTTAGGGCAGAAAGCAGAAAAACTCCCTAAGTCCACCATCCTGGATTGTCTGCTTAACCTATTGGCAGTAGAATTCTATATCGCAGTTGCTAATTTGAGCGACTTTAGGGAACGTAACAGTTCCCTTTTTTTTATTTGCTTAGGTTATCGTTTATCTTGGCAATAATGTTTGCTTCAATCGCTCGGATTTGGCTAATGTCTGAGATGTTGAAAGATTGCATCAGCTTTTGAGCTTCTTCGTCTGCCAGCACTTCAGCTTGATCTAAGCCTGCTGATTTGAGAATCTTGTCTTTTAGACCGCCAGCCAGCGATTCAACTTCGTTCTCAGCAATATCCTCAGCAATCTCTTTGACTGCCCAAATAATCAATGGAATCATGGCTGCTCCTTAAAAGGGTGGGGTACTCGCTGCGTCTGTGTTGCATCGCCGAGAACCCTCAGCGCACAGCATCCGCTTTCCCCCGTTAATCAAAACTCTTCTTTCAATTCTTTGTGTCGTTGCTTATGACAAGGTTGACAAAGCCACATAACATCTAAAGGATGATCGTAATCTTCATGATGAGCAAGTGAATTTTTTTCTCCACATCTGACACAAGATTGACGAACTAAAACACCATTACGAATTGCTTTTGCAACTTGTGAATGGGCTTTCTGTCGTCTTTTATCTTCATTTCGCCATGCTCTGTTAACAACAATGTTAGCTGCTTGTCTTTCAGGATTTTTTGCTCGTTTTCGATCGTACTCTCTAATTTTGTCAATATTTTTTTTTCTGTGTTCAAGTACGTCTTTTTTAGCGCAAGTTTTACATTTGTTCAGATAGCCATCTTCCATAGCTTTATGCTTATAAAACTCAGTCAATGGCTTTTGTTCTTTACATTTGAAACAAATTTTCATACAACGCCTCCGTAAAGACATTGTACCTTTTTTAATTAAAATGGAACAGAATCGTCAAACGAATCATTGCTTGGCTTTTTAGCATAGCCTTCTTGGGGTTTAGGGTCGTTCAAGTAAGCCCAACCAGACCAGCCGCCTTCCACTACTGGGATGCTGTCAATTTTGAGCATTGGGCCATTTTTGGTTTCAATCATAGAGCCGATGCGCTGATAGCGTGACTTTTCTTGACCGTCTTTGTTAGTGTATTTGCCGCTAACAATGGTGATTTCTTTGATGGTTCTACTCATTTTATGCTTTCAAGTTAAGTAATTGGGCCACTTTGTGCGCCGTTTCGGTCAAAAATTCTATTACTTCGGCTTCCAAGAGCTGAATGTATTTATCGTCTCTAGGAATACGTTTAATAAATAACTGTAAGTCTGGAGGGAGGCGTGGGTCGTAAGATACAAAGTCACACCAATCACGACCAGTGCAAGCCATCTGCCAGAAAATTTGATCTGCATACTTTTTAGGTACTGTTTGGCTGAGTAACGTATCAATGTGCGTTGCTGTGTTTGGACACTTTATTTCAATAAGTCCGTCAATACTTACAAGTCCATCAGGAGAAGCGCCGCTATTGACAATACTTGGGTGATCGATGAACCCAACTTCATCAACCAAAACGTCCATTTTTGCTTCATACGCTGCCCTTGCTAGTGGTTCTGTTTCTGTTCCCCATTGCATAGCTGCGTTGCTAAATGACTCGGCTGGCTTGCCAGTAAGCCGTTCGCAGACCAATTGCGCCATGTAGTTATCACGACTCGCTGAGTAGCCCGATTTTGTCTTTGCAACCACATCGGTAACTCGGCTGGCTGTGACTTTTCCAATTCTTGCGGCAAACCAATCATCTGTTCTTTGTTCCATTTAGAGTGCCGCCTTTCTTGCGTTTTTGGCTGCAATAATTTTCTTTTGTGCTTCTGGGTCTGATTGCGTATCTTTAAATGCCTCGGTGTAAACCGATTTGAGGCTGTCAGCATTGGGTGCTTGGCTAATCTCTGCCAACCAATCAGCTAGGCGACCAGCGTCATAAGCAGGGGCTTTGCGACTAGCAGCGTTGCCATCATCGTCCTCTGGGGCTATACCGCAAGCCGCCATAAGTGAATAGCGCCGAGCATAGGTCAAAGCCGAGCCGTAACCTTGTGGGTCTTGCTTGCTGGCAGGGACGTGCAACTTGCCACACTCCAAGATTTCACCCGATTCATGCACAAACAAGGTTTCCACAGTAACACCTGTGTTGTCCTCATAGTTGCGCTGAATTAGGGCAATGCCGTTGTTATTGAGTGAATCAATGACTGCCTCAACGCAAGCCGACAAATCAGCATAACGGCTGCGAAAGTGCGGGTTTGTGGATGTTTTGAGGGCAGGGCCAAATGCTTTTTGTGCTTTGACTAGGGCGGTAGCGATATTTTTCATGCTGCCTCCAATGCCAAATGAAGGGCTTGAATCAAAGCCTCGGTTTCTTCACGGGTCAATGCAACTGAAGAATAGCCGCCTGTGAAAAAGATAGATAGGTGCGCCCCATCGTCAAACTTATCAATCATCAGCTTGCCACCTTGGTCAATCTTGATGACTGTTGAGTTTTGCTCTACTGTAATGCTCATACTAGCTCCTAAAAAGACCCCAAGAAATTCGGGGCATGGCGCTAGTATAAGCTAGTTTTCTCAACATTGTCTAAGTATTAACCCTATCTACAAACCGATTGTTTGCATTTTCACTTCGCCAAACTTCAATCTTTAGCTGTGCGGCAGTCAGTTGCCACTTAAGGGTTTCTTCTTGCTCGACAGCAGCAGCCAAGCCTTTGAGTAGCGCCTGGTATTCTTCGTCTGAGTAAGCGTCACGCTCTTGAGCTGCTAATGCTTGGATACCTTTAAGGCTAGCCTGTTGCATCAACAATGCTTTCTTGCTTTTTAAGAAAGACTCAATGTAAACCCGATCAGACTTTGCCTTTGCAAACAATGGGGCAGTCTTAAGGATAAATTCGACTGCTCGGTGCGGTGCTTCGCTCATCAAATCACCTTCAATACTCGTAAAGCTGACTCAACGTCAGTAACCACACACAAAGTTCCGCCGTTCCACTTGCCATGCCAATCAAGTTGTAAAGGGGTCAAGAAACGCTCAGAAGGGGGTTTAGAGCCGTCTTTTACTTCCATGAGTATCGTATGACCCTTAAACCCAATTAAAAGGTCTGGAACGCCGTTTCCGACTGCTGCTAAAGATTGGACAGTTGCACCTGCATAACGCAAGGCATCAACTATCCTGTTTTGGTTAGCGTCTATTCGTGCGGCTCTTCTCATGTCAATCTTCTTCAATGTATTGAAATTTTGCTAATCGATGTTGAGCAAATTGCACACGATCTAACAAAAGTTGGCTTAATTTTTTTCTTGCTCTGATTGTTTTTTGAAATGGAATAGACATTTCTGCAATTTCCTCTTCAGACCAAAGATTTGCTTCTTTTTCATACAAATTTTCTAAATACTTCACAGCAAAAATTAACTTTTCTAACAATGTAAACAATGGTTTATCACTCATTTTTCTGTTGCATTGTGAACAACAGGAAACAAGAAAAAAGTTTATATGTTGTTCTTTCCATTGTTTGATTGTTTTTGATTCAACCCAATTCAAAGGAGGGCAATGATCTAACTGTGTAGCGGAATCGCCGCAGTAAAAACATTCAATACTGTTAATTCCATCAAATTTTGGCCTTGAATACAAAAAATTGTATGTTTTAAATAGCCGTTTTCTTTCCTGACTTTGGAATGTCATTTGTTGCCCCT
>Ga0214207_1000072_pt1 | contig 32395 bp, 23 predicted proteins | sample TroBogEpilimnion_6_FD_153045 | JGI IMG/M metagenome (GOLD analysis project Ga0214207, IMG submission 153045) | Freshwater microbial communities from Trout Bog Lake, WI - 13JUL2009 epilimnion | ecosystem: Environmental > Aquatic > Freshwater > Lake > Epilimnion/Euphotic zone | place: Trout Bog... | reverse complement strand
TCATAATACTTTGTTCCGGGGTTTTGGTGCCAACCCCTTAAAATGATGATTTCATCATGGAATAGCGAGTTGCGAAATTTGCGATTTCCGAGCATCTGTTTTAGACAAAAATAAGAAAACCCTTCTTCAATTTAAAGAGAATCTGACATTGTATGCTAAATGAAATCTTTTGATGTGGGAATGGCAAGACGGGCATTTGTTCATGCACGCACTTATAAGCCTAATGAATGCACATTGTCATGGTATAAATCTCACGGTTTTTCCCAAAAAACAGATATCAAAAAAATAGAAATATATATACCTATAATAAATCAAATTGAAAATCAATGTGACATACAAATTGGAAGCGTTATTGATATAGAAACAACTAATTTTGAAAATTGGCTTGAGTATATTGAAAAGAACGAAAATTCCTAAACTCTTTTTTGAATAATTGAACCACTCATCTTGTATTTCTTCTTATGAGCATTTTGTTTTTTGTTATCAAGTTCATATAATTGTGTATATGGATCTGGATCTGTCAATAATTCATTCGGTATATAAGTATTTTCAATGAATAAATACGTATTTTTAGATCCCATTGCATACGGATAAGCAACATCTGACCCATAAATTGGACTTTTGTATCCTACAATTGTATCGTTAATGTTAAATTTGATAATTTCTTGTCCAATGAATACAAATGTCCTTGGAGTGATCCTTACCAGTATTGAATTCCCATCAAACTTTTTTCCATAATTTGGATCCCGCCCCACATAAACGTTCAAATATGATGTGGGCTTTATAATTGCTTTATCATATGGACCGGTGTAAAATGCCCAATTTTTACCTTGTTCTACCACTTTAGATTGTCTATACACAGAATATGTTGTCTTTGTCAAATTTACTTGAAAGGGACGACCACCATTATCATGAATTAAAAATGAAACATCTTTTTTTACAGTATAAGCAGGATCTGTATCAAGTTTTGTTGTTTTTTCGGGACTTTCTTTTTTATCATCAGATTTTCCAAAAATGTATTCAAAAAAAGCTTTCTTTGGTTTGCTCTCCAGGTATTTTTGAACAAACTCTGTTTTGGTTAAAATTTCAATACCCATTTGTTCAGCCTTTTTCAGTTTTTCGGACTTTTTGGATTTTTCACCTTCAGCTATTAAAATGCTTGCAACACCTGAAATAGTACTAATTACGTTTCCCCCTTTCTCTTTGATCATTTCTTGGAGTTTAGCATCACGAAATCCTGTAAAAACTATTTTCTTTCCTTCCAAAGACATCTCTTTTTTATAATTGAAGAATTTATTATTTTGATGGCCTATAAAGAATGTCTCTAAATTTTTCAACCTCATCATCAAAACCCATATCTTGACATACCTTGTCAAATTTATTCTTCAGTATGAGAATTTGAAACAACATCGAGTACAAACCACAAGCCGAATTTTTGAACTGTCGTCGTACTTTGTTAACACGATATTCTATTTTATTTGTATGTCGTGGATGCAATTTTTCCAATTCAGATTTCATTATTTTCATAAAAGCTGTCACTTCCCTTGGAGGATTCATTGCAACAGAATCATAAAAGAACACACCATAATTTTTCCTTTTCGGGTCAATTCCAATAAACAAAGATATCCAATGTTGACCACTACCTTTTGATGTGTCCGTATTAAATACCACACCAACCTTTTTAATTCCCTTTTTCCATAATTCTGCAAGATTTATTTGGCACATATCTTGAACTATACAAGTCCCAGACGAACTGTTTTTCGCAGCAAAATCTACCGGGAAAACACCCATAAATTTGTATGTTTTGTCTCCTTCTTCATATTGCATCATCACATTCAAAATATCATAGGTATTCAACCACTCGTTAGGATTTTCATACCATGATTTTGGTTTCTCAGGTTTGAAATTTTTCTCTAATTTTGTCCTTGCATTTGAATTTTTAACAAAAGGAAGATCAATCCAACAAGCCTCATCAGATCCACATTGAGGCTTTAATTTACTCTCTAACGCTTTATGCAAAATCTTCTTGTATTTCTTGTCAACAATATCTATTTTATCCACGTGATTATTGTTATACATTTTAGCAATTAATACTAGCATTTCGTAAGGCAGACATGATTTATTTTTATTTCCATTAACCTTTGGCGAACAAGAACTTTGTTGAGAATGTAGTTGTTCCATTATTTTATCCTTATAAATTCTTTTGTATATCAATAAAATAAAGAATATGGTCAAATTAGTTTATCATGATGTTGCACATAGCAATGCGGATTTGAATGCTTATTATACGGGAATTACTGGGGTTGGCGATTTGGAACAAACAGTAAAAGAGCCATATGAAAATTTTACGTGGAATTGTGATAACAGCAACTTGATGAAACTTTCCGGGACAGGAAATTTGAATGTGAGAAGTAATGTATCTATTGGTGTATTATCAAATGCAACCGTTTTAGTCAGTGACTCAAATCACAATGTCATTTCAAGTTCAATTAAAACATCCGAACTTGCTTGTTTGGTAGGTGTGTCATCAAACTTGCAAAATCAAATAAATGACATTAATTCAAATATTGCTTATATACTTAGTGAATTATCTACTATAAAAACAATTATAAATATACCATGATGGGGAAGAATTACGTTGATTTAGCAAACGTATCATTTTTGATATAAAAGTATCGTTTTATTTCATGTCACGATGGATGAAAATAAGGAATACATTTGTCCAAGGTGTCATTACAAAACATTCTTTAAATCAAACTTTGTCAAGCACTTGCAACGAAATGTTCCATGTCCCGAAGAATTCTGTTCTATTACTCTAAAATCAATATTGGCAAGCCTGAACATGCATCAAAAACCCTTTATTTGTACAACTTGCAACAAAAAATATAGTTATTCTTCAGGCCTTTCACGTCACAAAAAATTACATCTCACATCAGAAAGTGGAAAAATGCTACACACCACACTTGAAACTTCTATTGTTGGAGATCATAATGCAATAACAATAAATATGCCCATTGACAACAGTACTCAAATGAATATCAATAATCTCACTTTGAATATACTGCCATTTGGAAAAGAAGCCACAGAACATGTTGAAGATAACAAAGTATTACTTGATAACTGTATACGAAACTTGTCATCTAGGGGAATACCCAATATAGTTGAAGCAATATTTTTTAATGAAGATTTGCCACAAAATCAAAATGTAAAACTCGGAAGGGAGCACCATCCACCTCAAATGATGGTGTACATGGAAGAAGCCGATGGAAGATTAAGATGGAAATCTTGTGACAGACATACAGTACTTCATGAAATGATTAAGAAAGGGTGTAGTATACTTGTAAAATATAATAATGAGATATTTTGTATTGACAGAATTCAAGATTGGACACAAGATGAAAAAGAAGTGTTTGATTACAGAAATGAGAAATTAGCAAAGGCAACCTCAAAAGCTCGGGGTGTATATGGACCTTTAAAAAGTGCTATATTGAATGTTGCTCAAGATAAAAGTTAAATATACTGAAACAAGTATATATTTCTGACTTTGAAGATATTTATGTGACATTTCAAATTTCTCCTAAATTAATTTTCTGTTGATTTCAGAAAAGTCCCATGAAAAGTTGGAACTACACGAAAAGTATCAAATGATAACATGATTACCATTTGATACTTTGTAATACTACGAGACTATATCAATGCTGTAGTTCTTCGGTTATCAAATACTACGATACTGTGTCAGTGTGTAGTCCTTGGAACATACTGGGAGTAATGTCGTAGGCCTTCATTTTTGTAATACTACGAGACTGTGTCAGTGTTGTAGTCCTTAGTCATTCAAGTATTACGAGATTGTATCTGTATAGCAAGTATCAGATGGTAATTATGTTATCATTTGATACTTTTCGTGTAGTTTCAGCTTTTCATGAGACTTTTCTGAAATCATCAATATTCTTATTTGTATAAAATGACAGCTCATATTGAATTTGTCTAAATATTGTAAACAACATTGATTCCAGTAGTGGTATTGTATTATCATGCGTTTTAAAGCTTTTGAAAAGTTTTTCCATTGTCACAAAATTTAATCATGGTTTGGTATAAATAATTAAGAAAGTTCAGCAGACATATTTTTGCATACCAACTACTGAACCCAGTGTATAAAACATAGATTCATAACATTTCATAGAATTCCTTTACTTTTTAAAATTAAAATATGCTATTTTCAGGAAAGTCCCATGAAAAGTTAGAACTACACGAAAAGTATCAAATGATAACATGATTACCATTTGATACTTTGTAATACAATGTGACTGGGCCAGTGTCGTAGGCCTTAATCTTTGAAGCACTACGAGACTGTGTCAGTGTTGTAGTCCTTGGTATATACTATGCAGTGCCGTAGTCTTTAATCTTGGAAGCACTACGAGACTGTGTCAGTGTTGTAGTCCTTGGTATATACTATGCCAGTGCCGTAGGCCTTGATCTTGGAAGCACTACGAGACTGTGTCAGTGTAAAGTATCAAATGGTAATCATGTTATCATTTGATACTTTTCGTGTAGTTTCAACTTTTCCTGGACACTTTCTGAAAAATCAAATATTATATTTTATGATAATTGGAAAACTGCATATAGTTCAACAATACTATGTACAATACATTGCATTCAGTGTGTATTTCAAATATCATACCATTGTGTAAAAACATAAAGATTATTTCCAAACTTGTACTTATTTATTTTTATAAATAAATGCAAACAACAGTTGTACATCAAGACCGCTCACATCAAAAGCTGCAAAATATTAATCTTGGAAATCAAAATTCGTCAATTCGATCACAGAATTCTATTCATGCCCAAAATTCTATACCACCACGCAAAATGAATACAACCGTCAATAGCATAAAATTACCCATTGCGGATATAAATGATGAATTTGAACGGTTTAAAAACTTTCTGGGAAATTGTAGTGGATACGAAGATTATGATGGCTCTTTTATTTTGGACAAGAGAATTTCATTGAAACAATGCCTGTGGATATGGACTGTCCTTTCAAAATATGATAAAATAAAATATAATGCAATTTTGAGAGGAAATTCTGCCAATGCCAAGTTTTGCGAGTTGATGTGCGAAACAGTTGACGGGGAGCAAAAGCCAATTTTTGCAAAATTTCAACTTGGTGATAAAGGAGACAATATGTTGATTGATAATATAAATGGCTATATCTTTAATCATATTCTAAAAGACTCATCGTATGCCAAACATTTTATGAGATATATCGATTCTTGTAAAACATTGTTGAAAAGAGAAACACACGAAGATATATTTCCTTTGAATGAAATTAACCCATTGTATGCACGGGATAATTGTAGTAAAGATGATAATTATAAAAACAGTGTCCTATGTAAGCTATTGATGGAACAACCTGTAAGAGAAGCACGGGTATCATTTCATGAACTTATTAAAGGGCAAGGAAGTCTGTCAGATTATATTATTGACAATAAAGAGCACATATTTTCTGATGAAAGCTTTCACTCCAGACTTTGTAGTTTATTCAAAGCCATAAAGAACGTTGGTGAAATTTACGGATTTTGTCACAATGACGCCCATCTAGGAAATATTCTTGTGAATGATGAAAATTTTGTATTGATTGATTATGGCCGTGTCATATTTAATAAAATAGATTCCGAAGCTTTTGCGGATCGGGTGAAACTAGAAATCGCTAAGCATTATGATGATTCCTATTGTGAACAGGATCTTATAGATGATTATTTCGAATTATTAGATACATCTTCGAATATGGATCCAGTTGGTCTCAGGGAAATAATCAATGGTGTAATTCAACCGAATGGAACACGTGATTTTGATGAAAAGACTTTTGTTTCATCAAATTTGTACATGTTTGATGTGATGACAATCGTTATGAATATAACAAAACTAATTTTCAAATTAGATGTTCCAGTAAAAGATGAAATATTACAATACGTCAAAATTTATAAAGATGCCAATGACAATACTATAGTATCCATCCAGCCATCCGATGTAATAAAATCAACAAAATCCAATAACCCCCTTGTCAATATTCTCCGACCTGGGTTATTTTGGTTTGCCAAGACCATCGAGTTCTTCCTCACTATCGTATCGATTTCAAATGTTCCCGATCTTATGGAAGCCCGTGAAAAAAGGTTCTGGAAAAAGACCATGCGTTTTATTTATCTTCAAGATGGTGTTTTACATGCCAATATGGATGGGTTAAGTATGCAAGGATTAATGCATACGTATTTCCAAATAATAAATATACAAAAACGTTATTGGCCATCTCTTATTAAACTAATATATCAACAAAAAGACTTTATCATTGCATTACAAAGTCACTGGCAAGAAATTAAACAAAATGTAAAGGGTGGATCAAAAAAATTGAAAATAAGAAAGGAAAAGATAATGCAAGACAGTGTATCAAAACAAGCTATCCCACACAAGAAGAGCCTGAAGATGAAATTTTCACAAGTGACACCGAGATATTTCAAGGGGTACCTAGGTAAAGAAATGATGGGTGGTGGAAATGATACAAGCAATACCGCAATATATGATGCAAGAGAGGCTGGATTATCGGCTCGAAATCCTAAACAAAGTTCACTTGGAAGAACCCCTTCAACCGATGGAACGTCTATAAATTGCTTGCCTGAAGATGATAATATTACCGAAGCAATCATGAAGTCAATTTTGAAGTAATTTTAATGATATTATTCTTTGTTTTGTCGGATACAACAATATATTTTTTGTTATTCTGGAACTTTTCCCAGAAATTCACGAAAAATATTAATTGAAAAACGTGAAGTATCTTTTGATACCTACATATAGTTTCAACTTCTAATTACAGATGCGTGTCAAGTTTATCCACTTTGCTTTCATACATGGAATATTATTATTCAATATAAACATGTATTTTTGCTTCCAACATTATTATACATTGTCCCACACTGAACTGAATGAAATTTAGTGTATTGTTTGTATTTTTAGAATCAAGTATATTTTTGTTTTGTTATTTTTTGTTATTTTCAGAAAAGTCCCATGAAAAGTTGGAACTACACGAAAAGTATCAAATGATAACATGATTACCATTTGATACTTTGTAATACTACGACACTTGGTCAGTCCCGTAGTCCTTCATTTTTGTAATACTACGACACTGGCTCAGTGTTGTAGTCCTTGATATATGCGTTATTCAATACTACAAGATTGGTTCAGTGCCGTAGTCCTTGACATATACTGCTTTCAGTATCGTAGTCCTTCATTTATCAAATACTGCAAGACTGCTGCAATGTAGTAGTTATTGCAACATACTGGTATCAGTGCCGTAGTCCTTACTGCTACGATACTGGTTCAGTGTTTCAAGTATCAAATGATAACATGATTACCATTTGATACTTTTCGTGTAGTTCCAACTTTTTCTAGACACTTTCTGAAATTCCAAAATTATGTAAATGTATAGAAGTTCTCTAACGTATTGTTTATGATGCCTTCCCATTATGTGACTGTTGTCACAGTCCTAATACACATTCCTTTGTGAAATGTTTGTCATCAAGCAAAATTAAAATTTGAATATATAAAGAACATGAATATTTGATAAATATAATGTCCAGAATGAAGTTTATTGATTTATTTTGTGGTGTAGGTGGATTTCACGTGGCATTGTCAAATTTGGGTCATGAATGTGTATTTGCATGTGATGTAGATTCTGATTGTAGAGATGTATATAAAACAAATTTTGGTCTTGAGCCTGCAGGAAATATCAAAGAAGTAAAAGAGACTTCATTACCAGACTTTGATATATTGTGTGCAGGATTTCCTTGTCAGGCTTTCTCCCATTCAGGGAAGCAACTTGGATTTGAAGATGAAACACTTGGAACCTTATTTTTTGAAATCTGTAGAATTCTAAAAACAAAGCGGCCCAAGTATTTCATTCTTGAAAATGTGAGAAATCTTTATGGACACGACAAAGGAAAAACGTGGAAAATTATATACAAAAGTTTTATAGAACTTGGATATTTGACTTATGATAAACCCATATTGATGAATCCTTTGAATCTTGGAATTCCGCAAAATAGAGAAAGAGTTTTCATTGTAGGTGTAAGGAGTGATTTGGGTGAACTTCCGGAGTACCCAACTTTCAATAAATGTAATGATTCTTCACTAGATACCATTCTTCAAAATGATGAGGAGATAAGTAAAGCAATCCAAAACAAAGTGGCTTTATCCAATGATATTATTGAAATGTTGGAATGTTGGGAAGAATTCATTCAACATTTTAAAACAAAAAATACTAAACTTCCATCTTTCCCAATTTGGACAGAATGTTGGGGTTTGTCAAAAGATGATGGTGATCCCCAATGGAAAAAAGATATTATAAATAAAAACATAGCATTTTATGATGATAACATGGAATGGCTTGATGAGTGGTTGGCAAAGAGTAGAGGAAAAACTAAATTTCAAGGAGCAATGACCAAGTTTGAATGGCAATGTGGTCATTTTGAAGAAAATGATAGTATTTGGAGTTTGCTTTTTCAATTTCGTCCTTCAGGTATAAGAGTAAAGCGGTGCACACATTCACCAGCACTTGTTGCTATGGCACAAATAGTGAATATAGGAAAACAGAAACGTAAACTCACACCAAGGGAATGTGCACGGCTTCAATCCTTTCCAGAAAACTTTAAAATTCATGATAATATGAATAAGGCATACAAACAATTTGGCAACTCAGTGAATGTTCAAGTTGTTCAACATATTGCAGAGTTTTTCATCTTGTAAACATTGATTTTTGATGTGTTGCCAAATTATTTCGGAACATTGTTTATTTTGGCAAATTTTACAACATTGACATGAAATTATTTAAAATTCGCAAACTAGTAAAAGTTCAAATCTATGATCCTGGTTCTGGAAATCAATTGGGTTTCCATAAAAATCAACAAACGAAAATTTCAATTTAGTCAATTTACTCAGGGGTGGATTGAATTTTTTAACAACATAGTTTGATTCATAAGTGTATGTTGTATTATTTTTTGTAATAATTGCGAAACTATTATTCAAAGTATCAGATGTACTTTTGTTGATTTCCAGAAGATCTATACGCACAACAACATAATCTTCAACTACAAAGTTTTTCTTAAACTCACTTGTGATAACATTTGTAAATGCATCTCCCGTACCCAAAACGATTGATCTATAATTGTTTATGCCAAATCCAAGAAGACGTCCAATACTCTTTTCTGGATACAGTGTATCAATACTATTATTATAAGCTTTGGTTACATTCTTTCCACGGAAAACCAATCCGAAAGAATTCTTGCAACGAAAGGTAAAGTTATCCTTCTTTTTATTATATTCTACTTGAAAGTCAGAAGAACCAATCACGTTATTGATGCTATTTGTAAGTTCAATTGCCAATTCGGCTTCACTATAGTTTCCTATGTCAATTGGCACATTATATACTATATCATTGTATGCAACATACAGTATATTATTGTTTGATCCTACCAAGTATCCATTAAAAGGAAAATCTGCGTGTAACAAGTTCAAACTAATTACCTTTTGCACATCTTCTAGAATGTTAATTTCATAAGAGTTTGGATTTGAGAAAAGGGACAAATTGCGTTCTCGACTATCTACAACAAGCCGTATTATACGAGACTTGATATGTGAAGGTGTTTTTATGACAGCATTGTGATAGTATGTTTGTGGGTCAAATGCAATTATTTTATCAGTCATTTGAGATATTTACAGATAAAAAATGTGGTAAAAAAACATATATTTTATATGCTAATATACAAATATGGCAAACGATAATTTTCTTTCCGTGGAAAACATGAAACTTTGTCAAAAGGTTTTTGAAAGTTATATGCAAGATAAATATGACTTTAATATATCCAAAGATGGGAGTAAAACAAATGTGAAGAAGCTTTTATTCGATATAATGCAAGATGTAAATGACAAGAACAAGACAGATCCTTCTGTAACATTGAAAGATAAAAACAATATAACATTGAATATAGCAAGAGATTTCTTCAAATCAAATTATAAACTGAGCAAGCCAAGCCAGAAACCAAATTTAAAAAGCTTAGAGAGGGATCAGTCTTTATATGGGCCACGTGTCTTAAATTTTGAACAAATCAAACCAAGTCCAACATTTAAAAAATCTGTAGAATCTATCTATGAATCTGAGGCTCAATCAAGAAAAATGGAGCAGCAGCAACAACCAGAACTACTACCACAAATGAAGCCTGTATTGGAGAGCGCATATGATCCAGATGATTTTTTAAGGAAGTTGAGTGAGTTAGAAAAGAAAAGAGATGACATCGAGGTGAAAGATTTGACTTTTCAGACATCCGACAGACTTGCACAGGATGCAAACACAATAACAAAGATGGTAAATGAACCAAAAGATTTATATAGCATAACTCAAAAAACAAATACCAAAGCTGAAGATGAATTATCAAAAATGAAAGTTGCAACAGGAAATATTTCTAGTAGAGGTGATTTTATTACCCCACAAATAAATCAAATGATCCTTATTGACAAATATATGGCAATAAACGGTTTTGACAGGAACTGGATAATAGAAAAAAATCGGTTCAGTTTCAAAGTTGATTTTAATTATGGTGAGAACAGCATACAACAACGTTATAGAAACATTAGGAGTATCGAAGCGACAAGAGTAATTATTCCAATGGAGATACAGGAGATACACTCAATAATTAATGTTCCTAAGACACATTACAATTATGAATTTAGTTTTTCCTATCCATATCTAATGTTGTTTATCGATGAATTTAATGATGTGTATGATGGGACAAATGATAATATAAGACGATGTTTTTGTCAACTAGTATTTGACAAGTGTTATAAATCACCCAACGGAAGAGGATATATCATTTTAAATCCGATTCAGAAAGAGCGTAAAGTCTTTCATCCTACCCCACTTTCTTCACTATCAAGGATGTCCTTGTCATTAAGGAAACCAAACGGGGAACTTTTCAATAATAGTAAAGATGATTACAAGGTTTTCAAAGTTGAATATGAACTAAGGAATAAACAGTGTTTGAAAATTGTAACGAATATCTACTTCGATCGAAACGAATTTTATAAAGGAGATATAGTTATGATAAGGGACTTTGCTATAACTGCTGCGACATCAGATATGAATGCGGATGCAATCAATAGTCTCAATGATTATATCAATAGACAGGAAGGTCATGAAATTGTTGAAATGGGTCAGGCGAACGATAGGGGATATTATAGAACATACTATATTAATGCACCTGGAGCATTTGACATAAACATTGGTGAATTTGTCCTCAACACAAATGCAATATCAAATTTGAATATGTACAACGATACCATAGATTTTAGTAGTTGGACAGGTATCAATGGGTCAATTTTGAATACGTCTCTTCAATGCAGTGCAACATTCAAGGTTCAATCTGTAACAACGGATCCAAGTATTGTTGATATATCTTATAATTTAACGAACTTGTAGTATCCAGTACTAGGATCTTTTTTTAATTTTCCGACTTTTTCCAAATATCCAGAATGATATGCGTCCAAATCATACAATATTTCATTTTTGGTGTCGAATGCATAATGAATTCCGTTTATACTGCAATTTCTAAATCCTTGTTTTTTAACAACTTTACTACGTGTTTTCTGTTTGTATTCGAAATCGGGTTCTTCTTTATCGAAATCCAACAGATAGCTCAATCCATTTGGATCAATGTTCTTAGGGAATGCAAGACATTTTACAGATGCGTCATGATGACGACTATGTACCAAACAATCAACTGATGCATTTTTCATAAGTCCTTGCATTTCGTTAATAATTTTAGCTTTTCTTTGAGAAACATTATGAATATATTCATCTGTACTCTTTCCATCATCTTTGTTTTGAATTGTCTTAGATTCTTTCAGTTGTTTAGGAGAGAGTTTCACAAGATACCTGAAAACGCGAACATTTCGTTCTTCTTTATCAAGTTCCACGTGACTGTTTGCACGGACAGCTCTACCAATAACTTGTTCGATACGGATTTCATTCCAATAAGGTTCCATTATATGTACTTCACGGACATGTTTCAGAGAAATACCTTCAGCACCTGATTGTGTAATCATAATTAATTTTATAACATCACCTCTCAAGTTGTTACTAGCAATATGATTTTTAATATTGTCAGGTATATCTGCTAAATCATTGTTAAAGATTTTCATTAAAAGTTTTGTCTCATCTAACCCTCCCTTATATTGGAAATATTTAGGTTTTTTTATCCAGCTTTCAAGTTCAGCTTCTGGGACATCTAACTCCCATGAACCAGATGAAGTCTTTTTCACTTTGAATTGAGCCCATCCATTAGCTTCGAGAACCAAAGATAAAACACCTAATCCCTCTACTGTTCTAAATTGAGAGTAGACTAGTGATTTTCCTGGAGATTTTTGTAAGCGTGACATGATTGCATTGTATTTTGGTGATAAATGGGATAAACCTTCACCTACAAGATATGTGGATCCATTTGCCTTGAGTTTATTTAATGCTTCCTGAATAGTGTTGTTGTATACATTCTTTTCATTTTCATCGGCTTGGTCTTCTTTACCGACTGCTTCATCACCTTCAATAACATCTATTTCTTTTTCGAGTAAAGACAACTTTTTGGGATATGGCCTTGTAATTTCTTCAGGAAACACAAAGTTACAAATTGCACGTGTATATGCTCTGTATATTTGCCCTGAAGACTTGAAAATATCGCCATCATTTGCTTGTTTTCTTTTACCATTTCTTTTAGCCTTTTCTTCTCTACTGATTTCTTCGAATCGTTTTTGCTCATATTTATTGAATTGGTGATCACTCATATTTAATACAAGAACTTTTGTAGGAAGTGTTTCAGGATAAACATCGCCAAAGTATGTGCCGAAATATGATATACACCCAGCCATCCTACGTGAAAGGAGGCGAGGATCTTTTAAAGCATCAGTCTGGAAATCGAGAAATCTGGCATTGAACTCCTCTCTTTTAATTGGAAGAAGCAATACTTTCTTATCAGAATGTTTTTTCACATGAATTGTTTGAGATAGGCTGGCAATAATTTCTTGAGCAGTGGTAGTATTTGCACTTCTTTCTACTAAAAAGTTGGCTTTATCAGCAAAACGGAATCCGTCTGGTAAAAGTTGTAACGTTACAGTTTTGTTGATTGAATCAATTTCATAAACATCAATAAAAGGGTTTTGGTCAAGTTCATTTGTAATTTTATTTTGATCAAATGAGTCTGGATTGAAAGATAGTTGATGTACTTCTTGTTGTCCTCTTAAGAGATTGATGATGAATGCGAGCTCGTATGGGTAATTTATCATTGGTGTTCCAGATAGGAGAATTAGTTTAGCATTTTTAGCATTTAGGATAAGTTCATAGATTCGTTTGCCGAGATGTCCATTTCCAACAGATCTTGATATTAAATTATGCACTTCATCAACAATGACAACTTTGTCATCAAACGGATTATTAGGAGCAGCATTTTGTTCAAGCTCGTCTAATTTTTTACCATTGATACCATTATAGTTTATAAATTGGTATTTTGTTTCAATCATGTTATCTATTTGACGATTTACTGCAATTTTTTCTTCATCACTCAGAGAAGACCAGTTAGATGCTTGATCTTTAATAGGAATCCAAACACCTTTGTTCTTTTTAATGACATCTTTGTCAACAAAAAGTTTATCTTTGACAAGCTGGACTATTTCGGCAATAGAGGTTTCGGGTACAAACTTCCAATTTTGGTGAACTGAAAAAAAACTGTTTCCTCCTTTGTTATTTTTAACTTCTTCGATGTAATTTGCTTTTAATGAAGCTGGAAGCATAACAACAACTTTCATATGGGAAATTAAGTTCTCTGCTGTAATAATGGAAGCAAATGTTTTTCCCAGTCCCAATCCATGGAACAAAAGGATACCTCTGTATGGGCTGGGATATTGAAGAAAGTCTTTAACAAATCTCTGGGAAGGGAATAGATCACTTTTAGGCAGAGCCTTGTTATATTTAAAATTCTCTTGGATCCATTTTGAAAATTTTACTCTGTTTGGTAGAACCCAAGACTTTGGAGCAATTTCAATATTTTCATTTGGAGCATACTCTTTAAAAATGCTTTCAAATTTCTGGATGTCTAGTGGAGATGCTTTTGGTTTGTTAACTCTTCGTGGAGGCATTATTACACCTTTGTGAGAAAAAAAACGCAAGCAGAACATTCGTAAAAACATTGAATATACACCGAATATATAAGAGAATGTCGACATTATGAAGAAAATGAGTGTCAAGGTTGAAATAGATCATAGAGAGCATCAACTCATAAATTTGTGCAAGGATGAATTATCATTGGATATATCAATAGTTCCTCTTGATGCCGGTGATATAAGATTGTCCTTTGATGATACCATTCTGATTGTGATAGAAAGAAAAACTATATCAGATTTGATATCTTCTATAAAGGATGGTAGATACAGAGATCAGAAATTCCGCTTAATTGATAATTACGAAAAATCTAAAATTATGTATATTATTGAAGGATGTATATATGGTGAGTCATCAACGGATGCTGTGAAGGGTGCCATTATTAATACATTAATAAGAGATGACATCAAAGTCATAAACCTGAAAGATGTAAGAGACACTGCAACATTTATTAGAGATATTGTATTGAGAGTTAGCAAGGATCCTAGTAAGTATATTCAAGGTCAAGGCTTTCAGAGCACAAAAGACATGGTGTGTCATAGTAAGAAATCATATATAACTAAAGAAAGTTATGGTTTAAATGCTATATCTCAAATCCCTGGAGTCTCTAAATTAACAGCAGAATGCTTACTAAACCACTATGGGAGTTTTCATAACTTTGTCATGAATGGCCAAATTGAGGAAATGTCTGAATTAAAATTGCCCTCTGGGAGACGTGTAGGGGGCAAACTTGCAGAGAAAATATCATTGTTTATATCTGAATAATTCTTACGAAACGTATATAAAAATTTGAAAAATAATAATATTCATAAAGCATATAATAATGAAAAAGGTTGTAAACTCTCAAGATGTCGATTCTGATGGGGAGACAACCCCATATAATATTAAAAACTATTTGATTACTGCTGATGATTTAAACTTACTTTTGAAAGATCATGGAGTTGATCGAAACTTCCACGATCTTAATTACTATAGGATGGCATTTGTTCACAAGTCTTATTGTACAAGGCGCAATGAAAATTTTGTGAATGGCAATACAAAATGTCCTGTTGGATGTCAAGCACTACAAGAATGTAGTAATGAGCGATTGGAATTCTTGGGAGATAGTGTTTTGAATTTGGTGGTTGCAAATTATCTCTATGACAGATTTCCAGATAGTGAAGAAGGATTTCTAACGAAAATGAGAACAAAGTTGGTAAATGGTCAAATGTTGGCTGTTTTGTCAGAGAAAATTGGTCTTGATCGTTACGTTCTTATATCAAAACAAATAGAGGAAAATGGCGGTAGAAAGAATCAAAAAATTTTAGAAGATACATTTGAAGCTTTGATAGGTGCTATATTTTTAGATTTTGGTGATGAAGGATTTTCTGTTTCCAGTGAATTTATTGTTGATATTATTGAGAACAACGTAGATTTTTCAGAACTGATAACATCTAACAATAATTACAAGGATATGTTGCTAAAATTTTTCCAACACAACTTTTCTGCTTTGCCCAAGTTTGTTGAAATTGCTGTTGAAAATAAGCAAAGTGGCAAGATGTATACAATAGGGGTACAGAACAAAAATGGAATACTCATTGCAACTGGAACTGGTTCGAATAAAAAACAAGGGGAAAATGAAGCATCATTGAACGCACTCAAATACTTAGGGCAAGTATAATGTATTTTTTTATTTGAAATCCTATATCATTTTCTTGTCCATTGTTAAATATTTGGAGGTACGAGCGTTATTATTAGAAGTAACTTCTTCATTTCTTGTGTTTACAGTATCAGCGTATACTTGTTTTTCTGAAGTTTTTACAACATAATCGATGCTGTGTTTATCAAGAACTGTATTTTTTGCAGAGTCTTTGATAAGATTTACAATATTCTCAGTTGTAATTTCTTTTGGGTCCTTTGTATATACATTGACAGATTTGGTTTCCAGTTTATCGGTTTCGGGTTTAATCATGGTAAAATGGGAAGCATCGGGTTTTGTTTCAATAAATTTATCTTGGTTTGAAAGTTTCACAGAACTTGTTGTAAAACTAGGTGCTTGATTAAGAAGTTTACCCAAAGGAGTATCAGTCTCAATTAAAGGACTAGAGTCCAATGCCTTTAGTTGTTGAACATACTTTACCAGTTTTTCTTCATTCAGATTCATGTCAATAAATTTAGCTCTCACAAAATTGAATGTGAATTTATCAGGTTCATACTGATATATAGATTTATAAATGCTATTTACAATTAATTCAATTTGGCGTTCAGTAATATTACCCTTTAAGTCACCATGTATAGTGTTCTGTTGATTCATTTCTAGGATCATATGCTCTCTTGAGGCAATAAGAGCATTTTCCAACTTGTCCAAGTTGAATGTCTTATCAGTTTTTAAAGTTGTAAAGTAAAAGTTTAATTCTGCCGAGTTTGGAAGACGTTCCAATACTTTTTGGAAAACATCAATTATATTCTTGTATACCTTATAATCTTCAACCTTGAGTGCATCTTTCACAGCCGCTTGCCGAGTTATATCACTTGTTGTAGCTTTCTCGGGTGAATTTGCAAGGAGGTTGTTTAATTCATCAACGTTTTTTATGCTACCTTTCAAGAGAGCGGTAATATACATATCAGTTTCATCAGGAGATGGGGCGCGGTTTAGTAGTTTTATAAATGAATTGTTAACCATATTTTCAAGCTCGGCAATGCGTTCTGATTCGACACCTTTTCTGAAAATTTCAGGATCAAAGTTGTATTTTGTAAATGCACCTTTCTTGATATAATCTTCAAGTTGTTGATTGGTTATGTCTTTTCCATAAACAGTTTTGTATATACGCTTGATATCCGATGAAATCTTATCTTCGGATTCATTCTTCACTTCTTTGTCTGCTTTTTTTACTTGGTCTTTATCAGTCGTTTGTGTTTTTTCGGCCTGCTCTTCAGCAAAGTATTCATTAACTTTTTGTTTGCTATTAGTCAATATCAGGTAAAGAGCCAGAAACAATGCGAATATAATAATAAGATTCTTACAAGTATCACTTGTACAAATGTTGAACATTATTAATAATATGAGACAATAAAAATAAAAATTACAATAAAAATGAAACCTATGAACTACTGTGTGATAAACCGAGTTCCTATAGACATAGTCTGCATTTCTTGGAATAGAAGTTTTGCACTGTAAGGAATACGAATTTCAGAGAATTGTGTTGTATTACGACAAGGCTTGCAAGCATAAACCCCTTTTTCAGGATTACAATTGGCAATGAGACCACACTTTTTACAAACAAACACCCTATAGTTGTCCGACATTTCCACAAGACGCTCCTTGAGGAAAGAACTTACACCGTGAGCAAGATTACACTCAACTTCCATTTCACCAATACGGAGACCACCTTCACGGGCTCTTCCTTCAGCAGGTTGGCGTGTGAGTTGGACGATGGGTCCATTCGCTGACCTCGAATTTCCAGTCCAGACTGCTTTGCCATTCCTCCTCACGTAGAATACCTCCGATGGCACTTGAAGACAAAACACCGAGCCTTCATAGTCATACGTGTATTCCTCTTGCACATTTTGCATCTTATGATGACCATGATTCACTTCTGGCGTATTTTTGTGTTTGATGACCGCTAGCCGCCACACAATATTCTTTCCAATGATGTCTCTGCCATCTTTGAGTGTTGTACGATGCCCTGCCTCATAATGCATTGATTTATTGGACGACCAACCAGCATGGAGGCACAGTTGCATGAATTGATCTGCTAGGATATTGGAGGTTGTGTAATACATCGATGCTGATGTGTTTTTGTTGAAGCAACCATCTCCAAGCATCATTGCATGTATCAACTGTCGTGTTTGCATTTGGCTCAACTGGAAACACCATGATGGTAGTGTCTTGTTTGGTGCCCCGACACTCAATGGCAACATATACGTGTAAAGTTGTTTGTTATGTATCTGGAGTTTTTCTCTGTTCACGGAGAAATTGTAACCTAGTTTAGTGACCGCTGGATACAATGCATCTTTCACACGTTGCTTATTCACTGAGAAAGACACTTTGTAGTCAGTACACTTTTGTGACGCATTAGCCCAGCCCTCAGCAAACCAGATTCCCATGAAGGTCAACCAAGCATCCATATCAACAAGTTCTTCTGTATTTTTATCAACTGCTGGTAGAATGAACTGATAATCAGGGCAATCCCATTCACCATTTTTCTTATATTTTACTGGCTTTCCCATGATATCCTCCGCTGTGACCAGTGTATGTGGTTTCCAATAACGTTTACCAGAGTTCCACCCTTGCTTAGATACATACATACGATGATTTATTGTCACATCCAAGTCAATCATCTGGTTCTTAACATGATACATCTTACCCGAATAATTTGGGAAATGCAGCACATTTGTTGGATTGTCATAGACAATCTTATTGTCTTTCAATGTAGCTACCTTGTCTTCTTTGGTCACCTCATCGATCTGCTTCCAACCGTTTGATGTAAGGACTTCATGATCACTCGTTAGACAATGAATTTTGTCAGTTGTCATGTGCTTCAGACGCTGATAGAATGTAGGTCCGATGAAAACAAGAGTATTGATCTGCTCTCCTGTGATAGGATTGTAGAGGATTTCGTTTCCATACCTATCATATCCTTGGTCTTGGAGAAGATTTGCAATATCTTCCACGCCCAAGTCTGTGAAAGGTGTTGCGTCACCATATGTGCCGAGGACAGTGCAAGTCTTGCCCATAAGACATTCCATAAGTTGCGCAATCGTCATACGACTTGGAACGGCGTGAGGATTCATGATGATATCGGGAACAATTCCATCCTTTGTGAAAGGCATATCTTCTTGACGGTAGAACATCCCCATTGTTCCTTTTTGCAGTGATTCCTTAGATTTACCATTTCTAAGGACCGGACTGTATCTTAAGCACTTTGAAGTACCCACACCCGTTCAGTCTCTGAAACGATGCCATATCCCATTTTGGGACTTAGGCATTCGTCTGCGGATTACCTTAAACTGATGACCTTTTTACCATTGTGTCCGGTAATTACCCGGGTTCCCTTCAAACGTTTCCAAATGAAGGTGGTAGTCAAAAGTTCCTTGGGAAGGCTTCCCGCATCAAGGTGTGTTGCAGTTGATATATCATCAACCACTAGTATGAAACTTTTGGATTTCATACTTTTCACAGCCAACGTTGACCGTGACGTGAATTTCCACTCCACACTGGTTTTCCATTTCTTCGCACGTATAGAATTCCTTCACCTTCTGGGACGGTACAACAATATACCTTTCCCTTATATGGAACCCATGAGTCACAACGGGATTTGTTATTAACAACATACGATGTAGTCATATTCTTATAGTACATTGTCCTTCCATCAACATTCTCTGCAAGTATCATCTTAAACGAAATATTATCTTCGCTAACATACATCCGATGATTTGGTGTAACAAGGAGATCAATATTTTCTGTTTCCACACTGTACATATTTCCATCAAAATCGTATTGTTGAACCTCACTTGGATACTGATACACCAATTTGTCATCTACCAGAGTGGCAACCTTGAAGTCACTTGTAAGTTCTGTTATAGAGATCCATCCTTTGTCTGTAAGGATATCGTGGCTGGGGTCGTAGCATGAGAATTTATCTCCGATAGTGGGCACACGTGTATTCCTCATTCTCACCTTTGTAAAGTTGTATCCATCCCCATTCACATTTGTATAGTACTTGTCACCATAGCAATTTTTATCAACAAAACCACTTTCATTATTTTTTAGAGATATACTTGTATCTTTATGCGTGATGACACTATCAACCTTTTGTGGCATACATTTTCCAATGATGATATCTCCAGAATCTACAAAGGTGTTCTCGGGGACAAAGCCATCAGGGTTCAACTTGTCATAATTGAATGGTTTGATGCTCTTTGTACCATTCATATTTGGCTTTGTGAAAAATTCTTCTTCACCGTTGCTGTGATTCTTATTACATTGCTCTTTATAAGTTCTGTAAAATGTGCTGGAGAAGAGTCCGCGATCCACGGCGGACTTGTTGATGATAACACTATCTTCTTGATTAAACCCAGTATATGTCATGATGGCAACCATAACATTGATTCCACATGGCATTTCATCTGTGTTGATAAGTTTGCTGATTTTCGTTTGGACGATGGGTTTTTGAGGATAGTTGAGGACATGGGACATTGTGTCAAACCTGTGACGAAAGTTGGAAGCATATACACCAATAGCTTGCTTTCCCATAGCCGATTGATATGTGTTTCTTGGCGCTTGGTTGTGGTCACTGAATGGAATACTTCCAGCCAACACCCCAAGCATAAGTGAAGGGTGAATCTCCATATGGGTAAACTTGGGTTGTTTATTAGCACCTTTATCACCTCTGGTAAGGTCTCCATGCTTCATAGCAATAAGGCTGAAATTAGTTTCCTCTACGTCCAGATATTCAACAATAGAGTCCAACACCAAATCTCTCCAAGCGAATGATTCATTTTTGACAAGTTTCTCATAAGATAGGAACGGGAGTTTATTATTGTGAATTACAAAGAGGGGACGCACGCATCTTCCACCTTCTGTATTGATGCTGATTTCATCTTTATGAACATTCCAAGTAATTCCTGTATAAATATTAATAGCTCCCATTCTTTTCAACATTTTCAGTGAAGTGAAAAGTTCCAGAGGATTTTTATGAATTCCGATAATGTCACCATTAACAATTACCTTGGTGTTTTTGTGGAATATGCCAATATTTGTGCCATCAAATTCCAAAATTCCAGTCTCGTTAAGAACCGTACGAATCGTTGTAGAGTTGGAAGCAATAGATATGTTTGCACTCATACTCATATTTTTGACAAGGCCGACACTCGCACCTTCGGGAGTCTCTGAACAACAAATATACCCCCATTGTGTGCTATGAAGCTTGCGTGGCTGAATGAGTTTTCCTGTTTTTTCGATAGGTGTATTGATACGACGCAAATGTGATAGGGTTGCATTATATGTCATTCTATTTAGAACTTGAGCAACACCTTGTTTGTTTTTATTATTTTTAATTCCCCAGTTTCCTGTAGCCAATGCAAATTTCAAACCGCTTTCAATAACTGTGCTCTTGATAATTTTGTACACATTAACTTTGTTGATAATATTGCTGAATTTACCAACGGCCTTCCAAGATCCAGAATTGAGTTCTTTTTGTATCATGTTTTTCATATCCTTGACCATTTTACCAAAATATTGACGGAATAGATTGGCCATAAGCACACCAGGAGAATCCACCCTCTTATTGATATAACTGTCACGATCATCCATTTCCCAAATTCCGAGGTAGCATCGGATAAGTTTGTTGACCATATAACCAAGATAAAGAGCTTTCTTGCGGAAATCAGAACCGACATGGGGAAGAAATTCTTTTTCCAGAATAGTCCTGATAATATTTAGACGTTGTCCTTTATTTGTGAGCATTTCTCTTGGATATCCATTGATTTGAAGATATTTTGACATATATTCCAATGCATCTCGAGAGCAAACGACATCTGTTGCTTCATCAATAGTTCCGATAAGTTCCTTCATGACAATTTCATTAACAGGGTCATCTACGTCAAACACGATATATTCCATAATTTGCTTGTCACTTTCGATGCCAAGGGCGCGGAAAAGAATGAATAGAGGGATGTCATGCTTGATATGATGAATATTCACCCTGATATATTTTCCATATTGACTGCTTTTAGATGAAAGTTTAAGGGTTGTTGTTTTAGGTACGCCAAACTTGTTTTCAGCAACAGAACGGATCTCAGCAATATGTGAAAATGCTGTTTGCTTATTATTTGTAAAAACGTGAGTTTTATTTTCACAAATTCTGTCTTGAGAAACAACGACTTTTTCATTACCATTGATGATGAAATATCCACCAGGATCATAGCGACACCTGTTGACATTACTATTATCTGTGCTGGAATTTAGAATACAATATCTCGAGTTGACCATGATGGGAATCTTTCCGAGATTGATGTTGTTGAGTTTCTTAACCTCATTAATGTAGTCACATTGTTCTTCATCATATGTCATACAATTTATTTCTATATCAACATTGAGAGGTGCTGAATATGAGAAATTTCTCAGCCGGGCATCATTCGGTGTCATAAGTTTGGTACTTCCATCTTTTTCGTAAATAATTGGCTTGGATAAAATTGGATTAGATATATTAATTCTCAATATATGTTTGAATTTTTCTTGGTCGGGGATATATTGATGGTAAATTTCAATTGGATTGAATCCTTCAATGATTTCATCAATTTTCCGGAGTACAAAATCATTGAAAGATTCAATTTGGTGTTTCACCAAACTGTTTTCCGCGAAATATTTGTCGATGACATCCCACGTAATTTTGGTAAACTTGTCAGTACAATCCATTTTACGTACTAGAAAGTATGATAATATAATCTTTATATCATAAACGATTCAATTTTTTTAGAACATATAAAAAATATTTACTCTTTATGATAAGGACTCATCATAGTGGATGATGTAGGATAAAAAAGAACGTGGCAAAGTTGAATTACAAAGACGATTCCTGATTATGAATGTTTTTATTTTCATCAAGATCAATTTGGCATACGGGGCATTTTACATTCTTTTGGAACCATGTCTGAATACAAGGTTCACAAAATATGTGTTTGCATGATAACTTCCTAATGGTTACATTATTTTCCTTTACATCTTTAATAGTTTCTTGACAAATTGCACACAGTTCATCATCTGGACATTCTGTTATGATTGTGCTCACTTCGTCAATATTATCAATACCTTTTTCAACTCTTCCCATACGGTTAGCAAGAAAAAGGTTGTATTCATATTCATCAACTATTTGTGGTGGTCCAAATAGAGATGTGAAAGGTATATTTTGTAAACTGAACGGTTGAGAAAATGGGTTAAGGACGGGTAGAGATGGTGCGGGAACAATAGGATCATACGAGTTTATTACACCAGTTTCTATGTTTCCTTCCATACTCTGCAATTCGGAAGAAGTGTATTGTATTCTTTGTCCTTGTCCACTCTCAATCGATGATGGGACGATAGTTTGAGATAACAAGTTTGAAATATTTGCAAATGTTCTTTGATTATGATTTTGAATCAACTGTGTGATGCGATTTATCATCATTGTACGTTCTTCAACATCTGATTCTGAAAGTGGATTTCCATCTAACCTACCTTGAATAAAGTCCATTTGTTCGTCAATACTATCAACGGACAAAGTACCATTAACAATATTGTTGGCAATTTGATTAAGTGTTTGTTCTCTTTCTACATTTTGAGTTGACGATTCTTCATCTGGTGGTGGAACTGTAAAGTCTAAATTGATAGTATATTGTACCATTTCTGGTTGTGCTGGAGCAGAATCATTAGGGTTTGCCAATTGCTGAGACGATTGTATAAGTTCTCTCAATATCATTTCAGCAAATCTGTTGTTTGTATTTACATTGGACATGGTATAATTTGCATTATTTGGAAAGGGAATATTTAATGGTGCGAGGGGGAACTGAAATAAAGAATTGGTAGATGTGTTTATGAATGGAAATCCGTCATTTTCGTCATTTTCATCATTCTCCTCATTTTCATCTTCATTTTCATTTTCATTTTCATCTGCATCTTCAAGCAATGGTTGTTCTCGTGGACTTACGAAAAATGGGGAAAACATATCCCCTAATTGCATAGGCATAGTTCTATACCTACCGCATTCTTGAACATGTGAATTATAATCATTAAACCTTACCATTGTATCACATATCTCACATTCGACAAACGGATTGTCATACTCTTCTTCATTCATATCTAAATAAATATGCTATTTTATAAACATAAATAATATTTAAATAGTGATATGTTCCGTTGATAATTCTCTACCATTACTTGTTTGTTGGTAACCGTTCACTACTAAATTTCCTTTATGGACTTCATCATGACATTGTTGACACAGACCAACTAAATTAGCGTAATGATTTTTGTGGATATGTCCAATATAACCATTCTCATCAGCAAATTGTTGTTCTTTGATATGATGCATATCGATTTGGCCTTTCTTCTTACAAATTTGACACACATCATAGAACATTTTTTTGTTATAAGATGCTCTTTTATCACTCACAACTTTTTGTTCAATACCAAGAATTTCTTGCCGAATTTCATTTGCCAATAAAATGAAGTTTCTTGGCAGGTCAAGACTCTTACAAACTTCCAGTCCATAGAGTGTTTTCCCTTGACCAGGTTGCAATTTTCTGTCATAAATTAATTTATTGGATTTTTCATTAAATTCAACATTCAAATGGAACACTTTGAGAGTGTTCAGTTTTTGAATAGCAGAAATATTTACTAAATTATGTAAATGCGTGGCAAATATGAAATTAACCCCTCTATTACAAAGTTCTATAATTCCAGCTGATATAATAGACATTGCAGAAATACTCTCTGTTCCAGAACAAAGCTCATCGCCAATAACCAAACTTGATGAATCAGCTCGTTGCAATATATTCCTCAATTCACTGATTTCATTTGTAAATGTTGATTGACCTTTGTACATATTGTCGCCTGTTGGAATCCTGGTATAAATATGATTATATGGAAAGAATTGAAATGAACTACATGGCACAAACATACCAGCAGATGCCATTATAGTACACAGACCAATAGATTTCATTAAGCTACTCTTTCCGGCAGCATTTATTCCATACAACAGTATTCCATTTTGATTATCAATTCCCAATGATACATCATTTGGAACATATTCAAACTTATCATTAATTCTTTCAATGATTGGATGTCTCATTGACTTTGCTTGAATATAGCTTTTTCCATTGTTAATATCAGAAATTGAAGGGCGACAATATGCAAATTTAATTGCATTGTGTGCATTTGTCGTTTTATAATCGACATCTCCAATAAATTCTACTACATTTGTAAGATCATCTTTGAATTTACTCAAATCAGCTAAAAATGTTTTGTAATGATTGCTCAAATTTGATTTCATCTCTTCAGTATACTGCTGAATAGCATCATTTATATCTCGTACCATTGGATGATCTATTTTGAAAATAGAGCTGGAAGACGATACCTTTTTGGGTTCCATTGCTGAAAGTGTGAAACATTGTCCGAGAACATTAATTTTCCGCAGAGAGGGATTTTTAGTTTTAAATGTCTCAAAGCGTTTGATTGTAATTGTTATATAAAATCCATCTTTTTCATTGTGTTCGAGTTTGAAGAAAGTGTCAGGACAATAAGTGTTCAATGTTTCGACAAGAAAGGTTAAACGTTTTATATTATTGTCAATATTGTCTTGTAAAGAGTCAAGGTCAGGAAATTTACCATGAACAAATATATTTGCTGTTAATGAGTCAATGCTTTGTTTTGATGCTTTTTCTTCATCAATATATTCTAAAGATGTTATAATGTCACTTGTGCCTTGTCCTTTTAATTCAAAGCCATGCTCTTGAATACTATCAATTATTTTCAAAGATTGCCTGAGAGATATTATCTCGAAAGGATGCAACTTCCCTAACATAATTTTTCTTGTTTGTCTTTCAATATCAGAAACACTTTCTAACTGTTTCCTTATTGTCTCCCATTTTTTAGATTGTAATAGGAACTCTATTGTGTTGTATGCATTATTCAACACATTTGGATCAAAACTTGGATTAAGAAGAAAATCCTTGAATCGCCGTTTGCCAATAGCAGTTTTACAATTATTTAAAATATCGATGAGTGAAGCTTGACAAAAACTATTTTGTACAATGTTTAATTGTTGTGCTGTATTATAAGAAATAATGACATGCTTTTGATCTTCAATAATTATTGGCTTGTTTAATTTTTCGAGAAGATATTCGGAATGTTTACTAGTGAAGTGTATAAGAGATATAAAGCTTGCGAGAGCGAAAGGGGATTTTTCAAGATTCAACATTTCAATTGGAGATAGCAAACCTTGTGATGATGGAAATAGTTTTGTCAAAATTTGATTTTGGTAGTATACATTAGTTATCTCTTTATCAAAATTATTAATCCTGTTATGGACATATGCTTTGGAAATATCAAGGTATTTGCATACAAAATCAAAGTCAATTGTTTTCAGCTCTCCAAGAACAGCTATTTCACGAGGAGCAGTTGCTAGAATAATTCTATATAATTCATCGAAACCAAAATATATATCATTTGGTTTACTGCTACTTTCAAATACATTACTTACCCCTGTAGATACGTCTATATATGAAACTCCTAAATTGAAACAAGCTTTATGTGTTCTCCAATCAGTACTTTCTTCTATAAATACAGTCATTAAATATGAATTTTCTTCAGCAGATAAATCATCGACTTTAGTTCCAGGACTAATAATATCAGTGACTTCCCGTTTTGGTTGGGGTGGTGAGGTAACTTGACTTACAATGACAATAGTAAAATTATTTTGAACGAGAATTGATACGTATTTTGTAAGAGCACTTAATGGAAATCCAATCATGTTGCAATTGCTTTTTGAGATTTCAGAAATGTTTTTATTCTTTCTCGTTAATGTGATATTAAGAATTTCTGAAATGTGCTTTATGTCAAGTAGATCATCAGCAGAATAAACTTCGTAGAAAGATCCTACCTGCATTAATACTACAACTTTTTCTCCATATTCTTGTTTATATTGAACTACATATGTTTGGTATTCATCATATATAGCTGTTGACATTGCTTGTGTTGACATTATGCCATATACTACATTATGTGTTAGTATTCATGTTAAATATGTTTGTAAATCTCCAAAAAATAATTTTCAAAAATCAGGATAGGTTTTCCCAAAGATAATGATTTATGTTCAAGATTTGCGGATAATGTCACTATCTCTACAATATTGTTTTTAAAGTGTTTATTGTTCATCAATTTATTTACTGTTATTTTCATAATTGTAGCCAATGGCACATTAAAATGTAATATTTTATACCCAAATGATCTAATAAGCTCGCAGGCTTTTGATACATTCTTTTCTTTTAACAGTTCATCAATAAAATTTTCCAAACGGTTTTTAATATTATCCTGTGTTTCTGATATGGAAAGTGAAAGAAGATTATGAGTGAGTCCATCCGTTGGATCAATTTCTATAGTACCTTCGATTTCTTTGTTGGACACAAACATTTCAAAAAAGTTTTCTAGGTTATCAGGTTCGATTCGACATTTAATATACATAAATCTACTCAATATTGCACTTTCTATTCTAGATAACGACTTTGTAGTTACAATGAATAAAATGTTGTTGCTGAATTGCTCTAATGGTCGGCGAAGTGAGAACATTGTCGCATCTGTCATTGACTGAATATTGTGGATAACAACAATATGTTTTTGTTGATATATATTTCTGGTGTTTCCAATATGCTTATAGATGAATTCCGAAATGAATTGTCTTTCACTGGAAATAATTTCTTGCATATCTATTTCCAGATGTACATCGCTATACTTATAATTGCAAGTATATTTTGAAGAGTTGTTTGTATATTCAAACTCTGCAGTTTTTGAAATAATATTCTTTTTAAAAACTCTGCATAACAAAGCATGAACATAAAGTTTAAGGATGGACACTTCATTTCCAAACAAAAGAACATGAGGACTATTAAATAGTTCTTCTTGTGTCATAGATGCAATTTGTAGAATATTTTTGTTGGCAAGGGTTTCAAAATACTTATCAGGAAAATCTTTTTGAAATTCATTCCAGAACTTGCCCGTTTGAACAATGGAATGCATGATAGTTGTGTAAAGAGATAAGAATGCATCAAATTTTTATGTGGTAAACAAAATCAAAAATTATAAAAGAGATATTAATGGATGTCATATATTCTTTGATGAAGAGTGCTTATGATACGTATGATCCAAATGCTATTAGTGAGTACTATGCAAAAGAGTCAACTAACACAAAACCAAAAGTAATGGGAAGTAGGTACATGAGTAAACGAACTTATGGATATATTAGAAACAAAATACATACGAAACTAGAGCGTGAGTATATCTTTGATAATACAAGAGTAATTGTGGAAGTTTATTCAATAAACAAAACAATATCACTACATTTATTCTACAAGATCCTAAATTTTTATATTTATGCTTTGAACAAGATAGTTCATAAACCAGTGGTAAAAATAACGATATATATGACAAATTTAAAGAAACAATTTCCAAAATCAGTGGATGTAATTCTAAATGAAGACAATGTGAATAGCGGTGTAACAATCTTTGATGGTGAGGATAAACATATAATTATTTACAGAAAGGAAGAGTTATATAAAGTACTTATTCACGAACTTATTCACTATTACAAAATAGACTTTCACTATTATGATTTTCAACATGACAAATATTTCATAGAAAAGTATGGAATAAGAGTGAAAAGCCCATTCAAAAATTCTCACAATCCTCTGGCGTTGTATGAAGGATATACAGATACCCTCGCATGCTATATGAACATGATAACTTATTCTTTATTTAAGGAGCGTTCTCTCGATGAACTAATAAAAGCAGAAACAAAATACTACTTGGCACAAGCATCGAAAATATACAAATTTACACATTTGCAAGAGAATACGCATTGTTTTTCATATTATATCATCAAAGCAGCTATGTTTCATAATTTTGCCAAATTTTTAGCATTTTGTGATAGGGGCGTTGTCATAGATACAAACAAGGCACGAGAGGAGGAGTGTTTGTCGTTAATAAAAGAAGTTGTTGAAGATTATTCGTTTTGGCAAATGCTGAAAAAAACAAGAGTGAGAACCATTGTTTTAAGTAGTCTGAAAATGAGTAAAATAAAATGGTAAAATATACACAAGAAACTTACTTAAGGCTAAAAATGTAGTGTAATCTACTAAAAACCATGGCAAAAAAAGTAGCAACCAAAGCAATCCCCGAAGCAGCAACCACAACTCCCGTAGTTGATGAAGTTGTTGATACAACCACTGATGTTAAATCCCAAAGCGCCGATGTTATTGTGTCTGAGCGTTTTGAGCAACTAAACCAACAGGTTGTTGCAATGACTACCCTACTGCGTGAACTACAAAACAGCATCAAGCTAGCACAAAAGGAACTGACCAAAGTGGTGAAGACTAATGTGAAGAAGGGCAAGAGCCGTGCCAGTAACGGTGCCAAGAAGACCCCAAGTGGTTTTGCCAAGCCCACCAAACTCTCTGATGCCCTTTGCGTGTTCCTTGGTGTAGAGAGTGGCACTGAGCTTGCCCGCACTGATGTCACCCGACGTATCAACACCTACATCAAAGAGCACACCCTGCAAGACGAGAAAGACAAGCGTATGATCCACCCCGACGCTGCCCTAGGCAACATTCTATCTAACATGGATGGTGTTCCCCTGACCTTCTTCAATATGCAGAGTAAAATTAAGCATAACTTTATCAAAGCATAGACTGAAACCAGTGTTGTTTTTTAATTTTTTCTAAATTTAATAATTTCAGTATTATTAAAAAATTTAACAACTTAAAGCATAAAATTTATACGTATATCACGTCAAAATGCCCAAGTGTAAAGTTTGTAATGAGAATGCTTTATATGGCCCGTTAGGTGAAAAAGGCTCATATTGCCACGCTCACAAATTGCCGAACATGTACCATATATATTCTAAGAAGTGTAAATTCTTGGACTGTCCAAGAAGACCAACATTTGGTTATGAAAAAGGAACGGCTTTGTACTGCAAATTTCACAAGGCCCCCGATATGGAGGATGTAAAAAATGTAAAATGTAGCCAGGATGGTTGTAAACGCCAACCCGTGTTTAATTTTGCAGGAGAGAAACCCAAATTCTGTGCCGAGCACATGATTTTCGGGATGGAGGATGTCAAGAATCCAAAATGTAAAAAACAAGGGTGTCCATCTCAGCCTGCTTACGGATTTGTTGGAGAAAAAGCACAGTTTTGTGCAAAGCATCTATTGCCGGGCATGATCGATGTAAAGAACATTCATTGTCATAAGTGTTCAAGGATTGCATCTTTTGGATTTGAAGATGGCAAACCAGTAAGTTGCATTGAGCATATAGATCAGGGGATGATAAATCTGAAAATACCAAAATGTGAATTTGAAGGATGTCCCAGTGCACCTTCCTATGGCTTTCATAAAGGCAAACCAACACATTGTAGTAAGCACCAATTGCCAAATATGAGAGATGTAGCCCATCTTAAGTGTGAAGATCCCGAATGTGAACAAAACCGGACTTATGGATTTGAAGGGGAAGTAGCTCGATTTTGCCTTATTCATGCGCCGAGTGGGACAATAAATGTTGCTAGGAAATCATGTGATACCGAAGGATGTCCTGCAAAAGCATATTATAATTATGTTGGCTTATCCCCACTATACTGTCGTACATGTGCAAAACCGAATATGATTTTAATACACAGTGACAGATGTATATTGTGTCCAACATTTGCTTCTGTGAGTAAATATAGAGGATATTGTATGAGGTGCTTCATACATACATTTCCAGATGAAAAAGTATCAAGGAATTTCAAGGTGAAAGAACGTCATGTCAATGACTTTCTAGAAAACGAATATCAAGATGTAGAGTTTTCTCATGACAAGAGTGTTGGTGGATGTTCAAGACGACGTCCTGATTGGTTTTTTGAGTGTTTCACCCATTCCATTATTGTAGAGTGTGACGAAAATCAGCATCAAGACTATGAGACTACATGTGAGATACAAAGGATCAATGAATTATATACAGACTTGGCATACAGACCAATTGTGTTTATCCGTTTCAATCCAGATGATTATATTGATGTCATGGGAAATAAAATAAAGTCCTCATTCAAGCAACATAGGAAACTTGATGTTCCTGTCATAAGAAATAAGAGTGAATGGGATATGCGTCTTCAATCTCTCAAAGAAAAAATAGATTATCATAGGAACAATATTCCAGCTGAGCCAATGGAGATTGATACATTGTTTTTTGATGCTTAATGGGTTTGATAATATAGTATTTTGGATTGGACAAATATTTGCCAGATGTTCCTAATTGTGTAAATTTCCCTGCTTATACAAATATATTGAAATGTTTGCTTCCCTAAATATCAAATTTCATAATGAGTATGTAATAAATCCTTAGCCAAGCCTTCATATGGTTGTCCCAAATATTCATCATATAATTCATTGACTTGACTATTCTCATGACATGTTTTATGATCACTTTCATTATCTAATCCATTCAATAGGTTTTTTCTTTCTTCAAGTGTCTCTTTCATCTTGGATTTTTCTATTTTGGGTTGACCTCCACCTCCTACACACCCGTATGGCATACAAGCCATTACTTCTACAAAATCATGTTTGAGTTTTCCATCTTTCAAAGCATTAATATACTTCTTGGCATCAGCCAAACCTGCAACTATTGCAATATCCAATGCGATCCCCGTATCTTCAAACTTGATGTGTGCTTCTCTTACAGAAGGAATGGTAGCATTTGAAATAAAATTTACATTTCCAAGTTTTTCATTTGTCAATCTTTCATATGCAAACCTCAATGCAGCAAGCATCACACCTCCTGACCGACCGAATAAAATTGCACCACCCGTTCCATCACCCATGGGTGCATCAAATTCACTCTCTTCTAAACTACACAAATCTATATTAGAGTCCTTTAATAGTTCAGCAAGGTCACTTGTAGTCAAAACAAGATCGACATCTTTGCAATCGTCGTGTGTATTCATATGTTTTTTATCAGCTTCACTTTGCTTCCTTACACAAGGCATAACAGATACTGAAAAAATATCTTTAGGGTTTGTATTTATCTTTTGACAAAAATAATTCTTGATCAAAGCACCCATTATTTGCTGAGGTGGTTTTGTGGTACTCACATGTTTTTTAAACTGAGGAAAAGCACTTTCAACAAGTTGAACCCATCCCTGACAACATGATGTCATAAGTGGAAGATTGCCTTGCTTGTATCTATTAATTAATTCAGTTCCTTCTTCCATTATTGCGACATCAGCTGCAAATGTTGTATCAAACACAAAATCAAAACCTAGTTTTTTCAAAGATGTAGGTATTTGTTTTGGTTTATACCCCGCCAATCTGAATTTGTTACACCCAAGTTATTTATTTGGCAGAGGTATATAGACATGTACTTGGGTAACTGGCTTCCTTTCCACCTACTCA
>Ga0214207_1000070_pt1 | contig 32872 bp, 28 predicted proteins | sample TroBogEpilimnion_6_FD_153045 | JGI IMG/M metagenome (GOLD analysis project Ga0214207, IMG submission 153045) | Freshwater microbial communities from Trout Bog Lake, WI - 13JUL2009 epilimnion | ecosystem: Environmental > Aquatic > Freshwater > Lake > Epilimnion/Euphotic zone | place: Trout Bog... | reverse complement strand
TGACCGACCTGTATTGAGGTTCTTGGCAAAATGAGCCTCATCGACAATAAATAGATCAAGCTCGAGTGATCCTAGAGTCTGTTGATCGAGGCCAAAATTCTTCAACGTATCAAAAGTCGTCAGTGCCACACCACCTTGCTCTAGCCAACTCTTGAGCGCAGCTTCCTGATCTGAACCATGGATGCGCATCGAGGTCATTCGTGTACGCGTCTGGATCTCTCGCTCCCAGTTAATAATCACACTCGCTGGACAAACGATCAGATAACGAGAGCCACCCTCTTTATGCACCTGGGTCAATACCCCAAGGGCCTGCATCGTTTTTCCAAGACCCATTTCGTCCCCAATAATTACTCGCTTTTGGACGAGGGCAAATTGAATCCCGAAGATCTGGTACTTACGCAAAGTAGCATTGAGCAAATTGGCATCGAACTCTCGGCTCTTAATCTTCTCGATCAGCTCCTGATCGAATTGTTCATACTCAGATCTAGTATCTGATGAACTCTGAGTCAAGCTTTCAAATATGGCTAAATAGTCACTGGCATTCTGCTCGTACTTGGCTTTAACAAGCGCCAAACCGGGGGAGGGTTTGCCCAACTCTGTAACGACGTGCAATGCTCGCTCCAACACAGCACCAGTGGAAATCGAAGTGGTGGCTTCTTCAATTTTCTCTGAAGCCTCTATCGCCTTCGCTTTATTCGACGATGATGTAAAAAACCACTTAACTCGTCCGCTCATCGGGGCGAGCAACGGAATATTCTCAGCAAAAATCTGGGTGATCTCAGAAGCACGTCCAGCTGTATCGCGATCAAATTCATTGAGAGTTTTAATCGACTCCAAATTATTCATAATCTGGAGAGTCTCTGGCCGATCGGAATTAAAATCTATTCTTGCTTGGATCGTTGCACTCACTGCATCAGCCATCTTGGTGACAACCTGACGTAGCTCATAAGCCGAGGACTGACTTACTCCGTTGATGGCAGCAATATTTTGCACACTTCGCGAGTAGAGATCGGCCAACGTCGAGATGCCAGCGCGTCGAAGCGCTTCAATCGGTACGCGAATCTCTGGAACATCGCGAAGTCGATCGATGGGAACTTCACTGAGAGCCGCCTGCACTTGTGTCTGGTTTAGCTTTTCAGTGAGCTCTTGAACCTGTGACTCAAGTCGCACCTTCTCGGCTGCAATGGACTTGAGATTGGAGAGTCCGTCGCGCGCCTTAAGAGAGAGATAGGAGATGTGCTGAAAGTCGATTCCCATGCCTAGAATCTATATTGAGCCTCTGACACTCGCTTCAGTTTGGCCATTCGAAGCAATACGGCCGAGATCGCGAAATACACTAGCGCCTCGACGATTATGGGCACCCAGTCAACACGAGCAGTTAGCTGCTTTACATAGTCAATATGCGAGGTGGTGACCAGTGAGAAGTCATAGGTCCCGTGCATAACGACACTAAACCAGATGTTGCCTGTGTAGATCATGAGCGAACATCCAACGACACCAAAGGCGGCTGCATCGATCACTTGAGCATTGGTCTGGGCAAAATCCTGTCCACCCCACAACATGTTGGTGTAATGCTCGAGCCCGAAGGTTAATGATGAGACGGCAATGGCTAGACCCCAGCCAAACCGTTCAAACATTCCAAATATCAACCCGCGATTAAAGAAATCCTCACCGACGCCAATCATTACGGTGAAGAGAATTGCTTCTGCAATCTCCCAGGCGGGGAATCCGGGAACGCGAACCTCCCAGAAGAAACTCGAGGAGACTAAGCAAATGACCACCAATCCAACAGCGGTCTCTTTCAAAGGTGAATAAAATCGCAATCTACTGAGCGCCCCTGGACAGAAGATGGCCATAAGTCCGATCGAACATACTCCCGATACGGCGTGATAGGAGATCCCATTCCACGGCGTATTCCCGAAAGTCTTTGTAAAGGGAATGAAGTCCAAGCCGTAGATGTCCCACGCAATGAGCCCGCAAAGAGCCAGCATCGCCCATAGAATCGATAAATTCCTGAGTCGGTGCAAAATGTGCTTCATGAATTTAGCTATTTGAGAAAATTTCATCTCACCCCCAATTTTCCGAGCGTCACCCTTGCCATAATGCGCAGGTGAGCCCTGTAGGAGTTAGACTCTAAATGAGACCTCTGACATGAGGCTCCAAGGCCTTCACAGGCATATGTTGCTAGAAGATTTTCATGGAGACATGCGATAAATTTGCTAAAGTCTAAGATCGATTGAGCAGCGTCTTGAAGTGCGATAAGCCTTGATTTTTTTGAAACGCCTCAGTTATGAGGCTTTAGCGACTAAAAAGCATTTAAGGGCATTTCCTCACATTAATTCAATTCAAACTTGATCTCCGAAATGTACTGAAAACCGAGCCTAACTAAATTCAATTATTAGGGTATTTGTTTGCAAGTTAATTCTGGTTTTTAATACGCTGTCCAAAATGGGATAGTGTGGAACCTTATGAATCCAACACTCACAACTCTGGTTAAAGCGTGGAGAGATAGTGGTTGTCCTACGCAAGAAGCTTTCGACTGGTCAGTTTCCAAAAATAACTGGGTAAAGGCATTTCCAAATTATGCGCTGTTTATTTCTTCGCTTCCGGAAGCTATTGATCGCCTCGCGGTTCGTGAAATTTGCGAATCTAGTAGCAGCGCAGTAATTGAGAAATTCCTGGCAGTTATGATCTGGGGATATGGTGACCGTGGATATGGACCGTACCGCGTTACGCAGATGTTAAACCAGCCCCATGCGAAGCAGGTCCTGAGCGATGTTTTTGATCTTGCGCAGCAGGGAAAACCCTTAGCTGCCTATGAACATTTGAAATCTAACCGAATTAGAAATCTAGGACCTTCTTATGGCTCTAAGTATGTTTCGTTTTGCACGCCAAGGAATATCGGTGCGCCAATTTATGACTCCTTTATCGCTTTGTGGATTTCGAAATTTGCTCCGTCGGAATTCGCATCGGTGCCCATTTCATCTGAGAATTGGAATGTTAAAACCTACTCGACCTACTGGAGTTGGATTAAGGAACATTCAGAGGAACTGGATTGTTTACCGGATGATATAGAGCTAGTCATATTCAGACACGCTGAACGTGAATTTTCCAAGAAATCATCATGGCAAGGTAAGTAGAATAAAAGTTCTCAGAAAAATCAAAAGTGCACGCGTGGTAAGGTATTGCACTTTTTCGTAATTAAAATTCCGTTAACTGAACGATGAAGCCTAGAAAAGTTTTAGCTCTTCTTGCTTTACTTGCATCAAGGCGGGATCTTCTGCGTTTTTGGCAGGAAAGCCCAGTATTTTTCGAGCAGCTAACCCAACGTGATAGCCAAGGTTCACCGGTACAGCATTTCCAATTTGTTTATATTGAGATGAAACACTGCCTGCAAATTCCCAATCATCCGGAAAAGTTTGAATCCGTGCATATTCTCTAACTGTTAGCGGTCTGGTTTCCTTGGGATGGCATCGCTCAGTCTGCTTTTGAGCTGGATTACATGTTAGTGTTAAAGACGGCTCCGACCAGCTTAATCTTCTCGCCATTCCTGTCTTTCCGCCACCCAGATGGTAGCTCCCTCCCATGAACTCTCGTTGAAGCTCGTCTGGTAAGTCACGCCAATAACCGCCTTCCGGAATTAACTCCATAATTTTTTTCTTCGACTCGCTATAGACCTGACCAGCGGACTTTGGCACCCCTTTGAGCGCTGCCCTCATAGTGATTGTGTAATCTTTTTCAACCGGGAAGTAAATCTCAGAATCGACATCATTGCGAATTCCAAAAATTATTAGTCTTTCGCGCTTTTGAGGAACATCCAAGAACTGAGCTCGCATCAATTTGTATGCTACGCGGTAACCTAAGTTCTCAAGCTCATCAACGATAACTGACAAGGTTCTACCTTCATCATGATTGAGGAGACCCTTAACGTTTTCGCCGATTACAAGTTTGGGCTTTACTTGATCAATAAGGCGCGCGTATTCGTAAAATAGCGTTCCCCGTGTGTCGGCAAACCCGAGTCCCTTTCCAGCAAATGAAAAGGCTTGACAGGGAAATCCACCTGCCATGATGTCAATTTGATGTTTGTATTCGCCCAGATTTATGTCTAGAACGCTTGCGCACCGAGAATTCCATTCAGGTCGGTTTTGTTGCAAAGTCTTGATTGAGTCTTTGTCGAAGTCCACCAATAGACGAGACTTAATTCCTGCATTGTGCATTCCCAGCGCAAGCCCCCCCGCTCCACAAAATAGTTCTATTGAGGTTAGATTGGATTTTTGGGCTTTCAGCACTTTCCATGGCTTATCTGATGATGAACTTTTCTTGTTTACTCTTGAAATTTCTTCCATGGAGAATAGTCGTTCTCCATGAGGCCCCACGATGGCTTTAATCAATCCTTTTTTGTGCCAACGACGAATCGTATCGGGGGACACCCGTAGGAGTTCTGCTGCTGAATGGACGGGAAGTAAACTATCCGGGGTAACCTTTGCCATATGCAAAGGTTATCAGTCGAAACTGACACGACTGCTGAGGCAGGACATTTTTCTGCCTCTTAAAAGAATCGAGCTGGGTGGCATATCCAAATTACACAAGTTACCCTGGAGGCGTGGAACGCGAATTTGAGCTTACCAAGTTCGATTTGGAAGCCGTTGTGAAAAATTTACTAACACGAGTCAAAAATTTTGATGGTGATAAAGCTTCCAAATCGAATCTGATTGATCCATTTGCCGCCGCTCTTGAATCCGCCCTAAACGGTTATGAGTCAGAGGAGGAGTGGAAAGAAACAGAGCATCAAAGAACACGGCAGAAGAACCTTATGAACCATATCGGCAATCTTCAACAGTCAATCATTGGACAACTTCCAGGTTGGCAATCGTTTCCATCTGGATCTGGGATGCCGGATGTCGTAGGTCGTCGTGGTAAACAACTGATGCTTTGTGAAGTGAAAAATAAGCACAATACTATGAATTCGAATTCTAGTGCTGAAACTTATGATGTATTGGCTGCATTCTTGGAACGTCCTGAATTTAAAGGTTTCGTTGCCGGAGTCGTCGCGATTATTTCTCCAATTCGACCTGAGGCTTTTTTCAAACCATTTGCACCAGCGGGACGAAAGGAACGTGAAGATATTGTCTATATGCCAGGAAGAGTCTTTTATGCGATTGCTACGGATCCGCACCAAAGGATTCCATTTCGAACTTTAAAACCCAACGAGAATATTTCTAGCTGGGAGTCTTGGATAGCAATAGATTTGATGTTGGAAGAATTCTGGCTCGAGATCGAAAAACAGACAAATTATAAAACTCCAGGGTGGATAAAAGAATTGTCTGAGCAGGCTTTAGGCGCAAGCTAAGAGTAGATGGTAAAGCTATGACAAAGTACCTCTTGGATGCGAACATTTTTGATGAAATTCTGAAAAACACAGAGATATGTCGAAAATTGATTGAACTTCGCAGGGCTGGCTTGATATTGTTTATTGGAACTTGGATTGAGGCCAGTGAATTGACCGCAATATCGTCCGCGAATCCTGAGAAGTGGCTCGAAATGAGCGAACTCCTATCAGGTTTAGAAGTGGTTCAAGTTCCTGTGGCCGGCATGATTTTAAACCATTCGAAGATAAGCGAGACAGCTCTTATCTCGTGGAGTGAATGTGAAATTCTTGGCAAATCGATAAAACAATCTGGAAAAAACGAAAATGACATGGCTATAGCTATGACAGCAAAGCGAGAGAATGCGACTCTCGTTACCAATGATCTAGAAATGCAGAAAAAAGCTAAATCTATTCTCAGCGCAGTAGTAATCGATTGGGCTGAGTTTGCTTCGAAATGCATGACGGGCAATTTATAGCGAAGAGTAATAACTGATTCAAAAAAAACTGTTTAAAACCTTAAACCATGTGTCGCTGAAAGAGTGTTTCGATGAAGCGCAATGCGGCCGACGTTTTGCCTATCTAGATCTAATTTGTTTGATTTGAAATAGGCTGAACTTTAGATAAATCTTCGTCAAGTTAGCCTATTTAAATACCTTTTCAAAATTTAGGATGTGGTCATAAGTTCTTAATGATTTCTTACAAATAATTCAAGCTTTGAATTATTCAAGTTGCGATTTGAAATGAATAAGTCACTCTTCGTTCGAGGTGCAAAATCCGATTGCTCAATGGATGCTGGCCAGGAAATGTAATTGCACGCCTTAGACTATTTAAACCAGTTAGTTCTGCCATTACCTATTTGGTTCAATTGCTCAAAGACATCCGCGCAGATTGCGTAAAAGGTTGGCATTAACGAACAGATTAACGAACTGAGCGAAGAACCGCAGTGACCTTGCCTAAGATCTCGGCGTTATCTCCATCAATCGGCGCGTAGTTGTCATTGGCGGGTAGGAGCCAGATGTGACCATCTTTCTTGGAGAGAGTCTTTACTGTGGCTTCGCCATCAATCATCGCAGCGACGATCTCACCTTTCTCTGCTGATTTTTGAGAACGAATCACAACGAAATCTCCATCGCAGATTGCGAGATCAATCATTGAGTCGCCGACAACTTTTAGTAAGAAGAGCTCGCCTTTGCCGACCAATGACTCTGGGAGGGGGTAGACCTCTTCAATGTGTTGTTCTGCGGTGATCGGACCACCAGCAGCAATGCGACCCACGAGAGGGATGTTGACGGTCTTCTCTGGCTTAATGGCATCTTCGTGCTCGACCACCTCAAAGGCGCGACCTTTGGTGGCGTCCTTGCGAATAAAGCCTTTTTCAATGAGAGCATCGATCTGGTAGCTGACAGAGGCAGGGGAGGCTAGGCCTGCCGCGGCGCCGATTTCACGCATAGAAGGTGGATAACCCTGAGTGGCGATCGCCTCTTTGATCACGTTCAGGATGAGCTCCTGACGGGAGGTGAGGCCGCTGTCAGTGATCTCGCCTTCGGGGGAAGTGCTGGATGAATGAACCATGGCTTAAGGGTAAGGGAAAAGCCTAAAAAAGTCGAACACTTGTTCGAAAAAATATTGCCAATGTCAGTGGGGTGGTCTATCTTTATCTATAGAACAGATGTTCGAATCCCCTCGAACATCAGGTGCTACTGAGTGATAACGAAGTAGCTGGTTATAGAAGGAGCAAAGAAGATGGCAACAAAATTGACAAAGCGCGGACGCAATGTTGTACGTGGTACAGCTGTAGCATCGCTATTAGTAGTGATTGGCGCTGGTTTTAGCGCTGTCGGTAATGCTTCTGAAAATGCAATTGATGCAACTCCTGCATCGACAGGTTATGTGAAGGTTGTTGTTGCACCGGGGGAGACACTTTGGTCTCTCGCTTCAATGGTCGCCGGCGATCGCTCAGTCTCTTCCGTCGAGGACGCGATTGTTACCGCCAACAACCTCACTGGACCTGATCTCACAGCGGGTGTGCGTCTCTGGGTTCCTACAAAATAAACACTTCTGCGTTACTGGTCGCTAGCTGGTAGTTGTCCGTTTTCTCCTGATTTTTGGGGAGAGGAGTAAATGTTCACCTTCCTGCTAGCCGACACGCCGAGTTAATTCTGCAGAACCCTCAACTCTCGATGTACAGTTAACACAACATCTAGGGGTAAAACTGCAAAACGTGTCCATAAGTTGTGGTTTTTCTTCCAGATCGAGTGTTTTTCCGCTAGTGTCCAGCCTCTGCACAGGAAACAGAAATGTTCCCGTCAGAGTGGGATAAAACTCAGATTTACCGAGAAACCAGGAGCCACACGATGATCTGCCCGTTCTGCCGCCACGATGACTCACGAGTCGTCGATTCGCGCCCAGCAGAAGAAGGCACCCTCATCCGTCGCCGCCGCGAGTGCACATCATGCTCACGTCGCTTCACAACCTCTGAGACCTCAGTACTCCTGATCATTAAGCGTTCTGGCGCAACAGAACCATTTAGTCGCGAGAAGGTCATTGCTGGTGTCCGCAAGGCATGCCAGGGCCGTCCGATCAATGATGATGACTTTGCGCTATTGGCCCAACGTGTCGAAGAAGCTCTTCGCTCAGATGGCCAAGCCGAAGTCGAAGCACATGAAGTAGGAATGGCGATCCTCGCGCCGCTCCGTGAGTTGGATGAAGTTGCATACCTTCGTTATGCATCTGTCTATCGCAACTTCACATCGCTTGAAGATTTCGAAGGTGAGATCGCACTTCTCCGCGCCGCACCTTCGCGCAGTAACCAGCAAGAAACAGCCGCCCCAGCTGTCGCAGTAAACAACGCACAGCAGTAAACATTTATTCAGCATCTATATAAGGAGAAATACGCATGTCAATCGTCGACCGCCCAGCTGGCTCAAGCAAGACAGAGAGCTCAGCAAAGAAGACTGTGGGTAAGGGCCTCACAATCGACCGCATTTACACAACTGCGGGCACACACCCATATGACGAAGTGACATGGGAGCGTCGCGATGTTGTTCAGACTAACTGGAAGTCCGGAGAGGTTATCTTCGAACAAAAGGGCGTTGAATACCCTGACTTCTGGTCAGTGAATGCTTCAACAATCGTGACAACCAAATATTTCCGCGGTGCAGTGGGGCACGACAACCGCGAGTGGTCACTCAAGCAGGTTATCGATCGCGTTGTTTTGACTTATACAAAAGCCGGTAAGGAGCACGGATACTTTGCAACTGATGCTGATGCAGAAGTATTCGAACACGAACTTACTTGGATGCTCTTGCATCAAGTCTTCTCGTTTAACTCACCAGTCTGGTTCAACGTTGGAACCAACGCACCACAGCAAGTAAGCGCATGCTTCATCTTGTCTGTTGATGACACCATGGATTCGATCCTCAACTGGTACCGCGAAGAAGGAATGATCTTCAAAGGCGGTTCAGGTGCAGGACTTAACCTCTCACGCATCCGTTCTTCAAAGTAGCTTCTAAAGTCCGGCGGAACTGCTTCTGGTCCAGTCTCATTTATGCGTGGTGCAGATGCATCTGCAGGAACAATCAAGTCAGGTGGCGCAACACGTCGCGCTGCAAAGATGGTTGTTTTGGATGTTGATCACCCAGATATCGAAGAATTCATCGAGACTAAGGTTCGTGAAGAAGACAAGATTCGCGCACTTCGCGATGCTGGATTCGACATGGATCTCGGCGGCAAGGACATCATCTCTGTTCAGTATCAGAACGCAAACAACTCAGTTCGCGTCTCAGATAAGTTCATGCGTGCATATGAGAACGGTGAAGATTTCGGTCTCGTCGCTCGCGCAACAGGTGAAGTTATCGAGACAATCGAAGCTCGCAAGTTGTTCCGCACCATGGCTGAAGCTGCATGGTCATGTGCTGACCCAGGAATTCAGTATGACGACACAATCAATGATTGGCACACAAACCCAGAGACAGGTCGCATCAATGCATCTAACCCTTGCTCTGAGTACATGTCACTCGACAACTCTTCTTGCAACCTGGCTTCATTGAACTTGCTCAAGTTCTTGCAGAGCAACGGTTCATTCGACACAAAGAACTTTGTTAAGGCAACAGAGTTGATCATCACTGCAATGGATATCTCAATCTGTTTCGCAGATTTCCCAACAGAGCCAATCGGTGAGACCACACGCAATTACCGCCAGCTCGGTATCGGTTATGCAAACCTCGGTGCACTTCTCATGGCATCAGGTCTTGCTTACGATTCAGATGGTGGACGTCAGCTCGCAGGCGCGATCACATCAGTCTTGACCGGTGTTTCATACCGCCGCTCAGCAGAGCTTGCAGGGATCGTTGGTCCATACGCAGGCTATGCACGTAACGCAGCTGCACACACACGCGTCATGCAGAAGCACACAAATGCTTCAGCATCAGCTCGCTCAGTAACCACTCTTGATTCAGATGTCTGGTCTGTAGCAAATGCAGAGTGGACGAAGTGCCTTGAGATTGGCGCAAAGAACGGCTGGCGTAACGCACAGGCTTCTGTGCTTGCACCAACTGGCACCATCGGTTTGATGATGGATTGCGACACAACAGGTATCGAGCCAGATCTTGCTCTCGTGAAGTTCAAGAAGCTTGTCGGTGGCGGATCTATGCAGATCGTTAACCAGACAATCCCATTCGCACTTCGCAAGCTTGGTTATGCAGAAGAGACCGTAGAGGCGATCGTTGAATACATCGGTGCCAATGGTCACGTAATCGATGCTCCTGGTCTCAAGACAGAGCACTACGACATCTTCGACTGCGCAATGGGTATTCGCTCAATCAGCGCAATGGGTCACGTCCACATGATGGCTGCTTGCCAACCATTCTTGTCAGGTGCGATCTCAAAGACCGTCAACCTTCCTTCAGATGCAACCGTCGAAGAAATCGAAGAGGTTTACTACCAGGGTTGGAAGCTTGGCCTCAAGGCTTTGGCTGTCTACCGCGATAACTGCAAGGTTGGACAACCTCTCTCAGATGGCAAGGGCGAGAACAAGGGAACAGATTCAAACGTCGCAGCAGCTGGGCCAGCTGTAGCAACACGTAAGCGTCTACCTAAGTCACGTCCATCAATGACAACATCATTCTCTGTTGGTGGTGCCGAGGGTTATATGACCGCTGGTGCATACGCTGATGGCGCTCTTGGTGAAGTCTTCTTGAAGCTCGGCAAGCAGGGTTCAACTCTTGCTGGTGTGATGGATGCATTCTCAATCGCAGTATCGATCGGACTTCAATACGGAGTTCCACTTGAGACCTTCGTTGAGAAGTTCACCAACCTACGCTTTGAGCCTTCAGGTATGACAGATGATGCAGATGTTCGCATCGCTCAGTCAATGATGGATTACATCTTCCGTCGCTTGGCACTTGATTACTTGCCATTTGAAACACGTAGTGGCCTAGGTCTCTACACAGCTTCAGAGCGTGCTCGCGCTTTGGAGACAGGTGAGTACACACAAGATGCGCTCGCAGCTGTTACGCCTGCTGCACCAGCAGCGGCTCCAGTGAAGCAGCCACAAGCTGTAACAATCGAAGCTAAGCCAGTTGTTGATAACACTGCCGGTGTTGGTTCATCGATGGAGCTCTTCGAAAAGATGAGCGGTCAGTCATCTGACGCACCTCTCTGCATGACCTGCGGAGTCAAGATGCGTATGGCTGGTTCATGCTTCGTCTGCGAAGGTTGTGGCAACACATCTGGATGTTCATGATCCGATAGTTTGTAAGAAGGGCCTTGGGTTAATCCCCAAGGCCCTTCTTATTGCTTTCAGTTATTGCTGCGTTTAGCGCTGCGCAATATTTATAGGTAGAGAAGATTGTGGATTGGGAATGTGAGCCAGTGAAGAAAGATAAGGTTGAGAGATGGCCGGGGAAAAGAACCAAGTGATGAAGCAAGTAGGACTTGCACTTGATGCCGCCATCGAATCAATTGGGGGACAACCTCGAGAGGGCCAAATTGCAATGGCTGAAGCTGTCGCCAATGCACTCTCTGATCGACATCACTTACTGGTGCAAGCAGGTACCGGCACCGGAAAGTCGTTAGCGTATTTAGTTCCGGCACTTGTGCACGGCAAAAAGGTATTGGTTGCTACCGCAACACTCGCGCTGCAACGTCAGTTGGTAGAGCGCGATCTGCCTCGAATCAAGCCCGCACTAGAGAAACAATTAGGGCGCGAGCTGACATTTGCTGTCTATAAAGGCGTGGGAAACTACTTATGTCTTCAGAAAATGAATGGCGCCGAACAAGATCCTGATGGTGAGATCCTGATGGAGATCGGCACACTAGAGAAAGATCAGAAGCGATTGCGCGCCTGGGCACAGACTCCCGGCGTGAGTGGCGATCGCGATGATGCGCCGGATGTTGATCGTCGTGTCTGGCACGCCAACTCGGTATCGGGACGAGAATGCATCGGTAAAGATGAGTGCACATTTGGCTCACAATGCTTTTCGGCCAATGCAAAGCTCAAGGCTCAAACCGCCGATGTTGTCGTCACCAATCACACTCTGCTTGCGATTGAGATTGTGGATTCACACCCCATCTTGCCTGAGCGCGATGCGGTGATTCTCGATGAAGCCCACGAATTTATGGACAGAACGACACAAGCTGTCACCGAAGAACTCACCGCTGGTGGGGTTGAGCGCGCGGCCAATATGGCTCACAAGCATTTGAGCAGCAAAGCAACGGCTGCATTTAAGAAGGCCGCCGACGAAGTCGCAGAAGCGATTGCAGATTTCGCGCACGATGTTCGTAGCGATCCGACTAAGGGTGGGCGGCTTCCAGAGTTGCCTCGCCAACTAGAGGCACCGATTCGCAAAGTGAAAGAGGCTTCCGCTGCGGTGCTCGCACAAATTCAAGCTGATAGTGATGTGATCGATCCTGACACAATGGCCCAACGCGCACGGGTCAAAGGCGCGACCCAAGAAGTGCAGACAATTGTTACGAAGATGCTCCGTCCTGCAAAGGGCCAGGTCATGTGGTTTGAACCAAATTTCGCCACGCTCTATTTGGCGCCGCTCTCCGTTTCCCACGTTCTTCGCGATAATTTATTGACGATGGCCCCGGTCATTGCAACATCTGCAACCCTGACGATTGGTAAATCCTTCGATGCAGTAGCAAGGCAGATTGGTTTCATAGTGGGCAGTGAAGCAGATGATCACGACGAGTCGACGTATGAGAGTGATCAGATCGATCCCGCCAATGTTCAGATGCTCGATGTTGGCTCACCATTTGATTTTGCTTCGCAAGGAATGCTCTATATGCCGCGTCACCTGCAAGAGCCTGGCCGAGATGGCCCAGGCTTGGATGCGCTAACAGAGTTAGGGGAGTTGGCGGAAGCAGCGGGCGGTCGCACGCTCGCACTCTTCTCGTCATGGCGTGGTGTGGAGATGGCTGATGAGCATCTGCGCAAAGTGTTGGCCGATCTCAAGCTACCGATTATTACCCAGCGTCGTGGAGATTCTGTTGGGCCACTCGTTGATCGTTTCGCAAAAGATCCACGCTCCATACTTCTTGGAACGATTTCGCTCTGGCAGGGAATCGATGTGCCAGGTCCAGCCTGCACGTTGGTCGTTATCGATCGAATCCCATTCCCGCGTCCAGATGAGCCGGTGATGGCCGCTCGATCTGCTGAAGCTGATCAAGCTGGTGGTAGTGGATTTATGCAGGTCTCACTCCCGCGTGCGGCGCTCTTGTTATCTCAGGGCACTGGCCGACTAATACGATCAATCGATGATCGAGGTGTCGTTGCAATTTTGGATTCGCGGATTGTGACCAAGCGATATGGCTCAACGCTATTAAATTCGATGCCGCCTTTTTATAGAACGAGTGATGGGACGGTAGTGAAAGAATCCCTCAAGCGTTTAGATGCTCAATACAAAGCCGAAGGAAAATAAGTCAGGCTAGTTTGTGCTCGAAGATGAGTGATTGAAGTGTCCGCCAATGGCGCGCAAATGAAGGGTGCAAGTGTTTGGCGTGAACCTCACTGATATCGACCCATGCAACTTCCTGCGCCTCATCATTGAGTTCGTGCGCGAAGAGGTCATGATGCGCTTGCGCAATGATCGTGTCATAACGCCAATCGCCATGATCATCAGTGTGAACAGTGATCGGTGTAAAGGTGGTTGGATAAATTCCGATCTCTTCTCGAGCCTCGCGGGTTGCGCCTTCTAAGACACTTTCATGTGAATCCTTAGCGCCGCCGGGAATGCCCCAGGTATCTCCGTTATGGACCCATGGCGCTCTATGTTGCAGGAGTACTTGACCATCGCGGACAAGTAATAATCCCGCTGCGCCATGAAGGCCCCAGTGCCGATTTCCGCAGCTGCATTGAACCCAGCCATCTCCATCAGTAGCGCTCATGGACGTAGGGTCGCACTTTTATCCACAATCCGCGCGCATCCACAGGAGCGTGGCGTGGCTAGGTGGCGGACTCCGCCGTTGCCTTAGCGTCGCCACATGATTTACACCGCGCCACTTGGTGCGCACCTCATTACTCAGGTTGATTCGCAGCTGGTTGGGGCGGCGCCGATCACTGGGCTCTTTATGGCAAGCAGTTGTAATGGTGGGCCGTGCGTCAGCGTTTACACCGACCCCACGACGAATCAGATTGTGATTACCGCCAATCAAAATACTCCGGGAACAGTTGCGACGCCTCCAAAGCCCAAACCTAAGCGCACATCCGCGCCAGTTGTTCGAAAGCCCGTTGTGCATACAACTGTCGCTAAACCCAAGCCAAGTACGTGGATTCCATACGCACTGCGGCCAACTCCAAAGTACACATACCGACCAGCAGTGAAAAAAGTTGTACACAAAACCAGTGTTGTCGCCGCCGTAACAACCGCGGCGGTGAATCTTTCGGATGAGATCACAAAGCTGTTGCCGGGAAACCATTTGTTGTATCAACCCGTGAGTGATCCACTTTCTGGAGTTCCTGTCTATTTCTGGAGCGATGCAGGATCGATTTTTAATATCGCGACATCCATCCTTGGAATAGGAGTGAGCGTTGTACTCCAGCCGTCATTTGCGTGGGATTTCGGTGATGGAACAACGATGACCACGAGCAATCCTGGCGGTGCTTATCCAAATAAATCGGTGACACACACCTACGCCAGTGCCGGCAACTACACCGCCTCACTCACGATTTCGTGGGCTGGTACGTGGGCATCACAAGGGTCGGTATTGCCTGTCTTGGGTGGTGCGATCGTGCAAAACATGAGTTCACAGATCACGGTTGCTCCCGGTCCTACGAATTACACAGGGTGAGGTTATGCACATTTCAATAACGACGGTCGTTGTGATTATCGTGCTGCGCGCCATCTTTAAGCCATGAACTCAACAACACTTTCTACGCCACATGATCTGCTTGCAGCTGTTCCATTTCTCGTCGGTTACCACCCGAAAGATTCGCTCGTGGTGATTGCGCTCAAGGAAGGCGCAGTAGGGATGGCGATGAGGGTTGATTACCCATCGCGCGACCATAAAGAGATTGCTCTGCGAGCACTCCAATTGGCCTCCTACCTCAAGCGCGAAAAAGCAGAGGGAGCAATTGTTGTTGGCTATTTGCCGAGCGAGCTCCATAAAGAGAGCCAAAATTTGGAGCCATACACCCATGCGATTTCAGAGCAGGGGATCGAGGTTAAAGAGGCAATCGAAGTTAGAGATGATCGCTTCCGCTCAATTATGTGTGCAGATCTGAGTTGCTGCCCAGTAGAAGGAAGCACAATCCCTCCGATTAGTGATTCTAGAATTACTGCAGAACAGGTGGCCCTGGGACGTCCTATGCCATATCCGAGCATTTTGGATATGAAAGCGTCGTTAGCTGCCCTGCCTAAAGATCGGGTATTGATTGCTGCTCTCAAGAAATTAGACCCGATTGATTACGAATCAGATGATGTGAAAGTGCAACAGCGAGAGGGCGCACGCGCAATCGATGAACTATGTGAAAGTTATGGACATTCAGGCATGGGAGTTGATCGAGAGCTCGTCGCTCTGGTTTTGATGAGACTTTTAGATCTGCAGGTACGTGATTATGCGATGGGTGTTAGCACTCCTGAAAACCAAGAATCACTGTGGGATATGTGGAGATGGCTGCTTCGCATTGCACCTAAAGGGTATGTTTGCGCTGTAGCGGTGATCTTTGCAACCATTTCTTACGAACGAGGAGAAGGCGCTCTGGCTCAACGCGCGCTAGATCGTGCGCTCGATGATGACTCTTCGTATCACATGGCCAAACTATTACGCAGAACTTTTGCGGCTGGGTGGCCACCTGCGAGTTTCACGGCAATGCGTGAAGAGTTGCACCCCAAGATTTGTGCCAGCCTCTTCTCCCAATCTTGAGCTAGGAGTACGATGAAATCATGATTATTGGTTGCCTTAAAGAAATCAAAAATAATGAATCCCGCGTTGCTCTCACTCCATCTGGTGTTCATGCACTGGCCGCACACCATGAAGTTTTGATTGAAGCCGGTGCGGGCATCGGATCGGCAATTACTGATGCGCAGTACGTAGAAGCAGGCGCAACAATTGTTGCTAGCGCGGATGAGATCTGGCAGCGCGCTGAGATGGTCATGAAAGTCAAAGAGCCGATTGCGATTGAGTATCCCAAGATGCGCAAGGGTCAGATTCTTTTCACTTACCTACATCTTGCTGCCGATCGCGAACTCACCCTCGCGCTGATCGAACGTGGCGTTACTGCGATTGCCTATGAGACAGTCGAAGTCAATCGCCACTTGCCACTGCTTGCCCCAATGTCAGAGGTAGCAGGACGTATGTCGATTCAGGTAGGAGCTGCGGCTTTGCAACGCCCTAACGGAGGACGCGGAGTCCTGCTTCCAGGAGTTCCTGGAGTGCGCCCAGGCAAAGTTGTTATTTTGGGTGGCGGAGTTGTGGGAGTTGCAGCTGCAACCATTGCTCACGGCATGCATGCTGATGTCACAATCTTGGACCTCAATCTAGAACGCCTAGCTGAGATCGACCAGATCTTTGCAGGTCAGGTAAAGACGCTTGCATCTTCGGCGTATGAAATCGAGCAACAGTGCATGGAAGCAGATTTGGTGATCGGCGCAGTGTTGGTTCCTGGCGCAAAGGCTCCAAAGTTGGTTACTCAAGATTTGGTTGCCAAGATGAAGCCAGGATCAGTCCTTGTTGATGTAGCAATTGACCAGGGAGGCTGCTTTGAGGGCTCACATGCCACAACGCATGCGGACCCAACATTTAAGGTCCATGAATCGCTCTACTACTGCGTCGCCAATATGCCAGGAGCGGTTCCGGCTACCTCGACCTATGCGTTGGCCAATGCAACGATCAAATACGCTCTGGCAATTGCGAACAAGGGTTGGGAGAAGGCCATCGCTGATGACCCGGCGCTTGGTTTCGGGCTCAATGTCCATGATGGCCAGATCAAGTATGCGGCGGTTGCTGCAGCTCATAAGCTGTAAGAGTTTGCCCGCCCGTTAGCCCATCTGTCAGCCCACTCGTTAGCCCATCTGTCAGCCCGCCTGTTAACAAGGTCGTAACACTGCGAGGGCAAGATGGCGCCCATGAGTGAAGAGATTAGCCGCCAAGAAGACTTCGTCCTTCGTACGCTAGAAGAACGCGGAATCCGCTTCGTGCGACTCTGGTTCACCGATGTCTTGGGCTACCTCAAATCTGTGGCGATCGCGCCAGCAGAGTTGCACAACGCTTTTGCCGAAGGGATTGGATTCGATGGCTCTGCGATCGAAGGATTCGCTCGCGTCACTGAGTCGGATATGTTGGCCAAGCCAGATGCAGCAACCTTCACTATTCTTCCTTGGCGAACTGCTGCGCCAGGTGCAGCCAAGATGTTCTGTGACATCACGATGCCCGATGGATCGCCATCGGCTTCAGACCCGCGTAATGTTCTTAAGCGCACCCTGGAAAAAGCTGCTGAGATGGGTTACACCTGTTACACACATCCCGAAATTGAATTCTTTCTTTTTAAGAGCCAGCCAGTAAAGGGAGAAATCCCAGAGCCAGTTGATCAGGGTGGATATTTCGATCACACACCATCCCCAGTAGGTCATGACTTCCGTCGCCAAGCGATCACGATGCTTGAGGCAATGGGAATCAGCGTTGAGTTCTCTCACCACGAAGGTGGCCCAGGACAGCAGGAGATTGATCTTCGCTACGCAGATGCTCTGACTACCGCAGATAACATCATGACTTTCCGTCACGTTGTAAAAGAAGTCGCTCTGGATCAAGGCTTCTATGCCTCCTTTATGCCAAAGCCATTTACCGATCATCCAGGTAGTGGAATGCACACCCACTTCTCACTCTTTAGCGGAGAAGAAAATGCATTCTTTGAATCAGGAGCCCAGTATCAACTCTCAGCCGTAGGTCGCTCATTTGTCGCAGGCGTTCTTAAGCATGCGCCAGAGTTAAGTGCCATCACTAACCAATGGGTTAATTCCTATAAGCGTCTGACTGGCGGGGGAGAAGCACCTGCCTACGCTACTTGGGGTCATAACGATCGCTCATCACTTGTGCGCATCCCGGCATATAAGCCGCTCAAAGATAACTCGACTCGGATCGAAGTGCGCTCGCCAGATTCTGCATGTAACCCGTACCTGGCCTATGCCGTCATCATCGCTGCCGGCCTTAAGGGAATCGAAGAGAAGTACGAGCTGGCTGAGTCCACCAACCCTGTTGCCTTGCCGACCAACTTGGATGAAGCGATCATCGCCATGGAGAGTTCGGAGCTGGTTCGCACGACTTTAGGCGCAGATGTCTTTGAATATGTCCTGCTCAACAAGCGTGCTGAGTGGAACGACTACCGACGTCAGGTCTCTGCCTACGAGTTATCGCGGTATTTGCCCGTTCTTTAAGCCAGTTGTACCCTAAGGATATGAATTCGTGCAGCCTCCTCCTTCGCTGCCGCGGCGGGGCCAACTAACCGGTCCCCCTGTCGCGGGGTTTGGTGTTGCCGGTTAACAACCACAACCGCGAAACGAAAAAGGAGAATTCAATGACTTTCCCAAAGCAACAACCTTCCACAATGCCAGTTGCGCGATATGCGCCGTTTATTCCGGTCGATCTCACAGATCGAACCTGGCCTTCTAAACAGATCACACACGCGCCACAATGGTGCTCAGTTGATCTCCGCGATGGCAACCAAGCGCTGATCGATCCAATGGATCCGCATCGCAAACGCACAATGTTTTTGCTCTTGGTCAAGATGGGTTACAAAGAGATCGAAGTTGGATTCCCATCAGCGTCACAGACTGATTTTGATTTCGTTCGTAAGATTATTGATGAAAACCTCATTCCTGATGATGTCATCATTCAAGTTTTGACCCAGGCGCGCGAACCTTTGATCAAGCGAACATTTGAAGCGATCAAGGGATCTAAGCAAGCTGTCGTTCATCTCTATAACTCAACCTCAACACTTCAGCGCCGTGTTGTTTTTGGTCAAGATAAAGAGGGAATTAAGGCGATAGCAGTTGAAGGTGCCAAGCTCTGTAAGGAGATGGTCGCAACTGTCCCTGGAACAAAAGTATTTTTTGAATACAGCCCAGAGTCCTATACCGGCACTGAGTTGGAATATGCCAAAGAGGTATGCGACGCAGTCAATGATGTTTGGCAGCCCACTCCAGATCACAAAACCATCATCAACCTTCCAGCGACCGTTGAGATGGCATCACCAAATGTTTATGCCGATTCAATTGAGTGGATGCATCGCCATCTGAAATATCGCGACTCAATCGTTCTATCACTTCATCCACATAACGATCGCGGAACTGGAGTTGCAGCCGCTGAGCTTGCCTACCTTGCAGGTGCGGACCGCATCGAAGGAACGCTATTTGGTAATGGTGAACGTACTGGCAATGTCTGCCTCGTGACGCTCGGCCTTAATCTCTTTAGCCACGGCATTGATCCACATATTGATTTCAGCGATATTGATGAGATTCGTCGCACGGTTGAGTATTGCAATCAACTTCGTGTGCCAGAGCGCCACCCCTATGGCGGAGATTTAGTTTTTACTGCGTTTTCAGGTAGCCATCAGGATGCAATTAAAAAAGGTCTTGAGCATATGGAGCGCGATGCGGCTGCGGCTGGTCGCAGTATTGATGAGCAGACATGGGCTGTGCCATACCTTCCGATCGATCCAAAAGATATCGGTCGCTCATATGAAGCCGTGATTCGCGTGAACTCGCAATCAGGTAAGGGCGGCGTTGCTTACTTGATGAAGAATGAGCATCACTTGGATCTGCCACGTCGTTTGCAGATCGAATTCTCACAAGTAGTTCAAGCGAAGACAGATTCCCAAGGCGGTGAAGTAAGCCCAGCCGAACTCTGGACAATCTTTGAAGATGAATATCTTCCAGCACAAAATAACTCATGGGGTCGCTTCGCTTTAGTCGGACTCTCACAAAGCTCTCAGATCGACGAAGATGTAAAACTCTCCGTAGAACTAAAAGATGGCGAAAACCTGCAAGCCCTTGTTGGCACAGGCAACGGACCGATTGCGGCTTTCGTCGATGTGCTGAACAAGTACCTAGAGACAACGTCAGTGCGCGTTCTTGATTACTACGAGCATGCTCTATCCGCCGGCGGCGACGCGAAAGCTGCCGCATATTTGGAGTGCGAAGTAGGAGATAAGACCTTCTGGGGTGTCGGCATCGACTCAAGTACGACTACCGCGGCGCTTAAAGCGGTTGTGTCGGCGGTAAATCGAGGCCTTCGCAAGTAAAGGGCGATACGGTGGACTCGTGTCTTCTACCTACCGCGACCAAGCAGTGGTCTTGCGCACCCAGAAATTGGGAGAAGCCGATCGAATCATCACTCTGCTCACTCGTGAGCATGGCCGCGTTAAAGCTGTCGCTAAAGGCGTGCGTCGCACCAAGTCACGATGGGGTGCACGCCTAGAGCCAGCATCGCATGTCGATCTCCAACTCTATTCGGGTCGAACATTCGAGACGGTGACACAGGCAGTGAGCGTAGAAAATTTCGGCGACACTCTTTCCCTGGACTATCAACGCTGGACTGTTGCTTCAGCGATCTTGGAAGCGGCAGAGAGGTTCACCGCTCAAGAGCACGAACCCTCGTTGCAGCAATATCTTTTACTTGTCGGAGCGCTCAAAGCGTTGGCGCACGAAACGTACGATGCCTCACTTATTCTCGATGCTTACTTGCTTCGTTCACTTGCCGTTGCGGGATATGCACCGTCGCTGACCAACTGCTCTGTCTGTGATGAGCCTGGGCCGCATCGATTTTTCTCACTTGTTGGTGGAGGAAGTGTCTGCATGACCTGTAAACCATCTGCTGCGCCAACTCCGCACCCAGAGACACTCGAACTCATGCAAGCGCTGCTCAGCAGTGATTGGGAGAAGGCCAGTGCAAGTGAGATGCGTTATCGCCGTGAAGCATCGGGACTTATCGCCGCATATCTACAGTGGCATTTAGAGCGAGGTTTACGAAGTCTTCCGTTAGTTGAGAGAATATAGCCATGGCTGCACCCAAACCTCCTAAGGTGAAGAGCGTTCCGTACCACGTCGCCGTTGTTATGGATGGCAATGGTCGCTGGGCAAAACAACGCGGACTTCCTCGCACCGCGGGCCACGAAGCTGGTGAAAAAGCTCTGCTTGACGTTGTTCATGGTGCGATTGCCATAGGCGTAAAAGAATTGAGCGCATATGCATTTAGCACCGAAAATTGGCGCCGTTCTCCGGAAGAAGTGAAGTTCCTGCTCGGATTTAACCGCGATGTCTTGCGCCGTCGACGTGATGAGATGAATGAGTTGGGTGTTCGAGTGCGTTGGGTTGGAAAACCTGGGCGACTCTGGAAGTCAGTTATTAGTGAGCTAGAAGAGGCGCAAGAGCTGACAAAAAAGAACTCGGTCATGACGCTTAACATGTGTGTGAATTATGGTGGCCGTGCCGAACTCACTGACGCGATGAAAGCCATGGCGCACGATGTGAAATCTAGGAAGCTTGCTCCAGAATCCATCACAGAGAAGACGATCGAAAAATATCTCTACAGCCCCAAAATGAGCGATGTCGATATGTTCTTGCGAACTTCAGGGGAGCAGCGAACTTCGAATTTCCTCCCTTGGCAATCCGTATATGCGGAGATGGTTTTTATGGATGTTTTATGGCCAGATGTTGATCGTCACACACTCTGGGATGCGATTCGGATTTTCAACGAGCGAGAGCGTAGGTTTGGCAAAGCCTCATCATGATCATGGGCGTCTTAGCAATTTTGATTGGATTATTTGCTGGAGAGATAAGTTCTAATCTTCACTCTTCGTGGAGTACACCGGTCGACACTCTTGGCAACTGGGTTATTAGCGTTACGCCACACTGGACTGAAAGATTTGCGATAAATCTTTTTGGACGTCACGACAAAGCATTTTTAGTTTCGCTCATTCTGATTATTGGTTTGGCGCTAGGTGGGCTTGGTGGTCATTTTTGGCGTAAATCTGACAAGAGTGTTTTTTACGGAGTAGTGCTTGCAGAGACCCTCTTTGGAATTACTGCAACTCTGCTACGTCCACACGCCGGAATTTTTGCGATTGCCCCTTGGTGCCTGTGCGGTTGTGTCGCAATTGTGTTGATGGAAATAATCGAAATCCCAACCGAAACCGTTTCACTAGAACTTGACACGAGCAGTCAACGCATCGGTTCAGAGCGAAGAGAATTTATATCGCTGGCTGCGGCAGTAGTCGGCCTTGGGGCATTAACAGCAGTGACTGGGCGAAGCGTAAAAGCTGGGGCAGTAGCTGCAGTGAAGCGGCTAGCGATTGCTCTGCCAAAGCCATGTAAAGCCTTGCCAGCACTTCCTGCAGACCCTGCTGGGTATATTCCAGGTCTATCAACTCTCATCACTCCTGCTGAAAATTTCTACCAGATTGATACGGCTATCAATCCTCCGTTAATTGACCCTACAACCTGGCGTTTAACGATTACGGGAATGGTGAAGAATCCGCTGAGTTTTACCTATGAGGAGATCTTGCAACGCCCACTCTTTGAATTAGATGACACGATGTCGTGCGTCTCCAATCCGGTAGGTGGACCACTCATTGGAAATGCTCGTTGGCTTGGTTGCCGACTCGACGACTTGATTAACGAAGCCGAACCACTTGGGAGGGCAGACCAGATTTTGGCTTCTTCGGCGGATGGCTTTGGAGCAGGTTTTCCTGTCTCAACCCTTGATGGCCGAGATGCAATGATTGCGGTGGGAATGAATGGTGAGCCTTTGCCTGTGAAGCATGGCTATCCAGCTCGCGTAATTGTTCCCGGCCTCTATGGTTATGTTTCGGCTACCAAGTGGGTCACCAATATTGAACTCACTCGTTTTGATCTTAAGCAGGGATTTTGGATCTCGCGTGGATGGTCACAACTTGGCCCTATCAAAATGGAATCTCGGATTGACACTCCTACGCAAGGAGAAAATCTCAAGAACGAATCCACCTATATTGCTGGCGTAGCCTGGGCTCCCGATGATGGTATTTCAGAAGTCCAAGTCAATATCGATGGAACTTGGCAGACTGCCACTCTTGGGCCAGAGCTCTCGGGAACAACTTGGCGTCAGTGGTGGCTCTCCTGGACACCAACAATTGGTAATCATCAAATTTCGGTGCGAGCGATCAATAAAAAGGGTCAGAGTCAGACGCAGGCAATACAAGATGTTGCACCAGATGGAGCCACTGGCTGGCACCAAATCGTGGTCAATGTTGGTTAAGCGCTTCATCTAGAATTGTCCTATGCATAAAGCGCTCCTGCTCGCCTTACTGACTTCAGTGGCGACCGCCTTTGGTGGACTACTAGCGCTGCGGGTGCGAGATCGCACACATATCATTCTGGGTTTAGCGGCTGGACTCATGCTCGGACTGGTCTTCTTCGATCTCACGCCAACTGTTTTTTCAGAAAATCTCTCAACCTTTGGGGGAGTACGCAGCGTCGCTCTCGCAATTGTTTTGGGATTCCTCATTCTTCATTTGGTAGAGCGCTTATTCGCCACCCACGAACCCCATGAATCTCATTATGAGAAAGCCGATGATCATCACCATAAGCATTATGCAGGTTCGCTCGCTGCCCTTGCTATGGGTGGACATGTATTTGCGGATGGCCTAGGAGTGGGAGCCGCATTTAGAATCAGTAGCTCGCTGGGATTAGCTGTTTTCGCAGCAATTGTGGTTCACGCATTTAGCGATGGCCTTAACACCGTAACTTTCCTTGTGAAAGAGCATATGTGGACTAAGCGAGCGAGTGGACTTCTTGTGGTAGATGCCATTGGTCGAGTAGGCGGAGCGGCTGTTGGTTCCTATGTAGCGTTTGGAAATAATTGGATTGCGTTGTACTTAGCGCTCTTTGCAGGCTTCGTTATTTATATCGCCACCTCTCACATTTTGCCTGAAGCTCATTCTCGGCATGAATCTAAATGGACCCTTGTGGCAACGATCGCCGGTGTCTTGATCATGTGGGCAGTGGTAGCAGGCGGAGCCTAATTACGCCTGTCGGTTAGAGCATGCGGGACTAGAACTAGTTCAGGTAGTAAACTTGCCAACCTTGCGACCCGCAAGAAATGACAGCCGACAGCCAGCCGGACAGAGGAGATTACTGTGGCCGCAGATAGATTAGAAACAATTGTTAGCCTTGCAAAACGTCGAGGCTTTGTGTACCCATCATCAGAAATTTACGGCGGATTGCGCGCCGCATGGGATTACGGCCCATTGGGCGTAGAACTTAAGAACAACGTAAAGCGTCAATGGTGGAAGAGTATGGTCCAAGGCCGTGAAGATGTCGTAGGTCTTGATTCCAGCGTCATCTTGGCTCGTGAAGTCTGGCAAGCATCTGGACACGTAGAGACTTTTAGCGATCCACTTACTGAGTGCACAGAGTGTCACAAACGCTACCGCGCTGATCACCTAGAAGAAGCATTCGAAGCAAAACATGGTCGCGCAGCTACATCCATGGAAGAAATTGGCTGCCCTAACTGCGGCAACAAAGGTAAGTTCACGACACCTCGCCAATTCTCAGGACTCCTTAAAACATTTCTTGGCGCCGTAGAAGATGAGTCAGGTCTTGCTTACTTGCGTCCAGAGACTGCTCAAGGAATCTTCATTAACTTTGATAACGTGGCGACAACCTCACGTAAAAAGCCACCATTTGGTATTGGTCAGATCGGAAAGTCATTTCGTAACGAGATCACACCAGGAAACTTTATTTTCCGTACTCGCGAATTCGAGCAGATGGAGATGGAGTTCTTTGTCGTTCCAGGAACTGACGAAGAATGGCATCAATACTGGATCGATACTCGTATGCAGTGGTACAAAGATCTTGGAATTAACCCAGATCGCCTTCGCCTATTTGAGCACCCTAAAGAGAAGCTTTCTCATTACTCAAAGCGCACAGTCGATATTGAATATAAATTCGAATTCAATGGTACCGAGTGGGGCGAGCTTGAAGGTATTGCTTCGCGTACAGATTTCGATTTGAAGGCGCATAGCGCTGCTTCAGGCAAAGATCTGACCTGGTTTGATCAGGAGAAGAACGAGCGCTGGACACCATTTGTTATCGAACCTGCGGCTGGTGTGGATCGTTGCACGCTCACTTTCATGATGGATGCCTTCACTGAAGATGAAGCTCCAAATGCCAAGGGCGAGATGGAAAAGCGCGCAGTGATGAAGCTTGATCATCGCTTAGCTCCGATCAAGGTAGCTGTTCTCCCGCTTTCTCGTAACGCTGATCTCTCGCCAAAGGCTCGTGATTTGGCTGCCGAACTTCGCCAAAACTGGTCTGTGGACTTTGATGATGCAGGCGCAATCGGACGTCGTTATCGCCGTCAAGATGAAGTTGGTACACCATTCTGCATCACCATCGACTTTGAAACTCTCGATGATAATGCCGTGACAATTCGCCACCGCGACACAATGGCTCAAGAACGCATTGGAATCGATCAAGTAAGTGCTTGGTTGGCTCCAAAACTTCTTGGTTGCTAACGATCGTTTGCTGCGCCTGACTACATAGATGACACCACTTACGCAGATCACACCTCTCCGTTTGCCGATTGCCAACGGGCAGTTCGCTAACAACGAGGTAGTTCTTGATACCCCCGTGGTGCTTGCGCCGATGGCGGGTATTACAAACTCTGCGTTTCGTACTCTCTGTCGCGAACAAGGTGCTGGCCTATTTGTCTCCGAGATGGTCACAGCGCGTGCGTTGATTGAGCGCCATCCAGAAACCATGCGCCTGATTACGCCAGGTGTGGGGGAGAGTCCTAGATCAGTCCAGCTTTATGCGGTCGATCCTGTTGTTGTTGGTCAGGCAGTAAAACTCTTGATGGAAGACAATCTCGCAGACCATATCGATTTGAATTTTGGTTGCCCCGTTCCTAAGGTCACAAGGCGAGGTGGCGGCGCCGCACTGCCATTTAAGCGCAAACTTTTCTCGGCGATTGTTGGATCTGCTGTAAAGGCCGCAGCTCCATATGGCGTTCCTGTAACAGTAAAAATGCGCATCGGAATTGATAGCGATCACCTGACTTATTTAGAAGCGGCGCAATCTGCTGCCGACCAAGGTGTGGCGTGGGTTGCCCTGCATGCACGCACAGCTGCCCAGCTCTATGAGGGCCAAGCGGATTGGTCAGCAATTACTCGCTTGGTCGAGCATATGAAGCCGACTGGAGTGCCTGTTTTAGGTAACGGAGATATCTGGTCTGGTAGCGATGGTTTACGCATGGTCCAAGAGACTGGCTGCGCAGGCGTTGTTGTGGGACGGGGATGCTTAGGTCGTCCGTGGTTGTTTGCAGAACTCAAGGCTGCATTTGCAGGTCAAGAGTTGCCGGAACTTCCTACGCTCTTTGAAGTACGAGAGATCATGTTCCGTCATGGCGAGCTGCTCATTGATTTCTTTGAATCAGAGGGCCGCGCGATGCGTGATCTTCGTAAGCACATGGCTTGGTATCTCAAAGGCTTTTCTGTTCCGCGCGAACTGCGTGCAGGGTTCGGCATGGTCTCATCTCTTGGCGAATTGGAGCATCTGCTCTCACAACTCGTCGATCAGCCATACCCAACCAGCATTGCCGAAACACCACGCGGTCGACGTAGTCATGGTCGCGCAGTCTCACTCCCAGATGGTTGGCTCAACGACCCTGATGAATATGCGTCAATAACTATCGACGATGCCGTCTCTGGCGGTTGATTGTGTTTCTGTTCAAAATCTTGAGACGTGTGATCTCATTTCTCTTATTAATTGTCATCATCGTTCCGGTGTATGTCGCTGGAAATATTTGGTGGAGCGCTCACCATGTCGGCCCTAAACCAAGTGATGTGATCGTTATTCTCGGTGCTGCTGAAGATAATGGAACTCCCACGCCAATATTGGCTCAGCGCATTACTCAAGCACGTATGGCATATGAATCAGGTTTAGCGCCAGTTATCATCACGGTAGGTGGGGGACAGAAGGGCGATATCTACACGGAAGCTTCGGCGAGTTATCGCAGCCTGCTTTCGCAAGGATTTACGAAGAAGCATCTTGTTGAACTGCCAGTCGGCAAAGATACTCTGACAAGCACCGTTGCCTATGTCGCGTATATGAAATTGCATAACTGGAAATCGGTCATCATCACCACAGACCCGTATCACTGCTATCGCGCAGTGGCAGAGGCAAATGACCTAGGAGTCCAGGCCTCTTGTAATCCAGTACAGGATGGCCCTGGCTCACTCGGAGCCACAGGAATTCGCTACATAGTGCGCGAAACAGGCGCATATCTGGCTTATAAGACAGTGGGACGGTTTGGAATTCACCTGAGTGATCAAGTGAAGAAGTAGGCTGGTCGCACTATGGTTCTTAGACAAGCTCATGAAGCGCCCGGATACTCACCGAGTGATCGCGATCGATTTTTACACGAACCTGCTAAACGTGGTGGTCGCACGGAGTTCGCACGCGACCGAGCACGCATCATCCATTCTTTCGCACTTCGTCGTCTAGCTGCTAAGACTCAAGTCGCAGTCCCGTGGCTCACAGATTTTCCTCGCACACGCCTTTCGCACTCACTGGAGTGTGCCCAGGTTGGTCGCGAATTAGGCGCCGCACTTGGCGCAGACCCTGATTTGATGGAAGGCGCGTGCCTAGCTCACGACATCGGTCATCCACCTTTTGGGCACAATGGCGAAGATGCGCTTAATGCTGTTTCTGATAGCTGCGGGGGATTTGAAGGAAATGCACAATCATTCCGCTTGCTCGTTCGTTTAGAAGCAAAGACGGTTGACGCATCAGGTAAATCCGTAGGACTTAACCTCACTCGTGCATCACTCGACGCAGCCACCAAATATCCATGGCCTCGGGCAGAGAATGCGAAGAAGTTCGGCGTCTACGATGATGATCTGGAGATTTTTCATTGGGTTCGACAAGGGGCGCCAGCCGGAGCGCAGTCGATGGAAGCACAGATCATGGATTGGTCTGATGATGTTGCCTACAGTGTTCATGACCTAGAAGATGCTTTAGTTACAGGTCATGTGAAGTTGGAAAATTTGGCGAATGATTTGCCTGAGTTATTTAAAGTTGCTTCGCAGAGTTATCTTGCGGATATCACGATGGATGAAGCCCAACACGCCCTTGATGAGTTGAGCAGGCTCTCTTGTTGGCCCAAGAAGTACGATGGCAGCCACAGGCATTTAGCAGGACTCAAAGATCTTGCGAGCCAATTAATCGGTCGTTTCGCACTAGCCGCCGAGAGTGCGACCCGCGAAAAATATGGAGATGAGGACCTGACTCGCTACAACGCTCATTTGATAGTTCCCAGAGCGCAGCGGGTAGAAGTAGCTATTCTCAAATCAGTGGCTGGTTTCTATGTCATTAACGCTTCGGCATCGCAAGAACGTTATGCCGAGCAGCAGGTTGTTATCAAGGAGCTCGTCGAGATGGTGCTCGACCAAGCCCCAGCTTCCCTCGAATCCTTTTTCTTTGATGATTGGGCTCGTGCAAGTACCGATGCACAGAAGTTGCGTGTCGTTATTGACCAAGTGGCCTCACTCACCGATCCTGGCGCCTATGCGCTTCACGCCAAACTCAAGGCCAATCGCAGCTCCTAAGCCCCGAAATCCAGCCCCTCATTCCCAGCTCGAGATTTCAAGCCAGCAGCTCGCTACTCCAGACAAGTAAGATGGAGCCATGGCCGGTCGAATCAGGGATGAAGATGTTGCGTATGTGCGCGAACACACCCCGATCGACGACGTCGTTGGGGATTATGTCCAGCTAAAAAATGCTGGTGGGGGACAGAAGAAAGGCCTCTGTCCATTTCATGACGAGAAGAGCCCTTCCTTTCACGTAACTCCAAGCAAAGGGTATTTCCATTGCTTTGGATGTGGCGTGGGTGGAGACTCAATCAATTTCCTCATGAAGCTCGAGCACTTAAGTTTCAGTGAGACGGTCGAACGACTAGCCCAACGAATTGGTTATCAGTTGCGTTACGACAGCACAGGACCTTCCCAAAGCTCTGGAGTTAACCGTGCACGTTTGGTCGCCGCTAACACCGCAGCTGCAACTTTTTATCGCGAGCAGTTGATGCTTCCGGGCCCGGCACAAGTAGGTAGAGATTTCCTCGCAGGTCGCGGCTTTGATCGAGATGCTGCTGCACTATTTGGAGTGGGTTACGCACTAGATGAGTGGGATGCGCTTTACAAGCATCTACGCGCGCTTGGTTACACCGATGCCGAACTCAATCTTGCTGGGCTGACAAAAGAGGGTTCGCGTGGTGGTCTCATCGATCGATTCCGCAACCGACTCATCTGGCCCATTAAAGATATATCTGGCGACATCGTGGGCTTCGGAGCACGAAAGCTAGCGGGCGATGATCAGGACCAGGGTCCTAAGTATCTCAATACTGCCGAGACGCCAATCTATAAAAAATCTCAAATTCTCTATGGCCTGGATATGGCCAAGAAAGAGATCTCTAAAAAACGACAGGTAGTGATCGTTGAGGGCTACACCGATGTGATGGCGGCTCACCTTGCCGGAATCACAACAGCAGTAGCAACCTGTGGAACTGCTTTTGGAGATGATCACATTCGCATCATCAGGCGCCTACTTATGGATGACGATGCATTTAGAGGCGAAGTAATTTTCACTTTTGATGGCGATGCTGCTGGACAGAAAGCTGCTCTGCGTGCTTTTGATGATGATCAAAAATTTGTGGCCCAAACATTTGTCGCCGTCGAACCGAATGGCAAAGATCCCTGCGAACTTCGCCAATCTGGTGGAGATCTAGCAGTTCGAGATCTGATTGCGAAAAGAGTTCCGCTCTTTGAATTTGCGATCCGAAGTGTGATTAAGCAATACGACATCGCAACGGCAGAAGGTCGTGTGAGCGCTCTTAATCAAGTCGCGCCACTTGTGGGCAAGATTCGCGATGCATCACTTCGCCCAGAATACATTCGTTTGGTTGCTGGATGGCTTGGCATGGAGGTCGATACAGTTGGCGCTGCAGTTAAGCGAGTGGCTGGTAAATCGAACACACCGCTCCCAGATGCACCGCCATCGCAGGTCAATCTCTCTGATCCACTTTTGATGTTGGAACGAGAAGTTCTCAAAGTGAAATTGCAAAATCCTGAGATTGCTGGCGCATGGCCAGAGATCGAACCCAATGCATTTACCTACGCCCCATATGCTGCGCTACGCGCCCAGATTGATTCACTTCCGTCACTCTCCATTCAAAATCTTTTGGAGCGGACAGAAGATGCAGGCCTTCGAAATCTCATCACCGAGCTGACTGTTGAACCAATTAGAACCTCAGGTGCGATCACCGAACGATATGCGCAGAGCATTATCGCTCGCCTTCGCGAGGTTGCACTCGGGCGCTCCATCGCAGAAATAAAGTCGACCCTGCAGCGGATTAACCCCATTGAAGAGGAAGCTCGATATACCCAGATTTTCACCGAGTTGGTGGGTCAAGAGGCTCTTCGCCGGGCGCAGAAAGATCTCGCGCTGGCCGAGGAGGCGTAGCCCAATTCAGCCCCCAACGCGTTTCTGACAGGGCTAGACCTGATTTAGACAGACAGGGAGTTCTTGATAAGATTCCCGTCTGCCCGTAAGACGGCAGTGCCTGATCCCTCATAGCTCAATTGGCAGAGCAGCCGACTGTTAATCGGCAGGTTCTTGGTTCGAGTCCAAGTGAGGGAGCTCAGTTTTTTTAAGCTCCTCTCGGTACCATTAATGTCTGTAGTTGAATCTTCAATTAAGGGGTTTTATGGCTCGCAATGTGATCGCCGATTCTTGGCGTCAAAACAATCTACCAACCAAGATCCTTCGCCTGGCGTTGGGTGGCACCTGGTTCTACGGCGGTTGGCAGAAGGCGAGTGATCCAACTTTTCTAGATAAGGCCTCGACTAATTACATCGGTGCCCAAATTCAAGGCTATGCGAAGAGCTCACCTCTAGGTTTCTTCTTGCGTCACTTCGTTGAGCATGCAACGCAAGCCGGTGTACTCACCATGCTTGTTGAGATGGCTATCGGTATTGGAGTCTTGACTGGTATTTGGATGCAGGCAGCCATTATTGGTGGCGCGTTCGTCTCCTTTGGACTATGGCTCACAGTGACCTGGCACGTGTACCCATACTTCCTTGGTAGCGATACGGCTTACCTGGTTATGTGGATTGCACTCTTTGCTTTGATTCGCCAACAGTACGCAGGACGTAAAGCTCCAAGCCTGTTGCCGCTGAACGATCGTCGTGAGTTTGTTCGTTTAATGGGTGTCGGCGTCACCGCAGTGATCGCGGCTATGGGCGCGAGCAAATTGCAGAAGTCACTTCCAAAGGCAGCATCAGGCGGAGAGATCGTAAAACTCGCTAAATTCCCTGTGGGCTCAACCATGCAATACACGGCTCCTGATGGAAATCCGGCCTACCTGTTCCGCACGGCAGCGGGCGTCTTTGCATACTCTGCGATTTGTACTCATCAGGGATGCGTCGTTGCTTATAACTCCCTTTCCAAGACTCTCAATTGCCCATGCCACGGCGGACGTTTCGATCCGTACAATGGCGGCGCAGTGTTGGGCGGTCCACCACCAACGCCGCTACCTAAGTACAAGGTGGCTATTAAAGGCGATGCAATTGTTAATGCCTAGCTAGTTATTTATCGCCAATTTATTGCAGAAAACTTATGTAACCCACCGTTAACATCGGTGGGTTATTCTTTTGCCATGGGAATCTTCAAATTACAGATCGCTTTGCCTGACCGCCCTGGTTCACTTGGAGCTGTGGCATCTGCCATTGGCTTTGCTGGGGGAGATATTCGCTCACTCGTTACAGTGAGTACTGAAAACGGAAAAGGTATCGATGATATTACTGTTGCCATCCCAGGTACTGATCCAACCGACCTACTTCAGGTGCTCAACGATATTGGCGGTGTAGAAGTCCGCTCAATCGATCCAGCCCTCTGATAAGAACGCGAAGAAGAGTTACTTAAGCCCAAGTGCGACTTGGGTATCGCTAATCATCTGATCGAGCGACTTGGTTGGTTGCCAATCCAAGATACTTTTTGCGCGCGCAACAGATGCCACTAACGTTGCTGGATCGCCAGCTCGCCGCGAAGCATTAACCACAGGAATATCGCGGCCGAGAACTCTTTGGGCAGATGAAATAACTTCCTTCACAGAATACCCCGACCCACTTCCGAGATTAATAATTTCGTGTTTGCCGTGGCGAAGGTTATTCAGAGCCTTTATGTGGGCATCGATTAAATCGACGACGTGAACATAATCTCGAACACAAGTCCCATCTGGCGTCTGCCAATCAGTTCCGAAAATCTCTAGTGGTTTTTCCGCCGTGGCTTTTATGACATTTGGAATCAGATGCGTCTCTGGATCATGGCGCTCCGCCAACCATCCGCTCGGGGATAGGTGCGCACCAGCAACATTGAAATAACGCAGCGAGATTGCGCTGAGGTTAGCGGCGCTGATCATCTGATCGATGTGGAGTTTGGATTGTCCATACGGATTCGTCGGGGAACCCTGAATATCTTCGGTAATGGGCGAAGTAGCTGGCGAACCATAGGTCGCTGCACTGGAAGAAAAGACCATGCGATCAATGGCGAAAAGCTTCATTGCGTCGATCAGATTGCGAGTTCCATCGACATTAACGTGATGGTAGAGATCAGGTTTTTCGACGGACTCACCGACCAGCGACTTGCCCGCAAAGTGAACGACGGCGCTTACTCCCACGAGTGCTCGCCGCAGAGCATCCGGATCCAAGAGCGAGCCTTCGAAGAATTCGGCACGCGGATCAACACTGTCTCCATGACCTGTTGAAAGGTCATCGAACACAATTACATCGTGGCCGCGATCAACGAGTATGGAGGCTGCGGTCGAGCCAATATATCCAGCTCCACCGGTGACAAGAATTCTGGCCATGTATGTAGGTTATCTCCTAGTTGCGAATCTGACCGGCGCAAGGGTCGACTGGCGCAGTTGTTGGCTTCGGTGCTGGAGTAGAGGTGGGGGTAGGTGTTGGTACCGGAG
>Ga0214207_1000067_pt1 | contig 33236 bp, 30 predicted proteins | sample TroBogEpilimnion_6_FD_153045 | JGI IMG/M metagenome (GOLD analysis project Ga0214207, IMG submission 153045) | Freshwater microbial communities from Trout Bog Lake, WI - 13JUL2009 epilimnion | ecosystem: Environmental > Aquatic > Freshwater > Lake > Epilimnion/Euphotic zone | place: Trout Bog... | reverse complement strand
GCAGGATTCGCCTGCGTCTATAACATCCCACTCGGTGGTGCGATCTTCGCCGCGGAAGTTCTGTACGGCAGTTTTGCTCTGCCCGCGGTCTTGCCAGCTCTGGCAACGTCACTAATCGCTACCGCGACCGGTTGGCTCTACCTTCCCAATCGCCCGACCTATCTAGACATTCCTAACTTCCGACTGAGTGCCACGCTGATGGTTTGGTCTGTCGTGGCGGGATTTGTGATTGGCATCATCACCGTCGGTTACATCCGAGTAATTGGCTGGCTCGCGGTTCTTCGTCCGAGCGGAACGAGATTGCTTTGGATTATGCCATTGACCTTTGCCCTCGTTGGGGTTATTGGAATTAAGTATCCGCAAATTTTTGGCAACGGCAAGGACATTGCTCACCAAGCCTTTCTCGGAGTCACGGCGCTTTCACTCTTGGCCGCCCTCGCAATCATTAAGCCCTTCGTAACGGCGTTGACTTTGGGCAGTGGGGCGGCGGGAGGACTACTCACACCCGTTCTCGCCACTGGTGCTCTTCTGGGAGCCTTGACTGGTTCACTATGGCTCCACATCTGGCCTGGCGCCTCTCTAGGGGCCTTCGCCCTTATCGGGGCCGCGGCGATGCTGGGGGCGGCGATGCAGGCGCCACTAGCCGGTCTTGTCATCATTCTTGAGCTAATCCACGGGGGATTCAACATTGCCATCCCAATGATGGCGGCGACCCTCATCGCCACCGTGGTTGTGCGGGCCATTGACGGGTACTCAATCTATTCAGCCAGATTGCCGAAACTGAAGCAGTAACTGAGATAACAACTCAGCATCGCGGTCGAGAAAGTGCGAAACTGTATTTATGTACGTCCCGCCAAAGTTCCAACAAGACGATGCCGAGGCCTGGGCTCTCGTTCAAGAAGCACAAGCTGGCACCTTCGTCATCCAGGTCAATGGGGAGCTGCGGAGCGTCCTGACGCCAGTGGTGGTGAGCGAAGACCGCCAGACAATGACGCTGCACCTCGCTAAAGCCAATCCTTGGTGGCGCGACGTAGAGCCCGGAACACCAGTGCTTGGTCTTTTCCTCGCCGCCAGCGCGTACGTGTCACCCACCTACTACCCAAGCCTCGCCGAAAACAAGAATCATGTGCCGACATGGAACTACGCGATGGTTGAGCTCCGTGGAACGGTAACGATCCACCCCGAGAGTGACTGGTTGTTGAGCCAAGTGACTCAACTCACCGACCAATTCGAAGAGGGCAAGTTGCCGCGATGGTGGGTGAGTGATGCGCCCGCTGATTATGTCGAACAACAGCTCAAAGCAATTGTCGGGGTTGAAATATCGATTGCGAGCATCGAGGGTAAGGCCAAGCTAAGCCAGAATAGACTCGACGAGGACCGAGAGTCAGTGAAGCAGCATCTCAGTGATGGTTCACTCGCCGAGCAGAACGTCTCGAGGTTTATGTGAGCGAGATCTTTGTCCGGCGAGCTGGATGGAGCGATTGGTCTATCTATCGTGCCCACCGACTTGAGGCGCTGCTTGATTCGCCGGAGGCCTACGATGAAACCTATCCGGAGGCATCGAAGCTCGTTGACGGAAAATGGCAAGAACGCGTAACTAACGATGCACGTCCGCTCTACTTGGCCTTCGATGGCGACCAACTCGTTGGTTCAATGTCGGGGGGTATGAATGACGAATACCCAGGCACTTATTGGCTCTTTGGGCTCTTCGTAACTCCCAGCGCGAGAGGAACCAACGCGGCCACGATGCTGATGGAGGCAACGGCGCAGTGGTGTCGGGAACAGGGTGGGGAATCATTAAACCTTTTTGTGACCGTCTCCCAAGAGCGGGCCATTGCCTTCTACAAAAAAATTGGATTTGTCGAGACTGGCGAGGGCCGTTCGATGCACCGCGATGAGTCGTTGAAACTACAGTTCATGGAGTGGACCGTTGTCTGAGGATTTTGAAATCAAGAGAGTGGCCAGTGAAGAGCTGCACGACCTCCGCCGTCGCGTATTGCGAAGCAACAATCCGCTGGCTGACGTGGGCGACCCCCGCGATTCAGAACTGAGCGCCGAACACTACGCAGGAGTGCTCGACGGACGAGTTGTGGTCTGTGCGTCGATTTACCCCTCCGAATCGCCAATTCATCCAGAGCTTGCGACCTACCAATTGCGTTACATGGCCGCTGACTTTGCCGTGCAGGGTCAAGGTCTGGGCGCCCAAGTGCTGAATTCAATTTGTGAGTCACTCAAAATTCGTGGGGTGCAAGAGATTTGGGCCAATGGTCGCGATACGGCGTTGGGCTTCTATCGTCGGCTGGGTTGGGAACTTATTCCTGGCTCTGAGCACGTGAGTCCGTACACGCAACTACCTCACACGGTAATCTTCAAAAGCTTGTAGATAATCGCTTATGGGCGATTACATTGAGAGTATGAAGAAAATCGTTGCGTTACTACTTATTGCAGTTGTGGGCGCAGCGGGTGTCTATTACGGACCAAACCTGAGACACCGCTTCCTTGCGCCGGGTACAACCACCACTACAACTACTACCGTTCCCTTTCCGGTTGCTCCGCTAGCGGGCACGATTGACAAGACACGTCTTTCCATTACTCGTCCGTCGCTCCTCGTAAAGGTTGAAAATACCCCTGACGCGCTGCCGCAATGGGGCGTGGACCAAGCCGACGTGGTGTACGAGGAGATTGTGAACGGTGGAATCACGCGCTTGGCCACAATCTTTAATTCTCAGGTGCCAGTGAAAATTGGACCAGTGCGTTCGGTCCGACCCACCGATACGCAAATTGTCTGGCCCCTCGGCGGGCTCTTCGCTTTTTCGGGTGGAGCGCAGTACGCCATTAACAGCATTCGCCAGTCTCCGACTCGACTTATTACTGAGTCGACTGCGGGTACGGCTATGTTCCGCGATCCTCATCGCTACGCGCCTCACAACCTGTACGCCCGAGGAGCTGGCCTCTTTACCTTTAAAGCCAGCCCCACGCCGCCCCCAGCGTTGTTCCAATACCTGAAGCCCAAAGCCAAGGTGAAGGGCAAGGCGGTATCGAAAGTAGTTGTGCCCTTCCCAAGTATCTATCCCGCTACCTGGACATGGAACAAGGTTACGAAGTCTTGGGACCGCACGCTCTTTGGTCAACCTGACGTCACTGGTACTGGTGTTCGCGAATCACCTAAGAACTTGGTTGTGATGGAAGTGACCTACGTGAATGGCATTGGCACGATGTCCTCTTACGCCAATTTGCAAGGTTCGGGAAACGTGCAGGCATTCATTAACGGGAAAGAGATTGACGGAACGTGGTCTCGTGGGCCGAGCAAGTCTGACGTCATTAAGTACAAGACTTTGACTGGCAAGCCACTTCTGATGAATCCAGGGCAGACCTGGGTCGAGCTACTCGACGCGCCCTACCGGCCAACTGTCACTCCTTAATCAGATAACTTAGAAAAGTCGTACTTTGCGACGTGAAGTGAGGTTTTCATATGGCTCGAATTGGCAATCTCTATGGGCCCGACGCCACCTTTTTGGGTATTCCTGCGGCAGATCCCGATGTTCGCTCACAGTGGCAGAACTCCAGTGCGGTAATCATCGGAGCCCCCTTCGATGGAGGAACCTCGTACCGTTCCGGCACACGTTTTGGTCCGCAAGCAATTCGCACCACCGACTACTTGCCGCACGATGGAATGCGACCTTCGATGGCGCTTGGAGTTGACCCGCTCGTCGAACTGAATGTCGTCGACTTGGGCGATGTTGAGATGCCTTCGGGTGACACAGAATTATCGCTCAAGCGTCTCGAAGACCGAGTCACTGAAATCGCTGCCGCGGGAGTAGTACCAGTAATTCTCGGTGGGGACCACACCATTGCCTTGCCGGATGTGACCGGTATTGCTCGACACGTCGGGTGGGGCCGAGTAGCGGTACTGCACTTTGATGCTCACGCTGATACCGGTGATACGCAGTTCGGATCACTCCACGGGCACGGAACACCCATGCGCCGTTTGATTGAGTCAGGTGCTTGTCGAGGTGACCGATTCATCCAGATTGGTCTGCGTGGTTACTGGCCCGAGCCAGAAACTTTGCACTGGATGGCCGAACAAGGAATGCGCAGTTTTGAAATGGGCGAAATTGTTGCTCGAGGTCTGGACGCAGTTCTCGACGAAGCAATCGCATTGGCCAAGACCGACTGCGATGCAGTGTTCCTCTCGGTCGACGTAGACGTTGTCGATCCAGGATCAGCTCCCGGTACGGGAACGCCCGAGCCCGGTGGACTCACCTCACGGCAATTACTTGACGCGATTCGGCGAATCTCGATGGAGACCAACCTGGCAGGTATTGACGTGGTTGAAGTCTCGCCACCCTACGACCACGCCGAGATCACCGCTTACTTAGGTAATCGAGTAGTTCTTGAGGCCCTCGGTGGGTTGGCGTGGAAAAAGAGCCACGACCGCGGTGACAAGACTCGCCGCCCCGAAGATCCGTTGCTAAAAGACCGCTAGTCAGCCATTGAAGCGAGGATGGCGTCAACCATCTCTTCGCTCGTGTCGGGGTGCAAGAACGCTAATCGAGCTACCGTTTCGCCTTCCCACTTTGTTGGCGTGACGAACGCAACTTGGTCTTGAAGCAACTTCCGCGACCACTCGTTGTACTGAGCATCGGTCCAGCCCTTGCGACGGAACAGAACGATCGAAAGCCCCGCTGGTCGCACTAGATCTAGGTAATCCAGAGAATCAATCTTCTTGGTAGCCATGGTCGCCAATTCAATTCCCGCCTCCACTGCACTCTCGTAGGCATCAACACCATTAGTGATGAGTGAGAACCAGAAGGGGAGTCCGCGGGCGCGTCGCGACAGGTGAATACCAAAGTCCGAAGGATTCCACTTGTAATCTTCGTCGTCATCACCGTGTAGGACATCGAGATAGCCAGCCTGTTGAGCCAATACTTTGCGGGCGGTGGTGGGGTCGCGGTACAAGAGTGCACAGCAGTCCAGTGGGCCAAAGAGCCACTTGTGAGGGTCGACGATGAAGCTGTCGGCATGACGAAGGCCCTTGATGACCTCTTTCAGGCTCGGGGCGAATATTGATGCGCCACCGTAGGCGCCATCCACGTGGAACCACAAGTTGTTCTCGCGGGCGTAGGAGCCAAGTCCCTCAAGGTCATCCACAATTCCGGCGTTAGTTGTGCCACAGGTTGCGACAACACCAACTACGGTTTCAGGGTTTGGATCAGCAGCGAGCGCGGCCTTCAGGTTTTCGACCGTCATGCGGTGGTCGTCGGTCTTAACGTAGAGAGGCTCGACTCCAAGAACGTGAAGCGCTTTGCCGATGCTTGAGTGTGCGTCGGTTGAAATGGCGAAACGCACTTCCCAGGGCTTGAGTTCTGGGTGACGTGCTCGGCCCACGTCGCGACCGACGGTGAGACCCGAAAGGTTTCCAACTGAGCCACCGGATACGAATGCTCCACCAGAACCCTTTGGCAGACCTACGCGATCAGCGAGGAATTCGAGAGCCTGATTCTCGGCAACGACCACGCCTTCGGCTTCGAGCCATGAGGTGCCATTGAGACCCGAGCACGCAACAACCATGTCGAAGAGCAGTGCGTTTTTGGTCGGTGCGTTGGGGATAAATGCGAGGAACCCTGGTGAGTCAATTGAAACCACGGAAGGAGCAAGCTGCTCTTTGAACAGAGCCAAGATTTCGGCGGGGTTCTTACCCGATTGGGTGATGAGTCCTTGGAGGACTGATGGTGGAACGGACTTCAAACTTCCGTAGTCGAGCGGAACGGGATCCATTGCGAGGCGTTCGGCGCAGTAGTCAAAGATTGCTTGAGCAAACTTGGCGTCGTAGGTGAACAATTTATGGGCCATGAGTACCTCCAAAATCGGTCCCTTGCCATCGTAGGCACTCTGTGGACTTCGCGCCTGAAAAAAGTCCAAAATTGCCTGTCCACTAGCATTTATCTATGTCGCAACGTGTTGGATTCCTAGGCCCGGAGGGCTCATTCTCTCACGAGGCCACTCTTTCTCTAGAGACAACAGAGCCAATCGCTTTCAAAAGTTTGGCCGACCTACTTGCGGCAGTTTCTTCCGGGGAAATTGAGCAAGCAATGGTTCCTTTAGAAAATGCACTAGAGGGCACGGTTGCGGCAACTATCGATGGACTGGTTTTCGACCACGAGCTCTACATTGTGCACGAACTCATTATGCCTATCTCGCTGCACCTATTGGCCAAACCTGGCGTCACCGTTGAAGAAGTCACCAGTGTGCGTAGTTACGTCCACGCGTTAGGCCAGGTACGGAATTATCTCGCAAGTCGAGGACTCGCCTCCATTGAAACCACCTCAACCTCGCAGGCGGCTCGTGAGGTCTCCGAAAGTCATGAAAAGTGGGCAGCGATTGGGTCAAAACTCGCTGGACATCTATTCGGACTTGAGGTAATTGCTAGCGATATTGCGGATCACGGGGCTAACGCTACGAAGTTTGTCTTAGTCGAGAAGGAACGTGTGGCATCACCAACTGGTCACGATCGAACCTCAATAGTGTGTTTTCAAGATGCCGATAAGCCCGGGTCTCTCTTCGGAATACTTGGGCGCTTCGCTTCACGAGATATAAACCTCACCAGACTTGAAAGTCGTCCGACGAAGCAAGGCCTTGGAAATTACTGTTTCGTGATTGAATTCGAGGGCCACATAAGTGATGATGAAGTCAGCGATTGCCTAATTGACCTTCAGGCGCATCTGGTTAGGGTGAAGTTTCTCGGTTCATATCCAGTGACTGGAGACCAAATTCGAAAAACTAGTGGTGAGGTGCGCCAGGCGCGAGATAATGCATCGCGGTGGGCGACCGAGATTAGGTCTCAGATTTCTGAGTGAGAAATTGCCTGGGTTGTTGCGCCTCAGGCAGTGCAGCCTCTGGGTAATTTACCTGCTCGTCACCTTATCGTTGAACTATGAGCATGGCACTGTGACAGACTTTGGCGTGTGTGACAAATCTCTAGCGAAGCGATTTTCCAGGTTTCGGACCGTTGGGCGAATATTACTGTGCGGGGTTGCCGCTTCCCTGTTATTTGCTTTTCCCGCGAGCGCCACCACAGTTGCTCCGACAGTCACAATAAATCCTCACAATGTGTCCGTGGAGGCGGGTCAGCGTGCAGAGTTTATGTCGGTGGCAACAAATGGAGTCATAAGTTGGGCAGTATCTCAGGACCACGGCGCCACTTGGAGCAGTGTTGCGAATGCACGAAAGACTCGCTTGCGAATTATCGCAACTTCGCAAATGAATGGCTGGGAGTACAAAGCTATCTTCAAGGACGGGACCTCGATTGTTCCCAGCTCCGTTGCCACCCTAACGGTCACGGTGCGCTCGGCACCAGTCATAGTGACAAATCTGACAGATGTGAGTTTGGCTCCGGTGGGGTCACTAGCGACGTTTTCTGCTGCTATCTCTGGTGAACCAAAGCCGGAGAGTCATTGGTATTTTTCAACTAATGGTGGGCGCTCTTGGAAGAAAATTGGCGGAAGCCGCTTCGCCCAGTCAATCTCGGTTCGCGTCAATTCACCAGTGATGACTGGAAATATGTATCGAGCCATCTTTAAGAATGCGCTGGGAGTGGTAACGACTCGGTCTGCCACCTTGACGGTTTCCTCCCTGCTCGCCCCTCATGTAGTGAGCCAGCCAGCCAGCCAAGCAGTTCAGTCGGGTGGCCAAGCCCAGTTCGTAGCTGCTTCGAGTGACCCAGCGGCAGCGGCACAGTGGTTCATCTCGACCGATAGCGGTCAGACATGGACGCAAGAGGCTGGGGCGACTTCTGGGATGTTGGTAATTCCGAACGTCAATCAATCGATGAACGGAGATCTGCTTAAAATCGAATTCTCCAACGCATCTGGAACGGCAGTGTCAAACGTCGTGACCTTAAATGTGTTCACCCCTACGCCGGCTGCACCACAAATTACCTCTCAGCCCAACGACTTAGTAGTCGGCGAGGGAGCGGAGGGCTCTTTTATGGCAAGTGCGACTGGCTCGCCACTACCGACCGCCCAATGGTATGTATCGGCTAATCAAGGATCTACTTGGACTGCGATTCTCAATGCGACGAACTCGACCTACTCGTTCCCAACCGATTTTTCGATGAGCGGTGATGAGTTCAAGGTCGTCTTTACAAACAATTTAGGCTCAGTCTCTTCAAGCGCTGCACGACTGACACTTGGAATTCCCAGTTTGGTTCAGAACTACAACTGGTCCGGTTACGTAGCCTCTGGGCAAACCTTCACATCGGTGTCTGGAAGTTGGAACGTACCTCAGGTCACGTGCGATTCTTCGCGAATGTCTTCAACGTCTGAGTGGGTAGGGATTGATGGTGGAGTTCCGGGTAGTGCGACAGTGGAGCAAACGGGAACCAGCGCGAGGTGCATCAACGGGGCTCCGTTCTATGAAGCTTGGTGGCAAATGTATGGGGACTACAGCGCACCAGATGGGGCAGGGTGGTTCGATGTGGGCTTGCCCATAGCGTCATATCCAGTCCAAGCCGATGATCAAATGACCGGGTCAGTCTCGTTCGCAAATGGAGTCTGGGCCATGACCATTACAGATAACTCGCAAGGCTGGACCTACACGAAATTTGTAGATGCGGGTTCCTTTGTCGCATCGCAAGCGAGCGCAGAGTGGATTGTCGAGCGTTCTGGAGTGACTAATAGTGGCGTACCCGGTCTTGGGGTAATGGCCTCAACCTCACCGGTTACCTTTTCGGGGGCCACGGCAACATCGACTACTCAATCAGGTTCCATTTCTGGATTCACCAACCAGCCATTTGGGGTCATCGATCCATCTACTTGGGCGACCTACGCCACGCCAGGACCGCTGTCTTCCGATGGCTCCTCGTTCCAAGTAGTTGTTACTTGCCCCATTAGTTAGAGGCCATCACCAAAGAAAAACCCCGAAGGCCGCCGAGGCGCCTTCGGGGTTTACTGAACACGAAATGGCGGAGGGGGTGGGATTTGAACCCACGGTGGGCAAGCCCACGCCGGTTTTCAAGACCGGTACATTCGGCCGCTCTGTCACCCCTCCGTCAACCATTCTAGACGAAATAGCGGAGGGGTCTTTTTTACGAGCCCTTTTTGCGAGTGCGTGCGCGAGTGGCCTGGTCGAGAATTACCTTGCGAAGTCGAACTGACTTCGGCGTAACTTCAACGGCCTCGTCTTCGGCGATGAATTCCAAAGCCTGCTCGAGAGAAAGAATTGTTGGCGGAGTGACCTTTTCCGTGTGGTCCGATCCCGAAGCGCGCATGTTGGTGAGCTTCTTTTCCTTGGTGGGGTTTACGTTCATCTCTTCCGAGCGAGCGTTTTCACCAACAATCATTCCTTCGTACACTTCAACACCGGCACCGACGAATAGTTCGCCGCGCTCTTCGAGGTCGAGCAACGCGTTAGCGGTGGTTACACCGCGACGGTCTGAGACCAACACACCGTTTTGGCGAAGGCGGATGTCGCCGAACCAGGGGCTGTAGCCATCGAAGGTTGAGTGCATCATTCCCGCACCACGAGTTTCGGTCATGAACTCGGTTCGAATACCAACGAGACCACGGGCGGGGATACGCCACTCCATGCGAACCCATCCGGTGCCGTGGTTGATCATGTCAATCATGGTTCCCTTGCGGGTAGCGAGCAGAGTGGTGATGTTGCCAACGAAGTCTTCGGGCGAGTCAATGGTGACGTGTTCGACTGGCTCGTGGAGCTTGCCATCGATTTGACGGGTAACTACCTGTGGTTTGCCAACGGTGAGTTCGAAGCCTTCACGACGCATGGTCTCGATAAGGACTGCCAGTTGGAGTTCTCCGCGGCCCTGGACCTCCCAAGCGTCAGGACGCTCAGTGGGTAGGACTCGAAGGGAAACGTTTCCGACCAATTCCTTGTCCAAGCGGTCCTTCACTACGCGAGCGGTCAGAAGCTTTCCTTCTTGGCCGTTCAGCGGCGAGGTGTTAATTCCAATGGTCATTGACAAGCTGGGCTCGTCAACGGTCAATGGTGTGAGAGCAACGGGGTTATCGGGGTCGGCGAGAGTCTCACCGATGGTGATTTGTTCGAAACCCGCCACCGCCACAATGTCACCAGGGCCGGCTGATTCGGCGGGTTGACGTTCGAGCGCCTTCGTGATGAAGAGTTCAGTAATTTTTGCAAACTCAGTCGTGCCATCTAGGCGCATCCAGGCCACGCGCTGACCGCGAGTAAGCGTTCCGTTGATTACGCGGCAAAGGGCCAAGCGACCAAGGTAGGGCGAGGCGTCGAGGTTACACACCAGCGCTTGAAGTCCGTGGCCCTCTTCGTACTCAGGAGCGGGGACGTACTCTTCAATGACCTTGAACAACGGGGTGAGGTCACCCGAGGTGTCGTTCTTGTCAGTTGAGGCCCAACCTTGTCGCGCACTCGCGTACAGAATTGGGAATGAGATCTGCTCTTCGTCGGCGTCAAGGTCGAGAAAGAGGTTTTCTACTTCGGACACCACTTCGTCAATACGAGCGTCGGGGCGGTCAACCTTATTAATAAGGAGGACAACGGGGAGGCGAGCTTCGAGGGTTTTGCGCAATACGAAACGGGTCTGGGGCAAGGGGCCTTCGGCGGCGTCTACGAGCAACACCACGGCATCAACCATGGCCAGTCCGCGCTCCACCTCGCCACCAAAGTCGGCGTGACCAGGGGTGTCGATGATGTTGATGACTAGGTCGTTGTATTGAACGGCGGTGTTCTTGGCGAGAATGGTGATTCCCTTTTCGCGCTCAAGGTCTCCGGAGTCCATGACGCGGTCGGTGACCGCTTCGTGGGCGGTGAAAGAACCGGTTTGGCGGAGCATGGCGTCGACCAAGGTGGTCTTTCCATGGTCAACGTGGGCAATAATGGCGACATTTCGAATGTTCGAGCGTAAGGACATAACCTGACCACGCTACTAGTTAATTGGGGTGGCCTTTAACTTGCTAGTGCCCGCTGGTGAAAAGCGGAGTGTTGAAGATTCGCAACTCGTAACAAATCCTTAGCGCCGGTTCGCACGTCGTCTATTGAGCCTTCCACGCGCAAGAGAAGTCCCGCATCGGGCCAAACCCCGATGATTTGGTTAGCGATTCGGCCATCGGGACGTGAGAAGGCGTCAATCGTGAGGTCAGCGCGAAGCCCCGCCCCAGCGGTGCGGCCGGGAGCACCGGAACGAAGTCGAAGAATGGTGCGCTGGTCTCCTCTGGTGACAATGAGGTCCCTGCGTCCACGCAAGGTGGTGCGTGCGGTGGCCACGTCGTAATAGGCGTCGCTGTCGGCGACCTCGACCGTATCGTCAACTGAACGGGCAATCTCTTCGAGTGTGTGGGACCAATTAAGAGCGTCGCTGGTTACGAGTGCGAGCTGAGCCGTTGACAACTGTGAGAGCCATGAACTGAGTGATCCTCTTCGGGCGTATCCCGTAGCGGCGCGTGAGAGGTGATCGACGATCACCTCGTCCAAAGCGGCCATTGGTGAGACTTGCTTGGCCATCCGGTAACGCAGCGCAGCATTTCCCAAAACGCGTCGGGCCGTTGAAGGGGACCACCGAAAAGGAGTGACCTGGGCGGTCGCACGCTCGACCATCCAAGCATCAAGGCGCCGATGGTTTGGAAGCGAGACGGCACGAAATCGTTCGGCGAGGGAGTTTCGCTGCTCGCTCGTAATCTCAGTCGTAACTTCGGGCGCTGAAGCAATCAGCTCCGATAGTGCTCCGGGTGAAACGAAGGTCGTTGAAAGCGTGGTCACGCGCCAGCCTTCTTTTCGGCAGCTTCAAGGACATCTTCTACTGCACGAGTCAGTAGTTCAGTATCAACAGTGCGAACTAGTTGTTCGCCGGTGGCGGTCGACAAAACGCCCGAACGAAGTGGAGTTACTCCCGTGCGAAGGGTTTGGTTCAGGGCGTGAAAGCGGAGCGTGCGCTCACTGTTTTCATCGAGTGGCGCTGTCGTTAAGTCAAGCAGGACGGTGGAGTTTGCTCCTTCACCCAAGGTGTCAATTGACAAATCGATCGTGTCTCGCAACGCCACTGCTCCAGAGCAGAGCAGATTCGAAACTCGAACTGTTGAGCGAAGCGACCAGCTGGCACCAATTACCCCAAGGCCGTGTCGCAGTGCGGCGGTGTGTGCCGCGATGTCGGTGGAGAACTTGGCCCGGTCTTCGCGGTCAAGGTGATCTATGAACGCCAGTAACTCGTTTTCTCCCACTTCGCAGCGCCAAGCGGCAACTAATTCCTCGAAGGGATTGGCAAAGGAGTAGCCCACGCTCAAGAGTCGAAGCGCGTGGTGCATCAAGATTCCCCTCACGCGAGCGAAAGAGTGGAGGTTGGCGGACAGAGTAGTGACCTCGGTGCGGAGTTCCTGGCTGCGAATTACCAACGGATTAAAGAAGTGTTGTGGACCAACAATTGAATACAGGGAGTCTTCGAGCGCGGCGCGCAGAATTACCGAATCTCCGGTGCGAGCGGCTGGTCGTTCGGCTCGATTTCCGCGTAAGGCTTGCAAAACTGTGGTGGCGGAGTCGAGTGTTGAAGTCATGGCAACACTCTGCTCGAAGGGTGTGACACCACTTAAGATGAGGAAATGCCCGCCGCCTTGATTTTTCTCACGAATTTCACCACCCAATTCAAGGTCGTTTTCGCTCTGTTTTTAGTAGTGATGATTGGACTCGTAGTCCTGATTATTCGCTGGGCGCTTCGCGAGAATCGAGCTCGCCGAGAGCGCTTTAATGCTGCGGTGCGCAGTAAAGACCAGGATTGAACTGCAGGGTGTTGAACTGACCGTTCCAGCCCGGGCCCGAGAGAATTTGGGTTTCAACCTTGAGGGCCCACTTTTGCCAGGCTGATGATCCGCAGGTTGCGTTGTAGGTGATCCAACCTCGAATATTGGTCCCCGTCATTCCCACTAAACGAAGCGGTGGAATCACGGTAGCGACCATGCTGGCGCTCGGGTGGCTGAACTGGGTGGGCGAGGTGAGCGGCACCGTCAAACTTGTGCCGTTGTAGCTACTGGCGATTTGCACCGTCTCGGTGTGCGCGCCATCGATAAACCCGAGGTACTGACCGGCGTTAAAGCCAGTGTTCGTGCTGATCTGAATCGTAGAAGCTCCAGCGGTGACTGATGCCGTTAGCGTTCCGCGCGCCACAATCTGGGTGCCGTTGCCAAAGGCGAGTGCCGGGAAGACCGGCATCGAGAGGGTGGAGAGGTCGTACTTCACGTATTCACCCTGGTTCGCATAGAGCCCAGCGTTGAGTGACGAGTCAACCGACGCGAGCCCGTCGATCCATCCGTGCATCATGTTCTGCCAGAAGGCGCTGTACTTAGCAATGGCCGCCGCCGTGCCGCTGGTTGTATCGAGCCCTGAGTGCGAGTCGGGCCAACCCTCAGGGTCAAAAACCACCCAATTGGGTTTAATGCCGACACCTTGGGCGCGGTAGAGATCAATTTGGCGAGCTACCGCTTGACCAGCGGCGTAACCGTGGTGGTAGTAGTTGCTATTGGTCTGCGGGTCCGCGGGCGTGGCTCCGGGAATCGGCCCAGATACCGTCCAGAACGAAATCCAGCCCACGTTCTGGTGAGATTGTGCAATTACTCGTGCCGTGTTGAAATCGGTACAACCCGTGACTTGTGAAGCACTGCATGTTGAATAAGGCAGCATCGCGACCCAAGGCGAAGTCCTCGATCCCAGACCGCCGGTATCGGAAAGAATCTTCCAGCCATCGGTGATGGCCTGACTGATCTTCGAGTCGGGAATTGCGTACACACCGGTGCCTTGGGGAATCGGGACCGCCACGCCTGCGGCGTAGAGCGACAACTGGCCAGCGACGGTAAGTCCCGCCACTGCTGGTGCGATGCTCTTGGAGTTTTGACCTCCCGTGGCCGAGACGTCCGTGGTGGACCATTGTGTTGCGTTTAGGGCACCGGTGAAGGAGAAAAGGTCACCCCAGTCCGACGCTTGACCAGAGATGAAAAGAGAGGTGCCAACCGCATTCACGGCGAGGGTTCCATTCATTAACGGAATGCCGTTTATTGCGGCGTTGGGATTGGTACTGGCTGCGGCGGAAGTGTTGTTCTCAACGTTTTGAACGCTCCAAGTCGGCACGACGAAGTTGCTATTGGTATTAAACGACGAAAGCGAAGTTTGGAAGAGTTCGACATTTTGTGACACTGAAATGCCTACTAGCTCGAGATTGTTGGAGAGTGTGGTGGCCGCCATTGTCCCGCTGGAATTCACTCCAGTTGCGGCGGTGACGTCAACTCCATGCCATGTGCCCAACGCAGCGGAGTTCGCCATAAACACGTAAGCGTGATTGTTTGTTGTGGTGAGGGCCACGCTCGGCGGGTTAGTGGGCAACACAATTGGATCGCTCGCAACCGTTCCAGGGGTTGGGGGCAAAGTAGTGGTCGTTGTCGACGTACTCGTTGATGTCGATGTCGATGTTGAAGTGCTTGTCGAGGTACTGGTAGAAGTTGAGCTCGTTGTCGTGCTGGAGGTTGGTGTGGGGGCAGAAATGACTAACGGAGTTGCGACGTTAGTGAGGACCGGGACGGGCTGGTCGGTCACAAAGGTCAGGGAGAAGACCTCGACGGCATTGGCGGTTGTTCGGTAGGCAATCGTGGCGACATTGGAATTCACGCTCACGCTAGGGATTCCCTGGGCGGTCTGTCCGGTGAGGTCGCTGAGGTTGGTTACTACGTGTGCTTGCCACTGTTGATTGGCGTTTAAGTGCGACCAGCTGCTACCCACGGGGTTATTTGCGCTAATCAATTCAAGGTTTCCGGCGAGGTCAACGTAGAGCATGTCGACATTACCGAGGGGGTCAAAGAAAGGCACTGGATCAGATGCGGGAGTGGGGACGTTGTAGCCATCGGAGTAATTGGTCCAAGAGGGGTTGCCCGAGGCGGGCAAGGAATAGAGGGCGATGTCGCCCTTATTAGTTAGGTAAGCGACTACACCTTCAGTCGAATTCGTAATGGAGTGGGGGGCGCCCACCATCAACGTGTTGTTGGTCAATTGTGCCGAAGTCTGCCCATTCCACGGCAGTGCGCCCACCCCTGAGTTAATAAAGGAATAGAGCGGATAACTGGCTTGAGCGGCCGGTGTTGTTGCGCGAAGGAGCGTCGAGAGGTCGAAGATCGTTGCGGCAACGACAATCACGGAAAGCGCAATGCGACGAAGAGTCAAAAGGGCCTTTCGATACCTACGGTTGAGTAGGACCATTCTAGGTGGCTAGTTGGTTTTTATCGGGTCGTAATTACTTTGGCAGCACTTGCCGGAGAAAATCCAATAGCGTTCTGGGCTCGAACTCGAACGGAATACTTGGCCCGCTGACTCAATTTGGTGATATTAAAAACGGTGGCGATGCCAACACTCACCCAAGACTTTCCATTTAGTGAGTATTGGTAGTGAGTAATTGACGAACCGCCATTTGAGCTGGGTGCTCGCAAGGTCACACCAATTCCCTTGACCAGTGCTGTCAACTTGGTGATTGTCGGAACGGTTGGTGGGTGCAACACGACATTTGAGGTAAAGGTGATGACAATTGGTTGTCCGATTGCCTGTGCGCCAATGAGTGGCGTTATCGTCACCGTGCCCGCGGTAGCGGAGTTGATCGTGAATGATGCCACTCCGGAACTGTCAGCAGTTACGACGAGTGGTTGAGCGGGGTCTGAGACACCATTGACAATCACCGGAGTTGTTGCGGTGGTGGAGAAGGTAAGACCAATGTTCGCGCCACTGACAACTGCGTCCTGGCGGTCTCGTGCGGTAACGGTGACCGTCGTTCCTGATCCATTGGCCAGCAGTGAGGTTGAGGCGGCACTTGACAGAGAGTGACTGGCCTGAGGGCCGGTGGGACACAGGTTGTTGATGAAGCTGCTCGTGGCCGATGGCGCGCCAAGCCCACTCGCCATGTCATATCCAGCCCCACTCATATAGGAATTAGTTCCGTAGGCAATGGCGTTGGAGTTGGGATTTGTTGAACCAACATCGACAAAACTATTTGAGGGCATCGAATAAAGAGTGGGATTAATAAACCCAAAGTTCGTCACCCCACAGACATTCGCCGCAACGGCCAGAAGTCCAGACATAAGAGGTGAGCCAATTGAAGTTCCACCCACTCGAGACCAACCACCGCTGCCACTGTCGTAAACGATGAATCCCGTCTGGGGGTCGGCCATGACCGAAAGGTCAGGCAACATTCTCATGGTTGGAGAAGGTGAAAGATTGGCGGCCGCTGAATCTTGCCAAGGGGGAAGGCTCCACACTGAGCTAATACCGCCTCCGCCGCCTTCAGCGTAGGAGCCACTTGCGGTATTGCAGGAAGCGGGATCAGCGTTCTCGTTGCATTGAACGTCCCAAACGCTTGGCATGGTGGTCAGGTTCGAAACAGTCAAACCTCCCACTGCGGTTACGTATGGCTGAGAACTTGGATCATCAACCGCCAAGGTGGCGCCTGGGAATTGCGGATTACCGGGAACTGAAATGTTTGGGTCACCAGCGCAGTCGCTCGACCCGTTGTCACCAGCGGCCGAAAACACAGTCTGACCTTGAACTGCCATTTGCTGGAAAACCAACTGCTCAGCCATGGGCTGGGTCGAAGTGTCAAATTCACAAGCGCCCCAAGAGGTCGAGACAATTTGAGCTTGGTTGTCGTCGGCGATTTGTGCGTAAGTGTCGAGTGCTGCGGTACTGACGTTCTGAGTGCTTTGGTAAACCAGAATCGTTGCCCCAGGAGCGAGTCCGGCAGCCTCTTCGATGTCGAGGTTTGCCTCTTCTGACGCATTGTTCGCGTTGTCCGATGACTGAGGGCCACCGTCGACGTTGATGGTTTGGACCGTGTTTGTAAGTCCGTAACAAGACTTATAGGTAGAAATATCTGACGAGTTAAAGTTCGCCAACTCGTACATGGCAATCTTTTCGCCTGAACCATAGTGACCCGCAGCCCACTGCGAGGTCAGGCCGTAGAGCCTTCCTTGTTGCTGTAAGTCATAACCAACCGGTGCGGGCGGGCTGTAGGAGGTGTCAGTGACTGGTGAATTACTGCTTCCGTTTGTGAGGTCAATTCCTGTTGGGGGACTGACGGAAGGAGAGCTTGTGACGACAAAACAACCAGATGGTGCAGCAAAACGGCTCAAGACCTTTGTTCTGGCGATCTTCGAATGCAAGGAGGTGATCCCACTCAAACCCACCAGAGTCTTCACGTATTGCCCAACGTCATGGGGCAGTGAGGCGTTGGACGTGAGAGCGAGATCTCGCACTGAGTTGTAGCGGTAGGTCAGCAGTGAAGCCGAAAAGGCGTCCGCAATGGCCGATGTACTTCCCGAGGCTCGAATGATGGTGCCCGCAGCGTTGACGTGGGTGACCTTCAGTCCATTTTCAATCAGATAACTGCGGACCGTGTGAATGGCCTCGGCACTCGGACCGAAGCGCTTGGCGAATTGTGCGGTGGTGAGAAAGTGACGGTAGTTAGGCGATGCGGGATTAGTTAGTTCTGCCAGGTAGGAGTTCAGCGCCGCTTGCTGGGGCTGTAACACGACGTCAAAGGATGAGTTTCGAGCAAGTGGTGCGGCGGGGGTGCCCAAAGTTGGGGAAACGTGCGCAACAACAATTCGCGGCAGGCTCGCCGTGGCCACGGCTGGTACCACAAAACCGCTCAACAGTGCGGCTGAAGCTAAGAGAAGATGGCGCTTAGGGCGTCGCATAACAACAGCCTAGGAAAGATTTGGGCCGCCTAACCCAATTCTTATGCAGCTGAAGAAACCTCTCGGGCCAATCTCTCGAAACGTGCAGGGAGGTTCGAGCACTCAACGCACACTGATTCAGGAATGAGCCCAATCTTCATTAGCTGGGCAAAGACGGCACAGCCCAGGCAATATCCCAAGAATCCTTCAAGGGAGGCCGCGCCAGCCAAAGGGAGCAAAATCCACTTGGCCGCGCCAAAACCGCTGGTGAAGTACACGACGTCAACGGCGATCATGAAACTAAGTCCTATGGCTTGGGCGAAACGCTTTGGTGGCCCAGGGACGAACTTCTCCCATTTCTTAAGGCGGGGGCCAGCGATTCGCACCGCAAACTGTCCGAGTGGAGAAATCTTGGGTCCGGCGAGGACTCGGGCGAAGAAGCCGTAGGTGAGGAGAATTAAGAGAAAGGTCCAGCCAGTGAAGAACGTGAGCAAGCTCATGATGACGACGCCAATAGCCACGGTGCGGGCGGCCGCGTCATTTACTGGATTAGGGAAGGAGAAAAACCTGCGCATCTACTAATACTAGTGGATTAGTAGAGAATTATGCTGAAAGTTATTTCATGTTCGGGATAAAGCGGTGACAAATACTGAGGACTACCCGTTAAACGTCAAGGCGAAGATGGGCATTCTTACTACTCTAGGGAGGTGCCTAGTTCGGGTACCAAGGGATATCCACAAATTGCCCCTTGTGTGCATTTATCGTAAGGATGTGTATCTCTTGAGTGGCGAGCTGATCATCCCAAGCGATGCCCCGAATGATCTCATTCGAGCGGCGGGTGGAATTGTTTACCGCACCGTCGACGCCGGACACATTGAACTCGCTTGTATCTACCGTGAGGCTCGCGGTGACTGGACCTTTCCCAAGGGCAAGCTCGACCCGGGCGAAACATTCGAACAGGCCGCCATTCGCGAAGTCCTCGAAGAGATTGGCATGCACTGCCACATCGAGCGATTCATTGGAACTACGAACTACATTCACCGCAAGGGCAAGCCGAAGATTGTTGCCTATTACTTAATGGCAGTGAATAAAGGTGAGTTCGCCCCAAATGAAGAGGTGGACGAACTCGTCTGGCTGCCTCTCGAACAGGTGCGCGGTCACCTGACTCACGAGCGCGACCAAGAACTCTTTGACCTCTTGGTGGACCTGCCAGAATTCCGGCTGCGCGCGAGTTAATGGCTCGCTAAATCCAGAGGTCTGTGATCGTGTCCATTTCTTTTGGCACGGGCTCTTTCGCCACAATCACAAATCCCAGACGCAGGGGTTGGGCCGTAGCGCTTTCCTGCCAAATCTCTAGTTCAATACTTTCGTCGGCTTCGAGTTTTTCGACCGTTAGCTCGTAGCCAGGAAGAAGCTCAATCACCGCTGGAAGGCTCACTTCGAGTCGGGTTACCGAAGTATTCCGTACCTTCTCGATCTTTGAATCCGATGTTTTTCGTCGCGATTTCATCGGGCCCTCCGACTTCGACGTCTAAACAAATCGCTCAAGAGCCAATAGGCAACAAGGCCTAAAAGGCCGTAGACCGCCACATTCAGAGTGAAGTACTTTCCTAGTTTTGGTATGACTAGAACGACCACACCCAGTAATTGGCTTGTCTTATAACGCTTGGGGTCCGGATAGGGGTTGTGGTCACCTTTGACAATCCAGCCCTTGTTTCCAGATCCGCCAATAATGCGGTGACCAACAGCTCCGATAGTCCTTCCAGTTGGCGACTTGAGTCGATAGATAACGATGCTGCCATTATGAACGTGGACAAGAGAAGGGCTGACCGTAACTTCAATGTCGCCAGGTTTAATCCCAGGTCTCATAGAGCCGGTAGCAACGTTGCGTAGTAGCACCACCCCAGACAACTGGGCGGCAATCAGCGCAACGAGCGCGAGAGTTACGACAAAGAGGATGCTGCGAGTAAAGCCTCGAGTGACCTTTCTGGTACGGCGCAGGCGATAACGGGTGGTCTTTCCCACTCCAGCCCAGTTCACGAGAACGGGTTCAGCTCGTGGTGCTACGTAGAGGCTCGTTCGCTCGCTCGGCGAAAGCACCGAAAACAACATCTTGGTGTTGTCGATGGAATTTGGCGGCCGAGTGAGAAAGGCCTCTTCACCAAGACGAACGATTTCTCGTTCAGTTAACAACGAGTCATCCAGCGGCGTAAAGACTGATCGTTCCTTACGCCGCTTGAATGCCACGAGAAGACTTTAAGCGCTACTGGAGCGGACTTGTGAATCCACCCAGAGTCTGCATTACAACTTGCTGAACCGCGGTGGCGTCCACTGGCGAGGAAAGCGTAAAGCCAAGACTTACCGAGTCTCCACCAGCGGATTGACCGAGGTTGCTTGCCGAGAAAGTTCCGTAGTCGGTGAGGGTAGTCAAGTTATAGCAAGTTTGCCCGTCGGTGGTGCAGAGGCCAACGTCATTGTGCGCAATCAAGTCGGCGTAACCAATGTTTACGTTCGAGTTCTGGCTTCCTGTAGCCGCGTTGTAAACCTGGAAGGTTGTTAAAGCTGCCCCGTTGTAGGTGACGAGGGTGATTGGGTTATTGCTGCTGTCGAGAAACATGGTTGCGAGGACCTTGTCTTGGCATCCCTGGTAACCAGATTGCAAAGACTCAGTCAATCCCGTCAGGGCGAAACCAGGGGTGTAGTTACTGAAGTTGGGCATGTAGGTAGAAGACGGGGTGAGGACGATGCTTCCCGCACCCTGCGCGTAGGCACAGGACTGGACCGGGGTGATTGACTGACCGAATTCAACAACTGAGTTCGAGGTATAGAAGAGCACAGCGAAAACGCTGGTAATCATGACCGCTGAAATGGCGATCAGCACGAGAGGACGCCCAAATAAGCCGCGGCTCGAATTTGGAGACTCCACCTGAATTTGGATTTTTTCCATAGTTTCCTTTAATTAGAGACCTCCAACTTAATCCAAATAAATTGACATTGTCAAATTAAATAAACAAAGGTCATTAACCTTGTTAAGTGGAAAATAGAAACCCCCTCGTCAAGTCTCGCTTAGAGACCCAGAGCCCTGAGATTCTGGCGACTCTCGGCGCTTGGGTCACTTTTTGCGTCGCTCTCTTATTTAAAGCCCCAGTCCTTTTCGAGGCCGATGACTACGCCTACCGTGCCTCGATCGTCGCTCTTCGCAACGGACTAATCACCCTCACTCCGAGTCAGTACGCAGCCCTCAACTCGGCACTCAAAGGAAATGGCGCTTTTGGGATTTACCAATGGACTCATTTGAGCAACGGAAATTGGATCAGTGAAAAGAATCCCGGATTCGCCTTTCTCGCGGAGCCTTTCTATTTTTTCGGGAATCTTCGCGTCGCACCAGCTTTCTACGCGCTCCTCGCAGTCACGGGTTTATACCTTGGGGCGAGACGTTGGATTGGGCCTTGGGCCGGTTTTGTCGCGAGTGTGTGCTTCCTCTTTACCGGGGCATCGTTGGCCTATGGCTACCGAGTCACGATGCCGACCTTCACTGAGGCTTGCTTAGTTGCGGCGGCTTTGGGGTTGGTTGTCTGGAGTATCAACAATGACTTCGGTGAACGGGGAAAGGGACTCGCGAGCAGCTTGGGATTCGTTTTGCTCGGTGCTGCGGTGTTTTCGAGGTACACGAACGCAGTGATTTATCTCAGTGTCTTAGCCTTCCTCATTATTTGGCGCAAGCAGTTTAAGTTCCGTCTAACCGCAATTGTGAGCTGGCTGATTATTTCTGCGATATTCGTCACGTTAATTCTGGTTTTTGACAAACACTTTTACGGCGGATGGTTTAAAACTGGTTATGCCGGGCAGAGTTTCTCGACCTCCTTGGGTAACTTTCCTAAAAATATCTCTCAAATCTCAGGACTGTTGGTTGAGGTGATGCCCGTTTTGATTGTCGCCGTTCTCGGCGCAGTCAAAGTATTGCGGACCGGAAAGGGGCTTGGCATCGGCGGCCCCACTTTGGATCGAATAGATCGGAAGATTGGTTTACTGCTTATATTCGTGTTGGTTACGTCTTGGGGGCTCTACTTTGGGTATGACCGCACCGCATTCAATCTGTCTTCAGGGGCAGCACTGCATGTGGTCCGGTTCTACACGCCAGTTTTAGGCGCGTTAGCGCTACTGGCCACTTGGCAATTGATGAAGTTCCGGTGGAGAATTAGGACTGTGGTTCTGACGCTGCTAGTGCTCTGCGCATTTTGGTCGTTTTCAAATCTGACCAAACAAACCCCACCTGCTCCCGGACAACCGGGCGGGGCTCCCTTATGGTCAGTAACCCGTTAAGCGAGGCCCAGCAGCCCAGCCATCCAAGAAGACATTGCGAAGTGGTTAAGTGATCGAATCGGCACGCCAGCGTCGTGGAGAATAGAGAGTCCGACACCCGCCATTTGGTTCCACTCGGTCGTAGCTTGTGAGAAGTCCTCAGGCATTCCTGCTCGGCGCAAGATTTGATAAATCTCGCCGTCGGTTCTCTTAAATCCAGCTAAGACTGGCTCAACCAGGTTGGGATGAGTGGGCAGAGCGAAGTAGATTTCACGACGGAAGTCCCTCCACACTTGCCGAGAAGGGCTAAAAGAAGCCACGATGGCGGATGCGAACTGCTCGGCCATAGAGTCGCCTTCTTTGGGGGCAAAGGCAATGAGGTTTTCTTCAACAACCGCTTCGACTAAATAATTGAAAGCCTCGACTATCACGTGTTCGTAGGTTGGGAATCGAGGCGTAACGGCGGCGGGACTTACTCGGGCTGAACGACAAATACGCATCATTGATGTATTGGCAATGCCCGACCGGGTGATTGCAAAAATCGTTGAGTTGAGAATTCGGTCGTGCTTCTCGTCTTCAGTCCTCTTGATTTTCAGTGGGCCGTAATTGTGCTCAACCGGAGAGAATTCACCAGCCCAGTCATCAGGCATTTGGGAGATGAGATCAGAGAAGGTCTTCATCATTTCATAATTGAAAATGAGTTTCGACTGCTCGGCAAAACGCTGACCGAGGGCCAAGGCCAACTTCCAGGCCCACCGTGCTTCGCTAGTGCGGCCCTTACTGCCAGCGTTTTGAAATGACCGCATTAGGTCTTCTTCGATGACTTCAAGAAGTGATGGCACACGTGGGGCAACCGTGATGCATTGTGCCAAACAACGCTGGAGAGGTTCGGGCAGACTGGACTCGCCGGCTTTTTCAAGTTCGCTCAACCAGAGTGCGCCGACTTCGAGCCAGACCTCGGCGAGTACGCCGTCAACATCTTCAAACTTGTTGTAGAGAGTTCCGCGTGAGACCTCTGCGTCTTTAGCGATCATCGACATTGTCAAGTGGTCTCGACCAATTTCCGCGCAAAGAGTCACGGCCGAAGACATCAGCCGGTCTCTATTTGTATCGGGATTGGAAAAGAAGGTCACCCAGCAGCTTCCGCTAAAAAATACATCGTATCGACAATTTTTGACAACTGTCAATTTTGTGACAGCTACGTGACAGAACTAGATGCGCTCAAGGAATTTTCGGGTTGCCTCTTGAGTCGGGTTGGTGAATATCTGGTCTGGCGTCCCCTTTTCAACCAAGACGCCTTGGTCGAGGAAAACAATTTGGTGCGCAACTTCTCGAGCAAAGGCCATCTCATGAGTGGCAATCAACATCGTCGTGCCGCCTCGAGCGAGGTCTCTCAAGAGGTCGAGAACTTCACCAACCAAAGTTGGGTCCAGAGCACTCGTGACCTCATCGAGCAATAACAGTGACGGTTGCATGGCGAGAGAGCGAACGATAGCCACGCGCTGTTGCTGCCCCCCGGATAGTCGATCAGGAAATTCGGCTGCTCGGTTCGCGAGGCCGATTCGCTCGAGCAATGCCATGGCGCGCTCTCGAGCGCTGTCCTTGGATTCCTTTAGTGAATGAACGGGGCCGAGCATGACGTTGTCGAGCACACTCAAGTGGGGAAAGAGATTAAAGGACTGAAAGACCATTCCGATGTGGCGACGAACTGCGTCGTCATCAATGTTGGGGTTTTGCAAGATTTGCCCAAACAGAGAGATCTCGCCTGAGCTAACCGGTTCGAGCAAATTGGCACAGCGCAACAGAGTTGACTTACCCGAACCCGAATGACCAATGAGCGCGACCACTTCGTGGGAGTGGAGATCGAGCGAAACGCCCTTAAGTACTTCGCGATCACCGAAGCGCTTGGTGACGTCTTTGATTGAAAGGACGACGTCGCTCATGCGCTCGCCAATCGCTTGTTTCGGTCCTTGGCAATAAGGCGGTCGGTGAAGCGCGTGAGTGGAATCGTGAGGGCCAAGAACAAGAGTGAAGCCACGGTGTAGCTAGAGAAATTAAATTCCGTCGAAGCGTAAATCTGAGCCGCGCGCGTTGCTTCAATCGCTCCCAACGTTGAAACCAGGGCGGTGTCTTTTTGTAGTGAGATGAAGTCGTTCAGCAGCGGGGGAATTACGGTGCGAATGGCCTGAGGCAAAATAACTCGACGCATCGTTGTCGAGTGGGCGAGTCCAAGTGATCGAGCAGCCAAGAGTTGTCCTTGGGGGACCGAGTAAATTCCAGCGCGAAAGACCTCAGCGACGTACGCGCTGTAGGTAATCGTGAGCGCCGCCACCCCGTAAACCGCGGGTGACTGGTTCGATACCGCTCCTAACTGGAGGGCGGGCACGCCAAATCCCACGACAAAAATGACGAGCAAGATCGGGACTCCGCGAAAGACGTCGGTGTACATCGTCGATAAAACCCGAAAGGGGAAGAGGACCGGCGAGTGGCTGAGTCGGACCCAAGCGAGCAAAAGCCCAAAGAACAGCACCAATGCTTCGGCCGCAACGAACATCCAAGCATTGGTGAGGAGCCCCTTGCCCACTGAAGAAAGTCCCTTATTGGGGTCGCCAACAAACGCTTGCCACATCGAATGGGGGTCGAAGAAGGCGCCGCGAACCGTGGCGCCACCCGGAGCCAAGTAGAGGACGGCGATGATTCCACCCAAGAGCAAAACACTCGAGAGCGAGCTAGCAATGATGGCCCGTCGACCACTCAACCACCGACGTCGCGGGGGAAGGAGAAGATTCGGGATTTCCGACGAACCTGCGTCGGCTGATTGCGACACGATTAGGGCTTGATCTTAGGAACTGAGGTGTAGATGTTCAGCCACTTCTTCTGCAGCTTGGCAATAGTTCCGTTTGAGTTCAACTGGGCGATAGCTGCGTTAACGCAAGCGGTCAACTTCGAGCCCTTTTGCAACAGTGCGCTGTAGTGCTCACCGGTGCTAGGGAACTGACCAACCTGAGTGGCCAGTGACTTGCCCTTCTTGTTCACAATCTGCGCCGAGGCCATGTACTGACCTGATGGAGTGTCAATAACAATTGCGTCGATTTGGTGGCTCTGCAAGGCAGCCACTGCAGCGTCCAAGGTTGAGTACACGCGCGCAGGAGTGGTGGGCATGATCTGGTTGTTGATGAAGGCGAGTCCGGTGGTACCAATCTGGTCACCGTACTTGTAGGTCTTCAACTGCGCAGCCGAGTGCTTCTTGGTAATCGCGCTGCCCTTGAGTGCAACGATTGATTGCTGTACGTCGTAGTAGCTCACCGAGAGGTCAACGGCCTTCGCGCGGTCGGTGGTGTAAGAAATTTCGTTGAGGTCGAAGTCGAAGTTCTTCGCACCTGGTGCGTAGGAGTTGTCGAAGGCTTCGGTAACCCACTTAACGTTCTTCTTCGCTACGCCCAAGGTCTTGGCGATGGCGTATCCCACGGCCGACTCGTAACCCTTGCCGTTGGTGGGCTTGTTGTTCACGAACCAGGGGGTGTAACCGGGGTTGTCGGTTGCGATAGTCAAGGTGCCGCTGGTCTTTTCCAAACTGGCGATCTGGCTCTGGCAACTCGCGACGGTGGTGGCGGCCACGGCCGAGGTGGCATCCAGGCTGAGGGTGGTCAGCATGGTGGCGGTAGTGAGTCCGGCAACGGCAAAACGAAGAGTGCGCATGGCAGCCTTTCATAGGAGATGAATGCTCAAAATAGTACCCAAACTGGGGACGGCCCCGTTGAAGAGGGTTGGCAATAACTAATAGGATGGGAACCCTGGAGAGGTGGGTGAGTACGGTTTAAACCACATTCCTGCTAAGAATGCGGCCTGAGAAATCGGGCCCGAGGGTTCAAATCCCTCCCTCTCCGCCATCAACACCGAGCGCCCAGCGCTCGGTGTTGTTACGTGAGGAGAGTCGTGCGCTACTGGATTGAAACACTGGGTTGCCCGAAGAATCACGTCGACTCTGAAAAACTCGCTGGACTCCTGGCCACCCAGGGATATTCACCGGCAGAGAGCGCTGAAGAGGCTGACCTCGTGGTCGCTAATACCTGCGCCTTCATCGAAGACGCACGCACTGAGTCCATCGAGACGGTCCTGGACTTAGCCGAGCGCAAGACCAAGGGCGCGCGCCTCGTGGTCACTGGCTGCATGGCCGAGCGTTACGGGCACGAATTACAAGACGCCCTTCCCGAGGTTGACCTCGTGGCGGGATTTAATGAATCGCTCACCGCACCAAGCGCCACCAAAGTCACACTGGGCCAAAAGCCGACCTCAGACTTTGACCTACTAAATCTTCCTCGTCCCGCTGTCTCGGTGCCATGGGCGTACATCAAGATTGCCGAGGGCTGTGACCGACGTTGCGGCTTCTGCGCCATCCCAACCTTCCGTGGTGATCAACGCTCACGTTCGCGTGAAGAGATTGTCTCTGAGGCCCGTGCCCTTATTGATGGTGGCGTAAAGGAACTTGTTCTCATCGCCCAGGACCTGGCTAGCTGGGGACATGACCGTCGACGTGGCAAGTTGGGTGAAGCGGTTGAGGTTCTCGACGAAGGTGGCACGCAACCGCTTATTGAATTAACGAAAGAACTCAGCTCAATGGCCGAGCGCGTTCGCCTTCTCTATCTCTATCCATCGGGTCTCACCAGCGGACTTATTGACACCATTTTGGAAACGGGCGTTCCCTACTTCGACCTTTCGCTCCAACACTCGTCGCGCCCACTCCTTCGAGCGATGCGTCGTTGGGGAGATGGTGACCGTTTCTTAGAGCGCATCGAAGCAATTCGTGCCCGTGAACCTAAGGCCACCTTCCGTTCGTCATTCATTTTGGGATACCCCGGTGAAACCGAAGAGGATCAGCGAAACCTGATTTCCTTCCTCGAAGCGGCGCAACTGGACTGGGCCGGGTTCTTTACCTACAGCGCCGAAGAGGGCACTCACGCTCACGACCTCGCGGACCAAGTTCCCCACGAGTTGGCGCTCGAGCGATTACGCGAAGTCAGTGAAATTCAGGACCGCATTACCGCCAGAAAGCGCGACGCCCTCGTGGGCTCGACCCTGAAGTTGCTCGTTGATGCACCAGGCGTAGCCCGGTCAACGGGAGAATGCCCAGAAATTGATGGCATCGTTATGGTTGATAGTTCCCTTAACGTGGGAAGTGTGGTTGAGGGGCTAATTACCGCCAGCCACGGCACCGACTTGGAGGCAGTACTGGCATGAGCACCGAACGCACCTACGGACCCACCGCACTGGCCACTCCCGCGAACCTGCTGACCGCATTTCGCCTGCTCGTTTCACCCCTCTTTATATTCATGATTATTCACCACCGCGTGTACTGGCTGACCTGCGTGGTGGGCTTCCTCGCGGCCGCCTCGGACTACTTCGACGGCATCGTGGCGCGCCGCCATGGCACCACGACCGCTGGTGCGTACCTTGACCCACTGGCCGACAAAATTTTGGTCCTGGGTGGCCTGTACGCCTTGATCTACGTACACGTCAATGGTTTCATCGTGCCTTCAATGATCATCACCTTGCGCGAGATCTGGATGAGCGTGCACCGCTCACGCGCCGCTCGCAGGGGTGTTTCCATTCCCGCGAGCAAGATCGCCAAGTGGAAGACCTTTATCCAAGACTGGGCGATTGCCTTCTGCGTCTTGCCCTTCTTTGGTCACCACCTCATCGTGGCGAACATCACCATTTGGGTAGCGGCCGCCTTCACGCTCTACACCGGTTGGCAGTACTACCAAGAGGGAAAGAAGATCTTCGCTCGTGAGAGTTGAGATTGTCGCAATTGGGACCGAGCTGTTGCTCGGCCAAATTGCCGATACCAACGCTCAGTGGCTCGGCGAGCAACTCGCCGCCAACGGCATTGCGTCGCACTACCACCAGCACGTCGGCGACAACCACGAGCGAATCATTGCTGCTTTGAGGGTAGCTATGTCTCGTAGTGACGCGATCATTACCTGCGGCGGACTCGGACCAACTCAAGACGACATCACTCGAGCCGCACTGGCTGAATTGATGGGCGTGGAACTCGTGGAGCAACCCGAACTCGTCGAAGTGATTCGAGCCATGTTTACCGGCCGTGGCCGCGAAATGCCTGAAAACAACCTCTTGCAGGCCCAAGTTCCCGTGGGTGCCACCGTGATTCCTCAGAACCGCGGCACCGCACCAGGACTTATTTGCCCCGTGGGGGAGCACACCTTCTACGCCGTGCCCGGTGTGCCTTACGAGATGCAAGAGATGTTTGAGCGCGCAATTTTGCCTGACCTCCTCGCTAAAGCGCAGGCCAATGGCGAGCGTGCCGTTATTAAGTCTCGAGTACTTCGCACTTGGGGCGCGGCTGAATCAAAACTCGCCGAAGTTCTCGCGGATCGCTTTGTCGAACTCGAAAACAACTCCCGCATTACGCTGGCCTTTCTCGCTTCGGGTATCGAAGGCATCAAGATTCGCATCACCGCTCGCGGCACTGATGAGGCCAACGCTGTGGCGCTGATTGCGGAAGAAGAAAGTCACATTCGCGCGATCCTGATGGCAACGTGTGGCGACATTGTTTTTGGGATCGATGACGAAACAATGGAACACGCCATCGCCAAGATTCTCATTGAGCGCGGCCAAACGTTGGCGGTAGCGGAGTCACTCACCGGTGGACTTATTGCCTCACGACTCGTGAATGTAACGGGTGCATCGAATTGGTTCCGCGGTGGCGTTGTGAGTTACGCGAGTGAAGTGAAGTTTGATGTCCTCCATGTTCCAGTTGGCCCCGTAGTGAGTGGTGAGGCCGCCGAAGCTATGGCCAAAGGTGTTCGAGAGTTACTCAAGAGCGACGTCGCCATTTCGATCACCGGGGTCGCGGGACCAGACGAACAAGATGGTCAGCCCGTGGGCACAGTCTTTGTCGGCATCGCTATCGGCGACTCGATCAGTCACGTGCAACTTCGAGTGCCCGGGGACCGGCAGCGGGTTCGCAACTATGCCGCCATCGGCGCGCTCAATGCCTTGCGGCAGGTATTACAACCTTAAGAATTCTTCGAGCGCAAGAAATTAATGAGAGCTGAATAGTCGCCCTCGTCAGCTTTTCGAAGTGCGGCGATGTAAGCGGTCCGAGCTTGCTGACTGCCAAGGGGCAAATTTCCACTCCAGGTGAACGGCGGTCTGCTCACAGACTCCAAAAGAAGATCCGCAAAAAAACGGCAGAGCCTCCCATTCCCATTTCGAAAGGGGTGTATCGCGACGAGGCGATGGTGTATCTGAGCAATGGCCGCATCAAGGTCACTCGAATTGGGACTTTCGAGCCAAACCTTTGCATCCCCCATGAGGTTTAGTACTCCTGACGCAATTTGAACCGGATCAATCCCAATTGTCGTTTCTCTTGTTCGGTACTTACCCGCCCAATCCCATACTTGTCCAAACATGTCGCGATGGAGGTTTCTGACAAAGAGGTCATCTAAAACAACAGATAAATTAAGTTGCCTGATTGAATATTGCCGTAAGCAAGTAGCGATGTTTACAGCTTCAGCAAAATTCAATTCTCCTCGAGTCGCAATCGTCCTTGGAATTAATCCGAGTAGGTCTTCATCGAGGAGAGGGGTGGCGTCATTATCTTCAGGGCCAAAGCTTGATTGCACCATCTAGCTCGAAAGTTTCCAAAACCTGGAAGATGAGAGCAATGCTTGAACTTCATAACTTAAAAGTTGCTCCATCTCAGATTTTGAAAGAGACTGATTTTCAAGACCCATGGTTTCTTGGACCCGGTCTAAATTCTCGATTGCAATCTTTCGAGCACGTTCGAGGCGTTGCCTCTCAATACTTGTCTTTGGAACGAGTGCGTAAACTAATTCGCAGTCAAGAGCTTCAGCAGCCTTTTGGAGCGATTCAAAATTAATTGTTCCGGATTGCTCACTTTGTTCGAGTCTCTTCACCGTTGAAGGAAGTACCGCTAATCGAGTGGCCAGGTCCCCAATTGACATGCCGAGTGCAGACCGGATGGTGAAAATCCATCCACCCATGGGAGTAGCCAGTGAGGCACTTGCCGTCTTCATCTCATCGAGCCGCGCATCGATAGCGCGTTGAGCTTCTAGTGATCTTTGAACTCGTTCGGAAAGTGCCATGAGAACCTCGGAAATCTCGTAAGTTGCGCAGTAAAAGTATTGCAGTAAAATACAATTTTATCAAATAAAAACTGCAGTATAAAACAATGAAATTTGTACCTAACCGTATTTTCCCCATTATTTAGGGGAATCGACAAGCTTTTAAAGATCAAACCTGAGCGAGCAAGATTTCTAAAGAAATCCCTCATACGAACACTTGTTCGTAGTACCTTTATTCCCAGCGGAGAGCGACCGATGTGACAAGGGGCATCTAACTTGTCCCGTCATACAGAACAAGGAGAAAGCAATGGCAACAGAGGACAAGGCAAAAGCCCTCGAAACGGCCCTAGGCCAGATTGAAAAGCAGTTCGGCAAGGGCTCGATCATGCGTATGGGCGAGAACCTGAACTTCAACATCGAAGCCATCCCCACTGGCGCACTTGCGCTCGACATGGCTCTGGGAATTGGCGGACTGCCTAAGGGTCGAATCGTCGAGCTCTATGGTCCAGAGTCTTCCGGTAAGTCAACTCTCGCGATGCACGTCGTTGCTGAAGCGCAGCGTAACGGTGGTGTCTGTGCCTACATCGACGCTGAACACGCCATGGACCCGGTCTACGCCCGCGCCATTGGTGTAAACGTTGACGACCTCTTGATCTCTCAGCCCGACACCGGTGAGCAGGCATTGGAAATTGCCGACATGCTTATTCGCTCCGGTGCTCTCGATGTGCTGGTTATCGACTCAGTCGCGGCCCTGACTCCTCGTGCCGAAATCGAAGGCGACATGGGTGACTCACACGTTGGTCTCCAGGCTCGCTTGATGAGCCAGGCACTTCGTAAGTTGACCGGAGGACTCTCACGTTCGAACACTGTGGCCCTCTTCATCAACCAGTTGCGCGAAAAGATTGGTGTCATCTATGGCTCGCCCGAAGTGACCCCTGGTGGACGTGCACTGAAGTTCTACTCCTCGGTGCGTCTGGACATTCGCCGAATTGAGTCAATCAAGGACGGCACCGATGTTGTGGGTAACCGCACTCGCGTAAAGGTCGTAAAGAACAAGGTCGCCGCACCATTCAAGCAAGCTGAATTCGACATCATGTACGGCGAGGGAATTAGCCGCGAAGGTTCAGTCCTCGACGTTGCCGTAGAGATGGGCTTCGTGAAGAAGGCTGGCGCCTGGTTCACCTACGAGGGCGAGCAGATGGGTCAGGGCCGTGAAAACGCCAAGAACACCCTTCGTGAGAATCCTTCGATGATGGCCGAGATCGATGGTCGAGTGCGCGAGCACATGGCTAAGGAGCTCTCGCCTGACGTAGTTGGCACCACCGTGGAATCAGAACTGGATATCGACGCACCGATTAGCGCCGAATAGTCAGTTTTCCAACGCAAAGGCCCGGCGCAGTGCGCCGGGCCTTTGTTGTTTATTCCCTACTGTGGAGGGATGTCTTTACGCCTGCGCTTTCGCCATTGGTTGGGCGCACGAGTCCGTCGAATTCGCGCGTATGTAAATGAGATCGCTGTCATTGGCCACGAAGATGCGGAAGCCAAAAGGTTTTATACCTTCGGACACGCCTCGGCAATCATGGCCCCACAGGGCGTGATGTACAACATTGAGCACATCTCAATTAAAGAGGGGGTCCTCATTGGACCTCACGTGAATCTCTCGGTTGGAATCACTATTGGTCAAGAGATGATTGAATCTCCCGCAGTCAAAATTGGTTCACGCGCTGTGGTTGGACGGGGAACCTCAATTGTGGGTCACTGGGACATCAGCATTGGTGAGGACGTGATTATTGGTCCGAACGTGTACATCACTGATCAGAACCACACGTACCACGATGTCGATATTCCAATAGGGGCGCAACCTGGAATTGAGTCTGCGGTTGAAATTGGAGCAGGTTCTTGGATCGCCACGAATGTCGTGATCTTGCCCGGCACTCGTTTAGGGAGGAACACAGTTGTCGGTGCTGGTGCAGTTGTTCGAGGCGAATTCCCTGACTACGCCGTCATAGCCGGAGTTCCCGCTCGGGTTATAAAGGTGCGCTCAGAGACAGGTGAGTGGCGGCGGATAGGCGAGAATAGATAATGCTCGGAATTGACATTTCTCCGCTTCGTGAGTCCAAGCAGTATCGACGTCTGTACTTAGCAGGATTCGTAAGCGCCATGGGTTCACAGGCCAGCTACGTCACAATTCCGTATCAGCTCAAGCAGCTCACTCACTCTCCACTTCAGGTGGGTGCACTGGGACTTGTTGGCGTGCTCCCGCTTATCGTATTTGGTCTCTACGGCGGGCTCATTGCCGACCGTTTTAACCGTCGCCGGATCGTTATCAGCACCGAACTTGGCGCGATGTTGACAACAGCTGCGCTCCTCATTAATGCCCTTGTTCCACACCCTCAGGCGTGGGAGTTATTTGTAAATGAGTTCCTGACCATCAGCATCTTCAGCCTGCAACGTCCAAGCATTGAAGCCATGAATCAGGGATACGTTCGTCACGAATTACAAAAGGCCGCCTCGCAACTCGCTACCTTGCGATACACGATCCCGTCCATCGCTGGACCGGCGATCGGTGGTTTGGCCGCGGTAACGATTGGCCCCTGGTGTGTTTACGCCGCCAACCTAACCACATTCTCCTTGTCGTTGTTGCTGTTGCGCTCACTCGCTCTGACACCTATTGAAAAAGGCAGCACCGAGTCCCAGCGCCAAGCAATTAGTGCAGGCATCGCCTACGCCAGAAGCCGTCCAGACATTGTGGGCACCTACATCGTTGACCTTTTGGCTATGTTCTTAGCCTTCCCGATAGTTATGTTGCCCTTTGTCGCCGAGCGGTTCCATTACCGCTTCACACTGTCACTGCTGTATTGCGCGATTCCGGTTGGAGCTCTCGTGGGTGCGGCAACTTCGGGCTGGACTAAAAAGATCTTCCATTACGGCAGATGGGTGATTGCAGCGGCGGCAACCTGGGGATTTGGTATTGCCCTCTTTGGTTACTCCAACTCATTGGTCCTTGTCCTCTTGGGACTGTTTGTGGCGGGCTTGGCCGATGCCATTAGCGCGCAATTTCGCATGACGATGTGGAATGAATCGATTCCGACCTCTGTTCGTGGCCGCATGGCGGGGATCGAGATGATTTCCTATGCGGTTG
>Ga0214207_1000064_pt1 | contig 33931 bp, 48 predicted proteins | sample TroBogEpilimnion_6_FD_153045 | JGI IMG/M metagenome (GOLD analysis project Ga0214207, IMG submission 153045) | Freshwater microbial communities from Trout Bog Lake, WI - 13JUL2009 epilimnion | ecosystem: Environmental > Aquatic > Freshwater > Lake > Epilimnion/Euphotic zone | place: Trout Bog... | reverse complement strand
CTTTGCCAGATGTCAAACCCACCATTAGCCAAAAAATTCTTACCAGCCACGAACGGCGCTACTGCCCCACCCGTATTCTGCTCAACTGTTGAAGTTAATTGTGCGCGACTCATTTATTCACCTGCCTGTGGTGTAGAAGAGTTGGATGGAAGTGTTGCTTGTTGAGCATCATAGGTTGCTTTGAGCATGGAAGTAAATGAACCGTCAGCGTGGGTGATAATTGCGTGAGTTTCGGTTCCCGCCATAGTTTCAACATCAATAAAGGTAACTGTATCCATTACAACTCCGCACTAAATCCGAGATAGCCGCCAGAAATTAGCAAAAGGGAATAAACGCCCGTTGTGGAAAAAGATGAGGATTTGTTTACATCTATTCCAGCGCTGTAAATGCTATTGACATTTGAATCAAGAACAACGCTTGACGGCGTATTTCCGCCAGCATTTCCTTGCCATTGAATACTTGAAAGCGCATTGTAGTCAATTGCTGTCGCTGCTACTCGCATTGTTACAGGGTAAGGAATAACTGCAAAAAAACCGCCAGTTGAAAATCCAAAACCTGTACCAAGAGGCGTTTGGTTAGCATTTGTGATGCGGTAGTAGTAACGCTGGCAAGCGGCTAACTCCCCCTGGAGTGTGCCACCAGCGCGGGAGAAGGCAGTTGCGACTGAGCCTAGTTCTAGTTGTGCTTGGGCAATTTCATAATAAGCACCCGATGAACCAGATGAAGATTCATTGATATAAACCTTCAAGCCATTGGCGGTTCCATCGTTAGGAACAGTCACGGTTACCGATGCTTTATACCAGTTAGATGAACTTGTGCCAGTTGGAAGGTTTGAGTTGGAGATTGTTGTATTTCCAATATCTGTCCAAGAAGCACCTGCGCCACCATCAACAGTAGAAGTTTTTTGTATGCCGATTGTTAGGTTTGCGGCAAAAGATGAATTGCGCCGAAGCAATACGCTAAAAATAACTGAACTTCCCCACAAAGCGGCTACATTGTTTGTTTCAATAAACTGATAAGTATTACTAAATGAACTTGAAGCGTTGTAAGCAACACGCATTAGATAACGCGAACCGTTAGGCGCACCTGTTGTTTGCTGAGAAACGGTAACTGTTCCACCTAATCCAGCCCACCAACGGTCTAGCGTATAACCTGAAGAAGTTTGCGATGTAAAACTAGAGCGCTGGAAAATATCAAAATTTCCGTTTATCAAGGAATTTTTGGCGGCAGTTTGAAGTGGCCCTGCCCAACTTACCCCACCACCAGCAAAAGAGTTTGCCACGAGTGTTGAACCGTCAGCGCCGACAGCAAGGTTTGTAACGGATCCAGATCCGGTCGCAACGATTGTGTCGCCTTTAGCTGTAACAGTTGAGAGAGGAATCGCGTTGGCAACTGAGAAGCTGCTGGGTGAAGCAACTGTCGCGATATCGCCAGCAACGAGCGCATTGGTCAAGCTGACTGATGTGCCATTGGAAGCTGTGTAATCGACCCCACGCTCAAGTAGAACGCCGTTGACGAACACCATTTCCGCACCTGCCGTGTAAGCAAGGGTTGTGGAAAATGCGTCGGATCCAGATAGTGAAGTCTCGCCACCTGACGAGGTAAAGCGCCATTGTGAGAATGTGACACCGGAAGTGCCGAGCGCGGAAAGACGAGCTGCAACGGTGGAGTAGCTTCCTTGGGGATTTGTGCCCAGGGTTGTCTCGATAGCTGCAATCGCATCGTTGGCGTTGTCGTGCTGCGCCGCGTGTGGGACGGTGCTCGACGAGAGCGTGTCGGTGGAAGCCGGATTCGTGAACGAATCAAGACTGCCGGGATAGCTAGTTGTCACTGGTTCTCCTTATGCGGCTGGCGTTGCAGGTGGTGTGAGTTTGGCTTCGAGGGCAGCGACTTTGGCTGACAATTCTTGAATGGCTTTTGCCATGGGCGCGATCATCTCTTCGTAAGCCATACCCTGACGAGAATTTGGATCGTTAGGGTCATCAAGAGTCCATCCAGCAAATTTGTCGCCCACGCCGAACTTGTCCAATTGCGCTTTGACATCTTGGGCAATAAATCCGTAGTGGTATCGCTCCCCTTGAGTTGTTTTGATGTGATCAATGATTCGATCACCATTTGCGTCAATTTCTGGTTCGCCGTTTGCATCAAATTTGGGAACTGGAATGTTGTAAATTTTTGTAAATTTAGACGGGGTGATTGCATTGATAAAATCTAAACCTAGGTCGGATTCGGCAATGTTGTTTTTCAATCTTTGATCAGATGTGCTTATTGAAGAATTTGTTGCATAAACACGAAGCCAACGAGTTGTTGAAAGACCTAAGTTTGAATCAGAGTCAAAATACGGATACCAGTTTGAGTAACATCCGGCGGTTGATGCGCTGACCATGGCAATACCATTGACACCAAATCCTGTTACCGAAGTTCCCAATGTTGGGGTATTGCGCGGATATGAAGTGTGAATGAAATTTGATGTTCCAGATGTTCCAACTGTTACATCGATGCTTGAAAGGGTTCCGGTAACAATGTTTCCAGCATTGATGTTGGAGACATTCACAACGCTGGCATCAATAGTTCCAGTGCTGATTTTGCTGCCAGAAATGTTTGTGCCAAGCGCACCATTTCCGAGAGCGTTGGCGACCCATGAAGAACCGTTCCATGTCGAGATGGCATTGTCTGAAGATGTGTTGAACCACATATCTCCTGAGACATAACTGCCACCTGAAGGTGCTGAACCAGATCGATAGATCGTGTTCTTGCCATTTGCCGTTGATTGAGCAGTTGTCGCCGTGGAGTAAGCGGTTGATGCCGTTGAACTTGCGCTTGATGCAAGGCTGTAAGCGCTCGATGCCGTTGAAGAAGCTGAAGTTGCCGTGGATTGTGCAGTGGTGGCAGCCGTTAGAGCCTGATAAATCGTGCCATCTTGAACATTGTCCCAATTATTGCCATCCCAGCGGTACATGATGTTTCCTGGGGTGGATGTTCCCGACAAGACTTGGGTGTCATACCAAATGTCTCCAATGTTTTGAGCAGTCGGAGCGCCGTAAGCAGATCCGGTGTCAGGATTGGTGGCCGTTGGATCTTGGTAAAAAGTCGTGGATTGATTATTGGCATCCAACGAATCAAGCGTGAAGTCAGTTGTGTTGTACCAAGTCGACTCCGGTACTGGAGTGTTGGTGTATTGAGGACAAAGTGGCATCGCTCCCCCTAGATCGTTATTGAAATGTTGTTGACAGGTGAAGTCATGAGTTCAGTGCGCCAGTTGGCAGGCGTGATGGAATGTTTGTAACCCTCAACCACGGTTTGCAAGGTCAAGCTGCGACCATCAACTGTCGTTCGATCGACCGTGACCTGATCTCCGATTTCAAGAGAGAGAAAATCAGGATACAAAACGCCCAAATTGAGAGCATCAAATTGAACGGATTGTACCAATGACGCTGGGCTTGAATCTTTATAGGAAAGATATTTAGCCATTTCAATCGCATCTGAATCGTTATACAACGGCGCATTGATGGTGACAGTTTTAATGCCGAATTTGGTTGTCGACGGCGCGTGGCGTGAGTGGTGAGTTGTCGCCCCGTCACGCTCGATGATGGCATCGTTGATGACCTGATATGTGCCAGGGGTTGTCTCAAGGGTGTCATATTCGATTGTGTATGTGGCTTGGGAATCTGACAAATGCAAACGAGTCGGACGCGAGAACTTGTCTGAAAGAGGAAGCAGGGTGGCAATTCCATCGCGAGAGATATAGAACCGACCTGCTTCGCAATTCACAGCTTCTTCGATCAACTTCTGCAATGTTCCAGATTGAGTCGTTGCTTGCATCTGAACCGAGCCTGTGAGGTTAGTTCCATCTACCCAGTTGGCATAGGTAAGCATTCGACTAACGCGACTGGAAGTCGTCTCGCCAGCGTGAAGAGCTGGGGAAACTTGAGCCGCGTACATCTTTGAAAGTAGCGCGATGCCGTCTGTGAAGACCATGCTGGCTGTTGGAGTGAAGCCTTGGTTGCAAACATTTGTTTCAAGATAGCCTTGAAATAGAATATAATAAGTTCCCGACCAAGTTGCGACGATGCGCATCTTGAGTCCGGCCTGCAATTGGTTTACACCGCTGACAACATACGGGCTGGATGAGCCTGTGTATTCAGGATCATAATAACCCGATGCGTTGTCGAAAATGACTGTGGCATTGCCGGGATCATTTTTTTGATCAGCTCGAGATCGACCTCTTGTGATGTCAATTTCCATATAATCTGTTTTGGTTGCAAATACCCATGAACCATTGATCCAAAATTCCACCGTAAGAACTGGCGTGACTGAACCGTCAAAAATTGGCATTTACAACCCCAAGCTGGAAAGTGGCGCACCCTTGCGTCGAAGCGCTTGGGCTAGACCATCGCGAACTGTATTGATCAAATCATTTTGAGCAATGATGGAACCTTGAACATTGACGGTGACATTCATGCCACCACCGAGCATTCCTTTGCCCTTGCTCAATGGAACGACTGCTTCTGCCCCAGCTTCACCGATCATTGCGATCGTTGGTTTGGACACGATGCCGCCATTGGCAAGTTTTGGAATGTCCGGGATGTGCGGAATACCAATTGAAATGCTTGTTCCCGGAATGTGAACATGAGGAATGTCATTGATGAATCCAATGACCTTGTCAATCAAGCCGATCCAAAAATTGATGTAATCCTTGATGATCGATCCGACATCATCAAAAATGCCTTTGAAGAAGCTGGCGATGCCAGATCCGATGGCTTTGATTCCATCCCAAGCGTCAGAGACCCATTGCTTGATATCTGACCAAATCTTCTTCCAGTGCGTTGCGATATACACGCCAGCGGCAACAAGTAAGCCAATGGCAAGAACAATGCCGCCAGTGGCAAGAATCATGGATGCGTTAGCCGCCACCCATGCAGCTGCCGATTCAGCAGCGGAAGAAATGGCAACCATGGAAACCGCTGTGTATTGCAAAACTTTATCGGCAACCCATGCAGCGCCCTTTGCGATATCTGCAACGAACGCCTGGATTTGGACAACGGATGCTCGAACCAAGGTTGCTATGTAAGCACCGATGGCAACGCTGAGAACGCCAACAATGACTGAACCCAGTGCAATTGCCGCTGCTTTGTGCTTGGTAAACCATGACACGATACCGACGACAACACCGATCAATTTAGTGATGACGGGCATGAGGACTTCGCCAAAATTCTTGGCAAGGTCTGAACCCTCAGCATGGAGCGCTTTCATGCGTCCGGCCAATGTGTCAGCTGCTGCGGCTGCTTGACCGTGAATTGCCGCTGCTAATCCCTTGAGGACTGTTGTGCCAGCGTTGGAAACATCCGTGACCTTTTGCTGGTCGACCTTGATCTTGTCCAACATCTGCGCATAAACAAGGTGTGCTTTGCTGCCAGCGTTGAGAGCATCGGTGTGACCCTTGAGATAGGTCGTGGCCTTCTCTTGCTCATTTGTAAGATTTTGTTGAGCAGTCATGAGCGCTTTTGCGCCGCCTGCTACGACGGGAAGATCGATACCAATCTTCTTGAGTGCCGTTGTTTGGCCTTCTGCTGCCTTTGTGACCATTGTTGCGGCCGTGGCAAGGTCAATGTGCTTATACGCTGCCAAATCCGCTGCAAGCCCAATGTCGTTGATTGCCTTTTGAGGACTCTTGAGTCCAGTGGTGAGATTGGCAAGAGCTTCCTGAACTTGAGCATTCGTGTAGCCGTATTGCTCCATCGACTTTTGAACTTTGTCGATCTGGGGTGCAAAATTGTTGAATTGTGCGCCAGAGTTCTTCATAGCGACGACAAGTTTGTTGTGTGATGTATCAAACTCATCGGCCATCTTGATGCTATACGCACCAACAGCAAGCGCGGAAGTGCCAAGGCCAATCAGTGCAACCTTGCCGACGGCGGCTAGTTTGTTGAAAGAACTTGAACCATTTTTGTTGAGACCATCAATTTCCTTGGTCGCAGTTCCCATGCTCTTTTGAAATTGATCAATGTTGGCACGAAGCTCGACGAAGACTGGAGGTAATGAACTCACAAGATTCCTCCTTCTCGTTTGATGGCTTTATCCCAACCCTTTTCAAAAGTCTTGCCCATAAGAGGTTCGACCTTGTCCACAGCTGGTTTGAAATATGGATATTTGGCTTCGAGTGGACGCTTTTTGACATTGTTTGGAAGAGCGCCAATACCAACGCCACCAACATAATTGCCCAAAATGTCGCGCTTTGGTCGCTTGACTCCACCAACACCCTTGTAAAGCACGCCGGACATTCGTCCAGGTGATCCTGCGCGTGGTGAGTTTGTTTGGCCTGTTGTGCCTTCGACTTGAAAGGTCTTGCCAGTGATGGTGCTTGCTCCGCGTTCAGTCCAACGAGGTTCACCTTTGAGGTTTGCCCGAACAGCGGCCTTGAGTTTGTTTTGATTGGCTCGCAATGCGCTCAAGGTTGCCTTATCAACACGACCTTGAATGTCTTTGGCTGTTGAGTTGAATTGAGAAATCCCGCGAAAGACTGCTGAAAATACTTCGCCAGCCATTAGTCATCCTCACCATTTGCCATTTTGTTTTTGACTTCCGTGTACACCTGATCAATTTGCAAAAGCCAATCAAGAATCACTGCTGATTCATTTTCAAGCTGGGAAGGTGTGCAATGTAAAAGAGTGCAAAGTCGATATGTTTTGAGGTGCTCAGGTAGCTCTCCCCTGACCGTGCCACCCTCAAGCGCCCGACCTAAGCGTCTGAGGGCTTGATGGGGGAATCTGGGTCGTTGTTGAAATCAAATTTTGGCAACATATCAGTTGCGTTTTTGGCGCATTCTTCTTTGAGAATGTCATAGTCAGCAGCAATCAAATCACCTAATGAATCCAAAGTGATTGGGCTGGCAAATGACCATGATTCAACGCGAGCCAATATGGTCAAGTCGTTGAGTTCGTTGAATTCATCGATGATCGAAAGATCCAAAGATGCAGCAACTTTCTCTTGTTCTGACTTGTCGTTCAAATCTGGAGATGCTTGCAATGCTGTCATGGATTGACTTTGCCCGATCTTCATCATGGCTTTTTCAATTGGACGGCGCAATTTCACAGGAACGGCGGCTGTATCGCGAATGGATGCCCAACCGCCGTTTGTGAGAGATATTTTTGTTGACATTATTTTCCCCTGTTCGTTGTATTAGAGTGCTGAATCCGAAGTCTGATAAACGATCGAAAGTGGAACATCTGATCCATCGTCATAAACTGTGAAATCCATTGCAAGGTCGATGACCTCGGGGCCGGATACCTTTGGAGTGTCTCCATTGAACTTCACCGCTGAAAGTGTGATTGTCAATGATTGCTTGTAAGAACCAGTGATTGTGTTACCTGTAAAGGTCAAAGCAATTGCAGTTTGCGCATCGCTGAGAACCTTGTTGAACAATGTTGTGTCGGTAAATTCTGCGGTGCACTTTCCTGTGATCGCACGGAATCCATTGATGACTTGCTCATTCTTGGTTCCACTGCCACCGAAGTTGTAACGACCAACATTGAGAACATTGTCAACTGTCAAAGTGAAGTCACGGATGTTGGCGACTGCTGTGCCATCGATGGTGATTGCACCTTGTGAAAAATTGAACAAATTATTGGTTGCTGTGTATGAAGCAGTTGCAAGAGATGTGCCAGTTGTGAGCGATGCACCATCAAGTGTAAATTTTCCGGTAGCAATGCCACCGTTGGCAACTGCCAATTCAAATGCTGAAACCTTGACACCTGAAACAGTCTTTGGAGTAACAGTTCCAGCATATTGAGGAACGCCAACCTGGGCTGTCATTGAATGACCAAATACATCACCAAGGCTAAAGGTGTAGCTATAAACGCCAGTTGTGACAGTTGTTGGTGATGGGAATGAACCAGTTGCGTGAGCAAGAATTAGTCCAAGTCCGTTTGATGGCAAATCCATCGTGAAATCACCGGTGGCATCTGAAGTGGTTACAACACGACGCTGTGAACGAGGAAGAAGGCCGCCTGAGCGAAGTCCCATTCCGACAGCAGTCTTCTTGTTGTATTGAATTGATTCTGATGTGAACTCATAGAATCGTGAAACTGTTACAGCGTTGTTGAAAGTTGTTTCGGTCGCGATACCCAGCTGCGAACCTATACCTGAGCCAATGGCCATTTATTGATCTCCTAGTTCTGTGCAGCCGGAGCGTCCGGCGTTGCTGTTGGGGCTACTGCGTCAGCAGATGCCCAGTTTGAGGGTTGTTCAAGTAGTGAAGCGGCAGCATCATCTGCCACATCAACAATTTCCCCAGCCTTGACGGTCAACCGCAGGGTGGGAATAACAAGATCACCGAGAGGTGACACATTTTGGATCTTCGCCATGATCGCTCCTAGATTTTTGCTTTGTAGGTGATAACAAATGGAATGACTACGCCAGCACCAACATTGGTTTGACGATAGGAAAAACTTCCAGAAGTTAGGTCTGAATAAAGAACTAGCCCACCGAAACTGATATCTGATCGAATCTGAGTTTCGACTGCCGCCAATAGCGCAAAAGCAGCTGTGCGTAGGCTTGCAAGATTTGTTGTGCCGTTGCCAGCCCAAAGAACACAATTGACGCTGCCTTCTTCAAATTTGGAATGATTTCCCAAAAGGCCTTCATATTCCTGATGCATTGAACCAGCGTTGACATCATCGCCCTCAAGTGCGCCATCATGCCCAACTGCAATTGCATTGCCAGGGTATGAGTAGTCAAGCTCTATGCCATCAAAGATTCGAACGCCACTCAAAGCCGCATTTGCCTGAAGATTTGAAACCAGAGTTGAAACAAATGTGGGAAGGACTGAGGTACTCATGCAACACCTGGCAGCTTGATTGGATCAAGCAATTCCATAGCGCGACGAGGAAGCGAATAGGTTGGTGTTGTGTAAAGGTCATCTCCGGTGGTTGATCGAGACATGACATTCATAGATCCGCGCTGGCTCATCCATAGATGACGGATGATTTCCAGCACTCCCTGCTTGGCAGAAGCAGGTGGATTGGCATAGCCAGCAACATAAGAGATGCTGACATTGTTGAAGCCAGGCGACCAATATCCGTACGAACTAACTGCGTAAAGGGTGTCTGACCCCACGCGGAAGAGCCGTTGTCCGGTGTAGTCAAATGAATACGCCGAAGGATCAACAACCACGCCATTTTCATAAACTGAAGTGATTGAAATGATGCGCGGGTGGCGAATTCGAATGAATTCAATGCCGCCATCGTAAAGCTCTGAGGTATAAGTGCGTTGACCCAAGATCACGCCTGTGTAATTTTCGGCGAGTTCCGTCGCTGTATCCATAAACTGACGAATTTGAACATCATCGTTGACGGTGGCACTAGGGATGTCGAGGAATGCCTTGACTTCATCAAGACCAACGATTCCGATCTGGCTGAAATCGCGAACGGTGAAATCATCTGAGTAAGCACTTGCATTGCTGCCCGTTGCCACCCATTTGACTGCGTAACGACCGACAAGTGTTGGTGTGAAATCGCAGTTATAGGTTCCAGTTGCCGCGTTGACGACCGATCCGCTGACATTTGTTCCATCAGGTAGGTAGATCGTGCAAGTGACCGCTGTGGCGTTCACAACGGCGTTATTGGCATCTGTGAGTGTTATTCCTAGCGGAACGACATCTCCAAGGTCATACACGGCCATGTGATCTCCTAAACCAGTGCGTCACGATCGCGCTTTGTCATAGACGCTGCGGTTCGCGGATTGTTTGTGATTGTTGCGGATGTGCGGTTTGCCTTCGTCATCGACGGTGCTTTGCGGTTGTTGCCAACCATGATCACGGTTTGATGAAGTGGAACTGCAAAACCAAGAAGTGAGATATATCCAACGCCCGTTTGTGGGAATGTTAGGGACTCAACGGCGTTTGCTGCCAAAGCAAATGAAGCCGATCCGGTCGCTGCATAGAACAAGTGATCGGTGGCTGTTGCTGAAAGGGAAAGCGTGCCATTGGCGTTGACATTGAAGAACAACCCATTGGATGCGGTTCCTGAAAATGTGGCAGAACCAGAAGCCGACACTGGGTAAGTGTCAACGGCGTTCACTGTTGCATAGAATGCAAGAGATGCAGATCCTGCACTTGTAAAGTGAAGAACTGCCGCACTTGTGGCAGACAATGCCAACGAAATTGATCCGGTTGGGCTGTCTGGATATCCAATGTGAGCAGTTGCCGTGCCACTAAATGAAAGGCTGGCAGATGCTGTGACGGGATATTTGTCGACGACGCTGGCGGTTCCAGTAAAGCTCAGCGAACCTGAAGCACTGGCGCTGTATTGCAGCGAGTCGCCCATGCTGGCGTTAAAAGTAAGTGAACCCGTGGCGTTGATCGGATAGGAAAGCGATCCAGTTGCCGTTGAAGCTGCAAGTGAAAGCGATCCAGATCCGCTGCTTGCAAGACTGCTTGTGCAAGTTGCCGAAGCTGATACATCAAAGGATGTAGAACCAGTCGTCGGACTGTTGAGAATGACAGCGGCAGACCCAACAAGTGTGACAGATGCTGAACCTGTTATCGCATAGGTATCGATTACCGAAGCGCTTCCAGTCAAGCTCAATAAGCCACTGGCGCTTACGGGGTAGGTATCAGAATCAGATGAACTTGCGGTCAGGCTAAATGATCCTGAACCAGTTGTGGTAAATGAAAGTGATGCAGATGTGCTGCCAGATAGCGCAAGTGAACCACTGGCACTGATTGGATAAGTATCTGAATCACTGGCAGATGCCGAGAGCGTAATTGATGCGCTGGCAGTTACCGGGAAGCTGAGATTGGGAAATCCTTCATACGGCGTTGCTGTGTTGTAAGTGATAGCCGCGTTGTATGTGTACGGGCTAAGACCGAGTTTCACGCCTCCAGTAAGGCGCAGCGAGGCCGAAGCCGTTACTGGAGTGGACATGAATGACTCCTAAAGGGTTGAGATTAGGAAGCTGAAACTGAAAGCGAACCTGATGCGATTGTGATAACACCTGCTGAAGATCCGGTTGTTACTGATGGTGAAAGTGCGCCACCGATGTAATAAGTTCCAGATGTTGTTGCTGACCACACGCCAAAATAAGCGGCTGTTGTCGAAGCAGGAAGGTTGATTGAAATTGCACCGTTGTTGGTTACTGAGCCAGATGAAGGGCTGTTCCAAGTTACTGCAACACGGGCGTATGAACCGCCTGTGACTTCTGAAGCTCCGGTTGTTCCGGGATCTGCTGTGTGTAGCGATACATAAGACCATCCAGTCGTGGATAGTGCTTGGTTCGCCTCTGTTGTTGAGATGCGTGCCATGTGGGTTGCTCCTTATTTGGATGGTCGTTTGTTAGGGCAGCAAAGTCTTTCGCCCAGGGGTAGCTAGGACTTTGCTGCTTGTTCTTGTTGACTGATTGCGAAATCACGAAATGTTTGATGATGTCGTTGATCTAGCCAAAACTTTTTATTGTGCGGAAGGATTGCTCCCGTGTGTGCATGGATTTTGTAGCCCATAGACTTCAAACGCTTGGAAAATAAAAGATCTTCGCCAAAATATGTGCCTTCAATCGCACCTTCTACAAACCAAGCCCAATCCTTGCCTTGGTTGGCAGTGGCTTTTGATTGCATATCAAGAAGGACGCTTCGATGAATCAATACGCATCCTGTGCCGACTGCATCAACTTCAATCACGCTATCAAGCGGATATCCGTCAATGGGTGCAAGACCTGTTGGTTGCATTTCATAAATGGTTGGAACTGGACGCAATGAATCGTCGTCATCGAAGAATGCTGCAAAGACGAGACCAGAGACAATAGGTCGTTTTTCTTTGTCGGCGGTGTTGATGAGCTTGAGCCAAGTGTCGATGCTCAAGCGCTCATCGGAATCAACCAACAAAAGCCATTGAGCATCTGTGGTTTCAAGATAAGTTTTGACGACAACATTTCGCGAGCGAGTAGTCAGCCCAATATTGCCGACTTGAACAAAATGGTCAAAATAATTGGATGGGTGGCGAGCGATGTGCAGCAAGTCCATCGTGAGATTTGAGTTGATGGAGCCATCGTTGACCATGCCGATGCAAACTTTTTCATTTTTCTTCATCGTGTTTCCGCCGCTGGTCGAACTGCTGCGGTTTCAATCGTGCCGTTTTTGTGCTCTTCGATCAATCGCTTGAGAGAGCCAATACCTTCTTCTTCGATCAGCTGCAAAGCAACTGTCAAACCTTCTAAAAATATGCTGTCCATAAATCCCCCCGGATAAGTGTGTGGAGAGTAGTGACACTCCCCTACTCAAACGAGTAGAGAAGTGTCACCCTCGGTCAAATTAGTAACCTGTTGGAGCTACGAGGCCTGTGCCTGTAATTGCAACGATTGACTTGTTGAAGCGGTGTGCGAGAGCTGTGTATCCGTAGACCTGGAAACGAACTGTGAGGTTCGCTGAGAGGACATCTGGGAGTACGCGAGTCTTCACGCCTGATTCGAAGAGGTAAGAATCTGAGAACTTACCAACGAAGATTGCAGTCTGGTTTGTAGCAGCGCCATAAACCTTTGTGATTGTTGCGTCGATGAAGACAGGAACGCCGTGGATACGGCCAACCATGCCAGCTGCTGCGCCTGCAACATCAAGAGTTCCGTTTGCGTTCATAGCAACATTGCCACCAGCAGTAGGAACGATCAATGGACGAGATGCGCCGTCAGCCTGAGCAACGAGCCAGTACCAAAGTGATGGGTGCATCACGATTGCTTCTGCTGCCTTGTAACGGTTTGTGACAACCTTGCTGATACCTGATGCGATTGCACCGAGGATGCCAGACACTGTTGGTGTAGTTGCTGTGTATGTAACTGGGACACCGTTTGTTGAATCGGTTCCAAGAGTTCCAAGACCCTTGATTGTTCCTGATGTTCCATCACCAAAGCCTGTTACAGCTGTGTTGAGTTGTAGAGCGTAATCAGCCATGAGATCACCGAAGATCAAGCGGTCAAGTCCACCTGAAAGTGGTGATTGCTCAACCAACTGGATTGACACATTCTCGTAACCTGAGATTGTGCGTACTGGCGCGGTGACTGTGCTTGAAACAATGTCGCGAGTTGTTGTCGCAGTGTTGTTTGCAGCCTGGAAGCCTGCCAATGTACCTGTTGTGATCTGTGGGATGTTGATGCTGTCTGTACCAGCAGGCAAAGCCATGTTGGTAAGAAGGTCAGCAGTAACGCGAGCTGCACGGGCAAACTCTGCGTAATCATCGATCAAGTAGAGAGGTGGAACCAGGTCGCCGCCAGTACCGGAAGCGGTGCTGATGTCACGAACTTCAACTGCTGCTTCTGCCATGTGGCGGTTTAAACGCTCCCATGAAGAAGATTCGTTGCGCATTGTTGCGTTGATCATGTCGCGAACGAATGAGTTGCGACCATCGCGCTCGTATGTCTTCTCTTCGCGAGTGATCTTGGCTGTTGAGCCATAAGTTGCAACGCCAGCGGCCTTGCGTGATTCTGCGATTGCAGCGGTGCGTGCTTCTACCTTTTCGGCAGTTGCGATGCGCTCATCGAGCGCTGAGATTTCTTCGTGTTTCGCTTCAACAGCTGTGAGGGTTTCCTCTGATGGATCAGCGGCAAGAAGGTTTTCAGCCTCTGTTGCTACTGCATCACGCTGTTCGCGAAGTTTGCTTGTCAATGACATGACAGGCTCCTTTCGGATAGTGGGTGTGTGTGAAGTACCGACGGGGCTGAAATGCGCCGCGGGTGAATCGAATCCTTAGCGGAGACGAATTTGAGCGAGCTTGAGTTGTAACTGGCGGCGACGAAGCTCGAGATCGTTCGCTGCTTCCTCGGCTGAACGCTTTGCGACAGTCGTGGAGTCATACGCTGGCCATGTAACGATTGACACCTCAAACAAGTTGAGATCGGTCAATGTGCGAAGGCCTGCTTCAGTGGAATCACCATTGGGGGCAACAGTGAAAGCAAATGACATCTTGTCCACATCTCCACGATCGAGTACCGATGAAACTTCGGCAGCGCGTGGGTTTTTAGGATCAAGAACTGCATCCATGCGCAATCCCTTATCGTCTTGTGTAAGAGTCAAAGTTCCAGATTGTGTGGAAGCAAGTGGAAGTTGATCAGTGTCGTGATTGATCAACAAAAAGACTGGATTATCAGAAGCCAGGGTGCGAGTAAATGCTCCCGGTGCGATTACTTCGCGAAAATTCAACCCAGTTGATTCTTGGTTAAATGTTGCCGCGTAACCTGAAATCTTGATCGAACCATCTGAATTGGTAGATGCTCGAACTTCTGCTGACATCGTGATTCGTTCAGCAGTTGCAATAGCGCTCTTGCGCTCTTCAATCATGGACATATCCTCTGATCGTGGGGCTGGAAGTGGCTTGATCACTGTGAGGTAGTCGTTGCGATGAACACTGACAGTTTCGGTTGGGATCCAACCATTGCGGTGTTCATTGAAAATACGAACGCTATACACAGGGAACTGTGGTGTTGCTTCGAGCGTGTATCCCTCGCTCGATGTTGCTTGTCCCCGCGTTGTTACCTTTTCGACCTTGCCCTTGCCACGGCCGACTTTGGTATCCCATGAAACGAATGTTCCTTCACCGATTCGAGCTGCTGCGGCACGCTCGTCGGCGCTGTTGAGGCCGGAATCATCTGGCACATCTGCCAATTGATTTTCCATTGAAGGATCGGCGCTCTCTTTTTCTTCATCGTCGTCTGGATCAGATAGACCCATCGCATCGATGATCACGCCAAGTGCTGAATCTGCTGCAACGGCCAGATAGTAAGCCTGAGCAATAACTGGATCAGAATCCATCAATGTTTTGAGAAGCGCTTGAGTCGCATCATTGGCTGCATCAGCGGCAAGGACTGCTTCACCAAGACTGTTGTCAGCATCTGTCGATGTGGTGTCGGCGCTGTTGTCTTCCATCATGCCGTCCATAGAATCATTTTCAACCTGATCGCGAGTCTCTTCACTCGTTGGGTTCATTGGGTTCTCCGTATTCAATAAGGCGGTGCGACTTGCGACGACAGCCATGATCTTGCGTGACCATTCACGACCTTCACCGTGCCAAGAACGCATCTTGACTATGGTGTGAAGACTTACTGGGAGTCCCTGAGCCAGTCCTTGAGCTTCATCCGCATCCACAGCCATGCTGCAAGAATCGCAATGACCACGCCCAGCAAGAATGCTTTGCGCTTCATTACGAACTCCCATCGGTGGTCTAAATGTTTCAATCATTATTCGAGCACCCCAAATGTCGGAGTGGTTCCGTCTTCGCTCACGCCAAGTGCCGGAATTTCGCCGCCTGCGACGATGTTTCCTTGCATTGCTTGGTGGAATACATCTCCACCATCAAACGGTGCGAATCCTTCGATCAAGCGAACTTCGTTTGGTGTACGAGCACCCATCTTCATGTTCATCTCGTTGACCTTTGCGCGGGTAAGCGCATCGGTGCGAAGAAGTGTTGAAGTATCGAACGCAACATCAACGCCGTCTGGAAGAAGCGTTGAAAGAGAAATTTCAATGCGTCGAATCCATGGCGAGATTGTGTGAGTCAAGAAGTTGATGGACGCTTGCTCAACATTTGTATAAGTCTGATTGTCGCCAGTTGCGCCGATAAGGTGCGATGGGACGCGAAAGATTCGAGCAATGTCGCGAATGGTTTGCTCGCGCATAGCGACCATTTCTTGATCAGCTGCTGATGTCGTGATTGGCTTCCACTTCAAACCTTCAGACAAAACTGCTGGTTTGCGATGACGGCGATGTGTGTCGCTCCATGTTTGTTGCAACACGCGTGCTTGTTCCAAAGTCATCTTTGAATCGGTTTCAAGAACTGATGATGGTGTTGCACCCTCGCCGTAGAACTGAGCAAGGTGACGATCCATCGCCAACGCTAAACCGACAATGTTGCGTGTTTGGTTGAGAGGTGAAATTCCAACCAAAGACTGTGGAGGTGTGTACCAACGGGTGTGCAAAATGTCTTCGCGAGCCATTTCATTACCAAGGTGCAAATATGTGCGACCTGTTTGGTTCTCAGTTGGCATGACCTGCATTTGATATGGATGCAGTGGAACAAGACCGATTGGGTTGCCACCCTTGTCCCGATCGATGTGGATGTATGAGTTTCCATGCAAAGCAAGTGTGGCCATCATTTGATGGATCAACTCGTATGTGTCTGACTCAGGATCTGGGTTGGCAAGAATCTCAGGCAGTGGGCGCATTTGACGCACGCCGTTTTTGTCGTAGCTGTAACAACGAAGTGGCATTGTCGCGACTGAATCGGCAAGCAATGAGACGCAACCCAAGACAACGGATACTCCTAGAGCAGTCCATTCATCAATGCGCTCTCCAGCTGAGGAAGTAACCGAGGTTTGGCCATAGAGCTGAGAGAGAGGGGAAATGTAGTTGTTGAATTGTGGATATCGTCCACTTGTGTATTGCTGTGAACCATATTGGGCGCGGCGAATCAAACTCATTCAGCGACTCCCGTCAAAAGATATGAACCAACAATCATGAAAATTCCTCCGGTGATCAATGCGCCTGCAATCCCCAGCCAAAAGCCAAACCCTGCTGTGATCGACACTGCGCCAAGGATTTCAATTGCATCAGTTATGTGCTCACGCATTTGGAACCTCCGTTGACCAAGGATCGAATATCTGTGGCAACGAGCCACCTTGTGAATGCCACCATGATGCGCGTTCTAGTCCCATGACCGATGCAACTGCTAAGTCGATGCGTCGTGTAGATCCGCGTTTTTCCTTTGCAAGTCGAGATCCCCGTGAATCAACTCGCAAAGTGGCGTTTGCAATATGACGAGCCAATGTCTTGTCACCGTTGTGGGTGATTTGTTCATTGACTACTGCTTCAAAGAATCGCGTTGTTGCCGGAGTCATTCGTGAACTTGTTTGCGGAAAGGTCACTACCGGCAGCCCGTCATCTTCAAGGACTTGAAAAGAGCGTGCCCAACGATAAGGATCGCAAGCAATCTCCAGCACTTTGTAAGTTTCGCAAGCCTTGCGGATTGCATCTTCTACTTCGAGCACTGGGACTTGCCAATTCGCGTCAGCTTCGTCAGGCTTTTCCCATACAGCGATGGGAAGAATGTGTGGTGTCTCCCCTACTTCAACGGCTACGATGACTGTGCAGTCACCATTGAACGATCCGTCAAATGCGAGAACGACATCCTTTGTCATATCAAGTTCACGATCAACAACCAGGCGATCCCACGATCCGTGAGGAAGCCAAGTGTCAGATGTCGCAACCCATTGATTGCACCGCTTGGTGCGAAATTCAGATTCAGGTGTCAGTTTGAGTGATGACTCAAATGATTCTTTGGAAACAATGTCGCCGTATCCGGGATTTGCTTGTTTCCATGTTTGCTCGTCGTAATGACTTGCCTGTGGGTCAGTTGGTTCCCACCATGAGAAGAAGAAATTGGGATCAACAACTTCACCTGATGCAACACGCTTTCCGTATTCATACAAGGTGTGACAAATCGTTTCCTTGCCGTCGTTGCCCGTCATCACTCCGGCGGTTGTAATCGCAACGAGCATTCCTTCTTTACGAGCACCCATCGAGAGCGATAGCACATCGTAAAGTTCGCGATCCTGTTGTGCGTGAAGTTCATCGAAAGCAACAAAAGTTGCCGACAGTCCCTCTTTGGTGAACGCTTCTGAGGATAAGGCGCGATAAACGCTTCCATTTTTTGGGTTGTAAATGGAGTCTTTGTAGACTGTCAGGAAATCTGACAGTTCTGGTTGATTCTTGACCATGTCGCGCACGGTGTTGAAGATGATCTTTGACTGCTCTTTGTCGGCAGCAGCGGAATACGCTTCACCGCCAGAGACACCGAAAATCAGATGCTCAAGAACAAGTGAACCAAGCCAAGCAGATTTGCCATTCTTGCGGGCGATGCCGATCAACGCACGCGAGTGGCGCAGGGTTCCGTCGGGCTTCTCGGCGTACAGGTGACGAGTCAGTTCCTTCTGCCAATCGCGAAAAATCAATGGCGTTCCGGCATTGCCAGCGATGGAATCTTTTGTGATGGTGCAGAGTGCTTCGGCGAAATCGATGACATGATCACCGCGACTGCGAGCTAGTGCGTCAGGATCGACGGGTGAAAGGTAGCGTGGTGGCCATGATGCATTCATCGTCATTGTGCCACCCCTGGCGTTTCTGTTATTGACTGCGCTTGGCGATCAAGTCATCCAACGCAGATCGTGCTTTCACTTCCGCTACGCCAAGACGAGTTCGGTCTGTTGGCGTAAGTCCTAACAAAGAAAACAATTTGGTGATCTCAGTTTCGATTGTCGAGATCATTCCGACGAGTGGGTTCGCGTAGGCGTAGCCCTTGTCCGTGTAAAGGACGAAGTCGGATGCTTGCAACTTTGCAACAAGTTCGTCACGACGATCGAGCTTCTCAAGAAGCATGACGAGGTTGGACTCATCGGTATTAGAAATCCAAAATGCAGTCTCACGCAGCTTCAACCAGAGCGATTTCGACTTGTCACTCAGATGCTCAGGAACGGCCGTAGAAGCCTGTGGGAGCATCGTGACACTGGCGATGGATGCAATAGGTCGCTTGCCGGGGTTTCCCTGCTTACGCTTCAATTCTGTGGGCTTGGGAGGCCTTCCAGCAGTCATGATTGAATCTCCAAACCCCTGGGGTCAAAATTTCGCGAACGCATTTTCAAGACGGGGGGCTGGGGTCTATGCGTAATGATTAGAAAAAATCGCATTTGGTTAGCGATCGCCTTTGCTGCTGTTGCAAGTCCGGCACGATGCCACAAGGTTGCTTGGGTCTAACCGTTCACCACCATGTGCGAGAGGAACGATGTGATCAACCGTTGCGTCTTTGCCGACGAGAAATTTTGAACAGTAATGACAAATGAATTTGTCGCGATAAAGAATTGAAAGTCGAACTTGTGTCCATGCATAGTCATATCCACGCGATGCCGCACTGCCCTTGTATGGTCGTGGGTTATTGCCTGAATAAATTTGAAAACATTTGGGGCATCGTGAGGAATCAGTTGGAACACCACAATCAAGACATGGCATCTTAGGCATACTGAGTCACAATGTTGATCTTGCCGCCAGAGTAGACATCGCATTGAATAGCAACTTCAATTGCTCGTTGCAACACATCACGCGCTTGATCAATTGACGGGCGCACATTGTTTGCAAGCAAAGCAATCATTGCAGCCAAAGCATATTGACCACCGCTGCCTGAATGATACAAGTTGTGCGATGTTGTTTCCCATGAGTAATCATCAGCAATCGAAAACACTTTGCCTTTGACAGCAACAAGCAAACCATTTTCAAATGATGCAGTCTTGTCATCGCGTTTGATCTCTGAACCAGATTCAATCATTGCTTTGCGCATGGATGGAATAAATGTTCGAGTGATATACGCTTCGGGTGTTTTGCTGCGATAGCGAGGTGCAGTCCAACCATGTTCAAGAATGTTGAGACCACGAACAGTTCCAGAACCTGCAATCAATGTTTGACCATTAGCAAAGATTTTGGATGTTGCCATATAAGCAAATTGACCATCTTCAGTTGCGGCTTTTGATTCGCAACCGATTACACACCAACCGTCACCCTGAATTGCGGCAAGTGTTGTCATTTGCTTCTCTCCAATCTCGCATCAAGCATTCGATCGATTTCTTCTGCACACCATTTCGTAAATCGAAAATCATGTGAGTTTTTCATCGTGTTACGCAGATGAGTGATTGCTTCATCCAATTCTTCTTCTTGGGTCAATGCATCAAAAGAGATTTTCGGCATTGTGAACCTCGCAATGAGGAAGATGGATTTTGAGGATTTGACAGTGGGCACAAAATCTGCCGACAATGAAATTGTACAGGATGACTCGGACATCTTTTTGTCAAATCGCTTTCGTCAGGATTAGCCGAATGGCGTTGACATCGTAAAGCTGACCTTTGCGATCAATCTGATGTTTTCTGGCAACTCGGTGAACATGGCGCTCTGTGACACCGACATATTTTGAGATTGCTTCAGCGTCTAGCCAAACGATTCGATTTGGGTCGCTGAGGGCAACGGCGACAAGTCGCAAAGTTGTCCACTCGGTCTGGCATTGCTTACAAGTGAAAATGTCGAGTGGATCTTCGTCATTGATCTTGAGCAACTGGCCACATGGCAAACCTTCAGCCGTTTCAGCCGGACACGCGATTCGACGAGTCTTTTGGACGAACATCTTGGCAGCGGTCATGCCGACGGCGTGCAGCTCTCGAAGTTCGGATACAAAGTCGCCAAACCAGCCTTGTTTTGCCGACCATGGCAGATTTACTTGGGCAAATTCGATCGCCTTGGCAATTTCCTGATCCAATGGCAATTTGGCAATCAACGCTGGCTTGGTCAATTGCAAATCCTCGCGAATGAGCTTTTCCCATTCATGGAGCAATCCCAATATGTCGTCGCCAGCGATAAACGACAAGGCTGAGACATTCAGGCCAATGGTTCGCTCGGATGATCGTCCCCCGCTGCCGGATCTGCCAGGAAGCAATTCGTCATGGGCGGCTTTCCAGAAGACATTGAGGTCATCGAGCATCCGGTGGATCTTTCGGCTGCAACGATTGCAAAGACCGACTTGAGACATTTGAAAATTGCACAATGGACAGGTCATCAAAATTCACTTTCCTTGGGAGTCGGGATTTCATAAATCGGTTCTGGTTCGAAAATCATGGGATAGAGACAGCTGTGACTTGGCAGGACGACGGCCTTGGGATCCGACCGCTTGATGTGCCAAAGAGTCCTTTCGACGATTTCAAAGTCATACCCCCGACGCACCGTCTCGTAGATTTTTCGGCCTTCTAGCCTGTGGATAACTTCCTCGACAAAGTTGAGTCGGGTCGGCTCAACTCTTGTCCTAAACCCACCCAAATGCATCTCGTAAATCCACCCCTTGCAGACCGGGCATTGGGTCAGTTTTTGCAAGGAATTGATCAAATGGTCACTTGGGGTCGTTTTTCTTGATTTACGCTCAACATCCCCACCTCGTCCCCGTCCCCCTCTAGAGAGGGGGGGACGGGACGAGGTCGTTGGAGGGATTGTGACCTCGTCCGGGACGAGGTCGGGACGAGGTGGGACGGGGACGAGGTCAGCCGATTTTTGGGTCGATTTTCTAGGCAATTTCGGACTCCGGATCTTCATAAACGAAGGTTTGAATCCCAACTTTTTGGTCAGATTCTTCCCGATAGCCTGTGGATAACTTTAGGTTCAAAGAGTTCCTGGAACCGTTTTCGATGGTGACAAATCCTTCATTGATGAGAATCTGACAGGCCAATCTGACCGAGTCAGCCTTCCCGCCAATCGCTTTTTCGACAGCCGACTTGGACAGTGGCATCGTCGAGGATTCCAAAAGTCGGCTGATTTTCTCCATGAGGTTTGTCGGACGAAATGCCGTTTTGCCATCCGAGAATGGATGGATCGACATCTCGATGCCAGTTTCCTCACTCGACTTGATGACGACTCGACCGACCAATTTGGCATCTTTGGAGATAGCACGGACATGACCTTGACGATCTTTCGACATCTTGAGGTTCAACTCACCCGTCATGCCACGGCCAAATGGCTGAACGACTTCGACGATGAAAGCTGCGCCGTTGATATCAGCTCGCTTGGCTTGAGCACCGATAGCGCCATTGCCACGACTGTCTTTCGACTTGGTGACATGGTCGATCGTGATCACCGCTGCCCCATTGACCGCCAACGGCCTCAAAATTGTCTGTGAGAAGAATGTGGCATCCCTATTTGAGACCAAATCCAGCCCTAGAAGGGTCATTGCAGCGTTGACACCATCTACAACTATCAATGCAGGGTTGAGGGTCTCTAAAGCCCGCTGAAGGTCGATTTTGGCCTCTAGCGTGAACGCCTCATCTGGGTTTGCATAGGTGAAATTGGCAAAATGACGATCTTCCAAACCCAGCAGACGCAGACGGGACAAAATGCCTTTGCCTGAATCTTCAAAATCAATGTAGGAAACAGATTGACCCATTTGCAACGCCTGCTTGACTGCCAAAAGCGCCACCCAAGTCTTGCCAGATTCAGATTCACCGATCAACGCATTGATCTTGCCAGCGTAAAAGAGACGATGCCCGTCAACGCGTGAGAGGAATGCAGGTGGCTCTTCTTCTTGACTACCGTCGAGATCCAGCGGCTTCGGCAGCCACGATGTCGGCTCGACCGCAGCTTCCACATGGTCGCTGTCTAAATCTGGGACAACTGACAGCGTGGGTGGCTTGGTCTGTGACATTTGTGGGTTGCCATAGCCTTGCGCCCGAAGCGATCTGGCAGCTTGCGAGAAGTCACCGCCATGCTCGAGGTGAGCGTATGCGGCAAATTTGGAATATGGCTTCTCCGCTTCAAATGTCGTGGAAGTGGTGAAGACAAAGAGATTGTCACCATCATTGCGACCTGTCGTTGCCGAGATACCTTCACTCTTGCCGGGTCTGCGCCAATAAGTCACACCTTGCGAAGTGAAGAGTGCTTTCCAGCCCTTTGGCTCAAGTAGCTCATTCCAAGTCGCTTTCGCGTTGAAATCATCACCTGGCTTTGTGCCGTCATGGGTGGCAGTTGTCGTGATGGACTGAACGAGAGCTTCTTTTGTTGGCATCGCATCAAGAGCGCGGAAGATTGCATGAATCGCATTGCGCTCATCCATCGAGAGCATGGGAATGAGTGCAGGTGATCCGGCAACTAGCACCCATGGCTTTCCTGACGGATGAGTTGCACCGGATGATGGCGCTGTCACAACGAAGCCACCTTCACCGCGAGTTTCAGCGAGCACTTCGACAGTGCCATTCTCCCCTGGTCTGCGTGCAAGTTTGGTGTTGCCCGGAACTGGTTCATCTGCGATGCGATAGAGAATGTGAATACCGCCAGATGGAGTCATCTCCAGATAACCCTTGGTGATGATCTCCCAAAGTTCACCTAAGCCGCTGGCGTGGGCGATATCTCTGGCTTCGTCCAGCAGGCCACCTGCAACGCCACGGCCTTCCATCTCGAGCATTTCCAGATTGCCTGAGACTGCGCCAGTGATGATGCCGATGCCGATGGCGTGTGTGCCAAACCAATCGTGGATCTGCTCCAGCGTTGGACGATGGACTTGGTATTGCTTCCATGTACCAATGGGACGCTTGGAACCATCTTCGGCAGCTGGTACCACACTGATACCAGCGTGATAAAAATCGAGTGCGGATTGAAGAACTTCGGCGGTCATCGCTTCAACTCTTTTTCAATGGCTTGGATAGTGGGGCAGGGATAAGGAAGTTGATAAGCACCTTCGTTTGTCCATTGTTCGCAAGCATTACAACCCCCTGTCGAATCAGGCTTATGCAATTCCACTACTGCGCGAAGGGCTTTAGCCCCAGCAACCCATCCATTGGCTTGATTGAAAAGTTCTGATGTTTCGCTGTATCTAACTGCTTCTTTTATTTCTGCCAGCAATTCATCGTGTGTCATTCCATCTCCCTGAGTTTGTCGTGTAAATAATCAGCTTGATCAAATTCATCGATCTCGATCACTTCATCTTCGGCAGCTGAACCATGCCCACTCATCCACATTGGTTCGCTCATAGAAGGCCACCACGGGCAATCGTCATCGCATCTGAAATCGCACGCAGATAGTTGTTGTAAACATCCTCATGCGTTCCTTCAGCAAGCAGTGTGGCCAAGTGACGGTGCATCTGAGTATGTATTTCGTGAGCAATCACAAATCGCAATTCAGGCTCACCTTTGCATTGATGCCATGGTGGTGTTTCCATCTCACTCATAGGTCGAGCATTTCGATGATGTCGTGCGCGTCGTAAGCAAGCAGCAACGCTCGCGCTCGAAGCCGTTCGGCCTCAGTCGCTTTGCGAACTGCTTCAATCCAATTCGCTCCTTCAGATAGATGTCCACTCATGTATTGCCCCCTTATTCGTTGTTTGTCGTGCTAGTCCATCGTCCGGAGTCGAACCGGAAAGTGTTGAAAGGTCATAAGCCACTTGTGCCGCACCGATGGTTTTCCCTGACTACCCCTCGATTGTCAGGAAAGATTTAGAAAGGACGAGCGCCGAGTTTCTCGAGTAGCGCTTGGACTTCAGCGGAATCAACGCTCGCCACCGCCGGAGCCGGAGCCTTGATCTCGCCAGCGAGATAGGCAGTGGCACGGGCAACAGCATCTGCATCTGTTGTGGCATCGATGAGAATCCATGGCGCTGACTTGCCTGGCTTTGCAATGCCTTGACCCATACGGGAGAGAACTGTCTTGCCGATATTGGTGCGCAGTGATGTGCGAAGTGCGATGTTGAAGAAGAGAACGGAATGGTGCTCTGTCTTGGTATCTAGATCGATCAGATCGACTTCGATTGCTTCGGCTTCACCGAGTGAGGTGTTGATGCCTGTGCGATATTCCTTTGGCTTGATGATCAAGAGATGATCAAGAAGGTCGGCTGGACGAACGGACTCTGACTGTGTTGATGGAGCTGCAAATGCGCTCATAGTGTTTCTCCTGTTGTTTGGGTTTGGGGTGTTGCAATGGCGCTGATGAACGCCAAATCTGATGTGTCTTGTTCAACAAGACGGATTGCTGTCAAAAGTGGTGTCTCCATAGGGACGCAGCAGTCGCCGCACCATGGCATTTCTTCGACATCACGACGGATGCGTGTGCGATGACCGCACGATGGGCACATGACTTTCATGGAAGTCGCTCCCCGATCTTGCGATGCCAGTTGTCGATAAACAATCCGACTCCGTAGCCCGCTGCGAAACCGATGAAGGTCAAAAGAAGGTAAGGAAGAACGCTCATGGCTTTGATCCCCACCCGTTGCCAACGAAAATCGCTCCCGCGCCACCTGACATTTGGCGCTTCATCAACTCGTTGCAGTTGCCGCACTTTTGTTCGCTGTCGCGATTGTCGATGGACTTGTTGATGTCGATCGTCCAGTCACACTCGCTGCACTTGTATGTATATGTCGGACTCATGCTGCATCTACCTGACCTGGGCAACCGACGCTGAGGTCTTGCGAGTTAGGAATGAACCATGAGCAATAGGTGCACATATTTGTTGGCGTTGCTGGAACCATGGAGATATCCACGATCTTGAGCGCTTCGATCAAAGTGCGATAGCGATCGATCGCATCTAGTGCAACCTGCTTGTCGTAATCCTCAACAACGACATATAGCCCATCGAGACGACCGCCGAGTGGGTAGTAGGCACACGCGATCTGCTTCGGATTGTGGCCTTCGTTTTCCAGTCCAAGTGCATACATCGAGAGCTGCACACGCTGTGTCTGCGTCATGCCATCTTTGATGCGAGCTTTCATGGAGTTGGTGCCAACGCACTTGTGGTCAAGAACTAGGCCGTTCTCAATGTCGTAAAGATCAACAGTCCCTCCTAGCCCCGGCGCTGCTTGCACTCGCTTCTCAACGATGAAATTCGAGTCTTCTCCGAAGCAGTCCGCGAGCCAGGAATGGATTGCAGTTCCCGAGATCGATGGCCATGGATCGTTCATCACATTTGTCTTCGATATCCCCAGTGATTTGTAGGCCAGTTTTCTCGAGCATGGGTCGCCAACTTCTGACAACCCAATGGCAGTTTGACGCGAGCGTGGCGAGTAATTCGCCTTCTGCGTGATCGCAATACGCAGACGATCTGCAATTGCTTGCGATGGTGATACAGGTGAGGTGAACACTTATTCCTCGACAATCGTGAATCGTCGGGAAACTGTGACTGTCTCGAGCTTCTCAATGGCTTCTGCTGGCAATACTTCGCGCAGCTTCTTCACATCGATTCGACGAGATTCCACCGTTGACCAACGCACCGCTTCACGGCCATTGACCAATCCGATTTCAGATTCACCGAGTGCAGCCTTGACTTGTTCAGCCATGAGATCGGCCTTCTCAGTCCACTCCTTGACTTTGGCTTTTGCTTCGATGTATCCGGTGAGGAATGCCGCAGCCGTTTGGTCGAGATCGACCATTGACTCATTGATTTGTGTTGACATGATGCCCCCTAGTAACTGTGAATGGTTTGTTCGGAATGCCACGCGGCGCAAGTTCCGTTTGAGCCGTAGTGATGTGAGATGTAGACAAGAGATGCAACAACTTCGGCGAGCGAATCAGATGACTTCTTCAAACCGATGTTGTTGTATGTAGATGGCAGCAACTGTCCAACTCCAAATGCGCCACTGGATGAATTCAATGCCAATGGATTTGTGTTGCTCTCAGCTGTAAGCACCTTCTTGAAACAGGAAGCAGCTTTCGGTGTGAGAAGTTCATCGATAAAAAGATCGATGCGCTGTGTCTCAGTCATCACGATTGCTTCTTTGACGGTGACGACTTGAACTTCGCGGATTGAGCGAGTGCCTGACCAGATCGATGCGATAAGTGATGCAAGGGTCAGGAATGCAACAAATGTTGCGAACTTGTTGAGGCTAGTTTTCATGAGATATTTCCCTTCTCCTTTGCCCTTGAAAACTGTCGAGATATTGCTTCGACAGTTACGCCCATGGCTTCGGCGATGACTTCATCGCTCCAACCCATTTCGCGCATTGCAAGTGCTTCCTGGAGTCGTTTGTGTCTCTTGTCAAAGTGCTTGCCCTGCACATTGATCATCGAGCGCAACGCATCTGGAGTGAATCCACCCCAAAATCCGTCGCTGATGGCGTTTTCGATTGCGAATTCGGCGCAGTCAATCTTGTGACGACAGCCGTTGCAGATTGCTTCCAATGTTGGCAAGCGCTCTTGTAACTCCTTCTCCGAATTTGGAAAGAAGAAGTCGGGATCACCCGTCGTGCATTGCGCATCGACGAAGTTGGGAAAGGAGATATGGTCATTGATCACAACGGATCGCCATATCCGGCTTCGCGAACGAGTTTGATGATTTCTGACAGTGGCATCACTGCCCACCAATCACCGACGCGAGTTGTGCCGATTCCATTGGGTTTGACGATGAGAATTCCGTAGTCAGCACTCGCATTGACGCGCTCAACTTCGGTCTCTTCAACCCAGGCTGGAAATTTGTAGGTGCGATGGTTCTTGACTTCCATCACAAGGCCGGGAATCCCGGTGATATCACCGAGGTCACTGCTACCGGCTAACGCACGACGCTCAGCACCGGGAAAGCCCTGTCCCGATAGATACTTCACGACGGCGCTCTCGGCAGCAGTTCCCTTGGCTTTTGCTTTGCTCATGGCAGCTGCTTATGCGCAATCACACATTGGCGTGTGCGCATGACGGATTGCGCTGCCATTGCCTGAGTAAAGAATCGAACGAAGCTCATCGGCCTCGGCGTAGGCGGTTTGCAGGTCATCACGCAGTTGCTGGCGTGAGTTGCGTTCCATGACATAGACGAGGAAGCCGCCAACCCAGAAGGTTGCTAGTGCTAGAGAGATCGCAGCGTGGAAAGTCATTTGCGATCACCTTCAATCGCACGGCCAAACTGTGCCCATTCTTTGATTTCAGCATCCATCTTGGCGATGTCTGATGCTTCCTTTGTTACAAGCACCCAAAAGAGTGCAGAGACGACGACTGCGCCCCCGAATAGAATTCCAATCACTTATTGCCCCCTAAAACGAGGAAGCCCCACGGTGTGTGCTGGGGGCAGCGCATAACCGTGGGGCTTCTAATGGTTGAACCAATAAACGAGTCAGATAATTCCCAGCCAATTTGATGCTGATTTGGTAACACTGGCCTTGCCCCCCTGACTACGATGGGCGTATTGACCAGCAAGAAAAAGTTCTATTTGTCTAGATTTACACTCTCCGACACAAGTGTGTAAAAGAGAGTAACTAGGCAAAACTCGGAAAGTCTATCTCCGAGTGGCTTTTTCCAACTGTTCAATGCCCCCATATTGAATTGGTACTGGAAAGGCTACATGACGAACGCCACAAATAGAAGAGACACGCAAAAGAATCACAAAAAAAACTCAGGCTTTGACCATTCAGTTCACACCATAAACTCTTGTGAGCCAGAGCACAACGAGCGTATTGTCCCCAAAGCTCGCTCCGAAGATCGTCGCTCCTATCAACGCGACAGGGAGCCAGCCTTCGGACTGGGAGTTCCTATGGAAGATATCTATCTGCGCGATCCGCACCTGCCTGAACCATGGCATGAAGAAGTGGGCAATTTACTGCGACGACGCTATGAACTTGCTGGGTATGCACGCTCAACATTCATGAAAGATTTCTCGATGTTGCGCAGCATCTGCGGCACCCGTCACCCGCGAGATGTCTATCTGCAAGACCTTGAGGATTACATCATGCGTGCTAAGACGCAATCGACACGCGCCAGTTATATCGCGAGAGTCAAATCTGTCTGGAACTCACTGCGGATGATGGGCATCATCCCTGGCGATTGCCACCCCGACTCCGGCCTGCCGAAAGCCAAAGAAGGTCGGCACACGCCGCGTCCGATCAGCCGAGAACAGGCAGAGCTATTGATGACTCAAGCAGATGAGCCTATGCGTGAATGGTTCATGTGGGCGTGTTTGGCAGGACTTCGCGCCATTGAGATCAGTCGCTTGCAAGGTAACTGGCTGGAGAACCATGCTGGCGAGTATTTTCTGAGAGTTTGGGGAAAGGGCAACACCGAGCTACTTGTTCCCCTGCATCCTAAACTGGTTGAAATCATCAAGGCTAAAAACACCCAGGGTCGGCTCTATCTGATTGATAACAATTACTTATCTCGCATCGCCAATGCTGAGATGAGAAGGCTGGGAATAATGACGAAGAAGAATGGATCAACGCGCTCGCGTATCTCTTTCCATAGCTGTCGCCACTTCTTTGCCACCTCCGTGCTTGCTGCGTGTAACAATCTGATCACGACGCAACGCTTGATGCGCCATGCGAGCCCGGCGGTGACTGCGCGTTATGCGGATATCGTGAACCATGAAGAGCGCAAGGTGATGTCAACACTGCTCAATGACATCAATTGGGAGAGAGGTAAAAAAATTTGACCGTCAGTGCATGGACAGTGCCATTGCAATTTCCTTGCGTGAAGCGATGGAAATGGCTTGACTTACTTCATGTCAAAGACACCTAATCGCTCAGTCAGGATTCCTGACGCGTTGTGGAACAAGGTGCGTGCAAAGGCAAAAGAACAGCACACAACCGCAACAGCAATCATCATTCGCTTGTTGCGTGAATGGGTGAATAAATAAGGAAAAGACCCCCGACATTACGCCGGGGGTCTTCTTGTCTGCCAGCGAGCAGTAAGTATGACGCTCCAGCTGGCAACTCTAGGAAATCTCTCCTGCAATGGCCATATAAGCAGCGCCATCAACGAAGGAATCTTCATGAGTTGGTGTTTCGATAAGTCGTGCAATTTTGACTTGCACCATGCAAAGTGCAACCTGCGATGGTGTGACATCAATCCCCAGAATTACTGACCACAAATCGGCAATCCGTTTGTGGTTAGTATATGGATCGCCATAGTTCTTATTGCGATCCTGCGCAGTCAGTCGCGCTGCTTCTTCTAATATCTCAGCGCGGTTCATACAATCACCTTGAGTGTGGACATCGGCTGGATGTCTGACTCTTGCAATTGATAGTTGTAAATCTGTCGTCCCACTTTGCCAGTAAGCAATGGTTCATATTTGTCGATCACAGCCACATCACACCATCCCCTCAAGATGACTTCTGGTTCATCACGCTCGGTGTCGCCAATCGAACACCAAAGAATAAAATCTGCTTTGCGTCGAATACTAGGCAATTGCGTGACGGAAACTGATCGTCCCAGCGTGTCCCAGTGTTGCTCGCTCCATGTCTTGACCTCACACCTGCCAGCAGTTGTGTATATATCGCAATGAGTGCGCTCGGTGGAGAAGCGTGGCTCAAACCCGTTATCTGCAAACCAATGAAAGGCTGCAAACTCCCCCAGTCTTCCGACCAGGTGAGATTTGGGGTTGTTGAAGTAGTGACCGCGTGAAGACTTGAAATCGCCGAATGTCATCTCAGCGAGTGAGGTGGCGACATTTTTGTGATCTTGAGTCAATGTGTACCCTGACATTGATTTCCTAACTCAGAAGGTTTGAATTGATTCTGATGACCTTGGTGACATCAGCTCCGGATTGAGTTGGTTGGAGTGGTGCTTGAGTATTGGGAATTTCTTGGATGTTCTGTGCGTATGGAGTAACAATGTGAGCGTTCGGTGGGATTGTCTGCTCGAAATGCGATTCGGTATGTGAAACCAATCCCCCGCTAATAAAACCAATGATGACATAAGACAAGTGAGGAAAATCGTGCTGAAAGCCTGTCGCAGCCCAAGTGCTAAATGCTCCGGTGAAAGCGATCATCAGCTGCTTAGCGTCATGAATGCGAAACTTGAAATGCTTGCTCATAGGGATGCCTTCAAAGTGTCATAGACAAGTTGTGGAATGCCAGTGGCGCTGATCTTCTTTTGCTTCTCCCATGTTGCAAGAGCTGTAAAAGTTTGGGCGTTCATTGTGCCCGTGACATAGTTGATGGGAAGCAATCCGGCATTGGCAAGTGCCTTCTCAACCGCCATGACAGCGTCACTGCTCTGACCAATGGCAAAAGCGGTGGCAGATGTTGGAAAGGGTGGTGCAACAAAGACAGTAGGCGAAGCCGTAGGCGTTGGCGTTGACGAAGTCATCGCGCCTGAGTGAAGCGCTGCCGTGCCACCTGTCGCTGCTAATCCTGCGGCTGCAACGCCAGCAGTTGCCTTCTTGCCTGTTGTCGTTGGCTTGACGGGTGCAACTACAACTGGATACTTCGGACGAACGATCGCCATGACGAACATATAGGGACGGTGCACGCGATAACAGCCAGTTGCCGGATTGGTGGGATCATTGGGATTGCCAGTGTTGAATCCGATGGCAGTGATTCCATCAGCACTTGCATTCTCTACGATCTCAACATGGTCGGGAACGCCGTCTGAGTTCCAGTCGTAGAAGACAAGATCGCCAGGTGCACCTTGATACTTATTGACGACACATCCCTGGCGTTGAAACCAAGGAAGTGCCGCCGGATTGTAGGCAAAGCCTTTGGGTGTCTGCGCTGCAACCAGTGAAGAAAGACCTACTTGGGCAAAGCACCATGAAACTCCCATCGCGCAATAGGCAGCATTGGGAATTCCATACCAGATTGAATAGGGAGTCTCTTCGGCCTTACCTTCGACAAAGCCAATTTGCGATTGTGCAACATTGAGCACATCAAGAGCGCCAGCCATGAGACTCCCCTTCTAGCGTGTATTTATTGGATATTTGGTACTTCTGGAGCCACGGGCGTGATGACTGCGGCAGGTGCTGCTGGAGCTGTTGCAGCGATTGCCGTGACTGCTGGCTGCTGCGCAATCACTTTGTCAGCTTCTTTGACCGCTACTTGGACTGCGCTTTGAGCAACTGCGACAGGAACGCCAGTCTCGTTTGAGATTGAGTTGGCGAGAGATAGTGGGTTGATTCGAGCGACGAGTGGAGCAAGGATGCCGCCCACAAGTGCTCCAACTGCAATCTTTTTGTAGTCGTGGCTACCAACGATTTTTTCAGTTGCCCATCCTGCGGCTGCGAGTCCATAGATGTAATGCTCGGCAAATGCTTTTTCACGATTGGTCAGTTTCCAGTTTTTGAGTGTCAGTTTGTTGCTCATTGTTGCTCCCTAATTGCTTTGAGGACTTCGATATCGATTTTGATTTCGGCTTGCTTGGTATGCAGGTCTTGCACTTGCTGTTTCATTCCGTTGCCATCGTTGAAAATGGCGTACTCAATACGATCAAGTTTTTTGATGAGTTTGAGATAAACCCGAAAACCACCTCCCAAAATTGCAATGGAGTCGACGACTGCCCAAATTGCGTTGGTCATGAGGTTGGTGTTGTTCAGGTTCATTGGATGTCCTATTCCAAGAGATTGACCAAAGATCGAGTTCGACCTTGAGCCAGTTGCGTATAGACCTGAGTCGTTGCGACTGAGGAATGGCGCATGAGATCCCTGACCGCCAGCAGATCGCCGTCGGATTTCTCAAGCATGGTTGTTGCGAAGTAATGTCGAAGAGAGTGAAAGTGTTTGGCGTTAGCGCCCAGGATTCGGCGCATCTCGTCAGCTGCTTTTTTGGAAAATCCGTTTGGGTCGATCTTCCACAATTTGCCGAGCGTGTTGTGTTTGAGAATTGTCTGAGCAACAAGCGGGGAAACTGGGATGACTAGATCAGTCTTTCCTTTGCCGATTACTCGCAGGGAATACCCACCTTGATCTTCGATCAGGTCGGCTCCTTCAATTTTGGCAACCTCATGTGCGCGAAGCCCGGCGAATGCACCGAGAATGAACCAATCACGATATGGCTCTTTTGCTTCGGCAAGTAGCAGGTCTAACTCACGCTGGGTGACAGGTTTAGGCACGCCACGACCGGATTTCACATTTGGCAAATCGATCGCCGGATTGTTCCCATTGACCAGATTCATCTTGTTGAGATGTTTATAGATCGAACGCAACCTGGAGACATAGTTGGCTTTGGTCGATTGCTTGGTGGCCTTGAGCACAACCTTCTCGAGATCCTGACTGGTTGCCAGCGCCGGATGAACACCGATTCGACGAATGATCTGCCAATCGGTGCGGATGACATAGGGTGAGAATCCACTTGCGTTGTATCTATTTTCAAGCTGACGATGAATCTCGTCGAGTGGAACTAGTTCCATGGGTCAATCCCCCGATTGTTTTTGGGCATAAAAAAAGCCCCGATCTGGGGCTGTTGTGTAGCTGTGAATCTCTAACTCTCTGTGGAGTGTGCTACATAGTGATAATCATGTAAACGATGTTTATAGCCAAAACTTCTAAAATCCCCAACCACCAATTCATAGCCTTACCTTACACCATATTGAGCAGGGTTGGCTTGAACCGCTTGTTGCGCCTCATAGTCTGCCTTGAGCATTGAAGTAAATTGGTTATTGCCCCAGTCAATAATTACATGATCTGTGGTTGTGCCGTCTAAATTGGTTGTTGTGATTATTTGTGTATTCATTACAACTCCGCACTAAATCCGATGTAAGCGGTTGAGCCGCTACCTAATAACCTGAGAAAACGGTTTGTTGTCATTCCGCTAGTTGTACCTGCAAAAGATGCACCAATTGTGTTTGTAACTGTTGCGTCTAGCGTTATAGAGGAAAGACTAAATATTCCAGCAGCAGAATCTTGAACTACCAAACTTGAATAATCAACGCTTGATGGAATTGCTCGCATTGTTACTGGGTAAGTAACTGATATTTGAGCGTTGCTAGATGTATAAGAAAAACCAGCGCCATTGAGGAAACCATAACTGGCTCCCGAAATTCCTCGCCAGTAATACCGTTGGCACAAGGCTAACTCTCCTTGGAGTGTGTTACTGGCGGTGGTGAAAGGTGTGGCTACTGAGCCTGCTTCTAATTGTACGCCCCAAAGGTCAAATACTGTGTTTACACTTCCAAACTGAAAAATAATTGCTAGATAACTGCCAGCATTGATTGTTTTGCCAGAAATAGAGTTGATGTTTACAGTAATTGAATACCGCTGCCAAGTTGTTCCGATTGTTGGAACTGATGGATATTGTGCCGAGTCTGATGAACCGCCAGCAAATCCTTGATAAATCAATACTCCTGGGGTTATAGATGCGCTTGCTTTAGCCCAAAACGAAAGAGTCGCAGTTTGACCTGCAAAGGTTTGAACATTTTCAATTCTGTGCCATAGGTTTACAATTCCGCTAGAAGTTGAACCGCTAATTGAAAGCCTATGAAACGAAATTGGTTCATATCCTGTTATTGGGTTGCCGGGAGTAAATGCTTGATAGCCACCTGTGACAGTTGCAGAGTTTTGGCTATTAGATATAAACCAACGGTCTGCGGTAAATACATTGGCATATGCGCCAACTGTTGTAGTAACTGCTCCCCGCTGCCAAATGCCAAAATCACCATTGATGATCTTATTCTTACCAGCCACGAACGGCGCTACTGCCCCACCCGTATTCTGCTC
>Ga0214207_1000061_pt1 | contig 34394 bp, 29 predicted proteins | sample TroBogEpilimnion_6_FD_153045 | JGI IMG/M metagenome (GOLD analysis project Ga0214207, IMG submission 153045) | Freshwater microbial communities from Trout Bog Lake, WI - 13JUL2009 epilimnion | ecosystem: Environmental > Aquatic > Freshwater > Lake > Epilimnion/Euphotic zone | place: Trout Bog... | reverse complement strand
AAGGAGACGTGTGATAAAGCTGGAATTACTTTTTTTACCAGTCCTTACGATTTGGCGACTGTTGATCATATTGATCCATATGTTCCTGCTTATAAAATTGGCTCCGGCGAAATTACATGGTTAGAAATAATCGAGCATATTGCATCTAAAGGTAAGCCGTATCTTTTGGCTACTGGCGCATCTAGCATGGAAGACGTCCTTAGGGCAGTTGATATTGCGTTAAAAATTAATCCAAATTTAGCATTGCTTCAATGCAATACTAACTACACTGGCTCGCTAGAAAATATGAGTTACTTACACTTAAATGTTCTTCGAACCTATCGGTCAATGTTTCCTAATTTAGTATTAGGCCTCAGCGACCATACACCTGGGCATGCAAGTGTATTGGGAGCAGTTGCATTGGGTGCCCGCATAGTAGAGAAGCACTTTACGGATAATATTAGTCGAAATGGGCCCGATCATGCATTTAGTATGGACCCTGAGTCATGGAGTTTAATGGTTAGATGCACTCGTGAATTAGAGGCTGCTCTTGGTGGTGGTATAAAACGGGTTGAGGAAAATGAGCTTGATACTGTGGTCATACAGAGGCGAGCAATAAGGGCGCAAAGGGCATTATCAGCCGGCACTATTTTGAATCGCTCGGATGTAGTTACACTGAGGCCTTGCCCCGCTGATGCATTGCCGCCATATTATTTGCCAATTATTGAGGGTAAGCAGCTACTCCGAGATGTGGCTCAAGGGGATTATCTTAGGTTGAATGACCTAGATTAAGAATGAGATTCGCGGTTTAGTGCTGGTATTTGAAAAAATTCCCCCTTTTAATTCTGGTGCGGTTATTTGATCTGGATAATAACAATCATCCCGGCGGATTAGTTTTTTTTGCCAAAATATAGTAGTAGGGTGCAAAAAAATCTTCGGCAACCACGTACTTGGCTAATTTAGGCGATTTTTCTTTAGCCTTCTCAATGGAGGAATGAACTTGCTTTTCTGAAAAAGATGCGTTGCGTCCATACCAATTCAATGAATAAGTTCCAGATTTGGAATCAAATGAAGAGATTGACGGTCTATGTTGGCTTAGTATTGAATAGCCATTATTTTTTAATATGTCGCAATAATTTTCAAGAACCATAGGGCCATCTCCATTTTGATACCAAAATAGTTTACTTATTACATCATTAATATTCCCAAAGCGTATTAATGATTTAAATATGATTTCAGAAATACTTAAGGTAGCTGGCGCTGATAGCGTATCGTTAAAAATTAAGTTTATTGGGTTGAAGTGAAAAACAAAAGATGGAATCCATGCATATACTAGCCCGCCAGGATTCTGTATCGAAGAGCATTTTGCAAAAAATTCTGGAGCGCTAAAGTAATCCAAAGAAGAGAAGCTCGTTATAAGGACAGCCTTCTTTTCATAGGAATAGAAGTTATCCCCAAAATATTCAACGTCGCTATTTGAGCTGCTTTCCATCTGTACATTATGTAAGTAAAGACTGCTGTATAGATCTTGAACTGTTTTCTTAAAATCTTCTTCTTTGATATTCGGCAACCAAGATTCTTTATAAGTCCCCACTCCATCTTTTATGATGGAATGAAATTGATTCTTTAAAAGTAAGGGATTGAGCGCATCAATTCTTTTTCTTATATCCAATACAACCGTTTTACTTTGAATTAGTTTGGATAGTAGATGTGCGTGAATTCCTATATCACCTCCTACATCTAAAATAAGCCTATTATCAAAACTCTCTTGAGATGTTGACGGCAATGCTGTTAGATGTGTGCATAGCTGGCAATAATATTCGGCAAGAGCGAAAGATGTTAAATCGCTCAAGTAGTCCAATGTATTCGGCACTTCTTCCATCAGGGTGAGGTATGGCTCGAATCTTTTTTCATATAATTGATTTATACAGTGCGGGAATGTTTGATTATTAATTTTTTGATAAAATCAACTCTCCCATGAAAAATTTACCAAAAGCTAGCATTCATTCTAAACGACAAAACATTAATGACGATATAAATGGGGATGGTGTAAATCGGGTCGTTGTAGTTATGCCGGCTCTAAATGAATCAAGGACTATTTATGGTCTGATAAAGAAGGTCCAAAAAAAAATTCCAGTTATTTTGGTTGATGATGGCTCTTCTGATGGAACTTCTAAAAAAGCAAAATTAGCTAACGCAATAGTTGTTAGGCATCAAATAAGTCGAGGATATGATGCTGCCTTATCCTCTGGTCTGAATCAAGCTTTAGAAATGGGATTTACCCATGCAATAACAATGGATGCGGATGGTCAGCACAATCCTGTTTATATAGACTCATTCATTGAATTAATTGAAAATGGATCTGATTTGATAATAGGAAAACGAGATTATTTTCAGCGAAAAAGTGAGCTACTTTTTGCATGGTATGGAAAAAGATTTTGGAAGATATCTGATCCACTGTGTGGTATGAAGGCTTATCGCCTATCTCTTGTCAATGAATATGGCGCATTTAATAGATGGAGGTCTGCGGGTACTGAATTTGCAGTGAGACTCATTAAAGCTGGTGTTGTACCCACAGAAATTCCAATTATCATTAGACCTAGAGCAGATGAGTCTCGGTTTGGTGGGGTATTTAAAGCAAATCTAAAAATATTCTTGATTCTTTTGAGGTTATTACTGCAAAAATAGAATAAAGTTAGACAATTTAATAGTAATAGTTTGCGTTTTAATCTTGCCGTTTTGTTTGCTACAAAAATATTTAAAGGATGTTGTTTTATGAAATTAATCAATACTGAGAAAATTAAATATTTTATATTAAATTATTTGAAATTTGAAAAGTCATATTTTTTAGTTGGCGGTTCAAAGAAAGCTTTCACTTATTTTCTCCGGCAAGGCAATATTGTCGCCCATTTAAAAGATAGGGTTAAGTTTCGTATTTTTCCAAAACTCAGAATTGTCCCGAACTTTCCAACGCATGTTGACATTGAGGTGGCTAGCTCATGTCAGATGCGATGCCCAATGTGCTACACAACTTATATGGACGATGAGAAAAAGGGGCTCATGAATTTCGATTTATTCAAGAGGCTTGTTGATCAGTGTGCAGAAGAAGGAGTTTATTCAATTAGGTTGAGTTGGAGGGGCGAAGTTCTGCTGAATAGACGATTTATTGAAATGATTGCTTATGCGTACTCAAAAGGTATACCAGAAGTGGCCTTTTTGACAAACGCTGAGTTGCTAACGGAAAAACTATGTGCTGCCATTGTTGAAAGCGGAGTCAAGTGGGTAAGTATCTCTGCGGATGGAACGGGTGATATTTATAACCATATTCGGGCTCCCGCAGAATTTAGCGAAACTCTGGAAAAAGTCAAAATGTTGCGTCGAGAGCGCGAGAAGAGTGGCAAGGCACACCCTCTTATTCGTGTGCAGTCTGTTGCTTCAGCAGCCATGAATGATATTGATGATTTTTATAAATCCTGGCGTCCTGTTGCAGATAGGATTAACTTGATTGCCGATGAAATTAGGGATTTTAGTGTTTTTAAAGATGAGGATTTTCAAAAATATTATTTTTGTGATCGTCCCTGGAATCGATTAACCGTAGCCTATGACGGCAAGGTTCATAATTGTGTGGCCGACTACAATGGTGCATGGATTTTAGGTGATGCTACTAATGAGTCATTAAAGAAGATTTGGAAGGGTGAAAAGGCTGAATTTGCCAGAAACTCTTTCATAAGGCATGATTTTTACAAAAATTTACCACCATGTCGTACGTGTTCCAAGGGGCTTAAAATGTCCTCAATTGGCGAGGTAGATTTAGGGCATGAGCAAGTTAATTTAAGTAGATTCAATTCTATTCCCCCTGTAGTTGAAAATGGTGTTGTTACTATTTCCGTGCCTGTTGAGCGACTAACGGCTAGGATTAGAAGAAAGATAAATAAGCCTGATGCCCAATAGAGAAATTTGGATTTACAAGTTTTTTTGAGAGCAATTTTCGAAATATTTTGTATTTAGGCGCGATAGAGAGCTTATATTTTGTGCGAAAGTTAACATGAGGATAGAATATTATTACAGCGCCTGCATTAAGATAATTACTCCAAATTTAAAAATCCTTTGTGATCCTTGGTTTACAGAAGGAATATACGATGGCTCTTGGTACCATTTTCCAAAGGTTGAGGATCCAATTGGGACCATTGGCGATGTAGACTATGTCTACATATCACATATTCATCCGGACCATTATGACCCAATATTTTTGCGAAAATATTTTGAAAAATTTGGACCCAAAAAGATAATTATTGCTGATTGGCATTTAAATTATCTTTCTCATTCGCTAAAGCGAGATGGTTTTGATTATGAAATTATCCACAGAGATAAAGCTATCCTGAATGGAAAAACCTCTATAAATATCATTCCACAAGAGGGCAAAAGTAAGTCTGATTTGGACTCTATACTAATTGTTGAATCTGGAGAATCTGAGAGTTATCGATGTGTTGTAAATGCTAATGACACTATTTTTGATGAGGATACATTTGTTGCGATAGAAAATATAATTAGCAAAATTGATTTGTTAATGTTGAGCTATACCGGAGCTGGACCTTATCCACAAACTTTTTATGAACTGGATGATCCCAATTTGCCTACTCAAGCTCAGAAAAAAAAGACAGAATTTTTTGAGAGATATAAAAATACAGTTTCAAGACTAAAGCCTAAATTTACACTTCCATTTGCTGGAAAATATATTTTAGGCGGATCGCTTTCTTCCCTTAATTCATTTCGAGGTGTTTCTGACCCGCTTGAAGTTACATTATTCGATGATAAAGCCCTAGTCCCATTAGATATGGGTGGATATATAACAACAGATGGGGCTGCTCCCGAGCAGTTAAGACGTGAACTCTATCCGGAAAATCTTTACATGCAGAGGCTAAATGAAGTCTCAAGCGAAAAATTTCCGTATGAATTAGAGATATCAAATTCATTTGTTGAAAAAGTTAACTTTCAAAAATTATTAGAAAAAGCATACTTAAAAGCAAGGGCTATGAGTGAATGCGATGTGGACTACTATTTTTGTTTTTCATTGAAAGGTAATAGGCATTTAATCATGAATGCAAATGCAAGCGCAGAAAATGGCTGCATAATAGCTAATTATGGTGAGAAACTTCCAAAAAATTACACATTAATTAGTGTAGATTCAAGATATTTATTGGGACTATTGCTTGGTGTTTACCATTGGGATAATGCGCGAATAGGATCCCATGTTAAAACTAGAAGAATTGGGACTGAGTACTATAGGCCAGCAGAGGTATTCTTAAATTTTCTGCAACTATAGGAATACACATGATGATCATCGAAACCTTGCCTTCAAAAGGAAATTTTTTCCGCTCTAAAATTTTAGACTTCATTCTTTCCACTTCATATATATATCCAAGGTTTCTTGCTGCAAGAAAAAATTATTTCTTAAAAAAATCTAAACTTAATCTATCTAATAGTGAGTATGCTCGTGAAAATACAATTTCACATAATTCAGTGGCACTCACAGATATATCTGGCGACATTAAAATGTCGAGGATAGAACGGTTAATATGGCCCTTGCTATCCCTTGAAAATATTAGAAAAAGTAGTAAGTTTTTAATTATTGGCCCGCGAACTGAGCATGATATTTTTATGGTCAGAAAGTATGGGTTTGTAAATGTCTATGGCCTAGATTTGATGTCATATTCCCCGCATATTTTTTGTGGTGACATGCATAAAATGCCATTTAAAAATGAGGAATTCGATGTAGTAATTGTTGCTTGGACCTTAGCATATTCGAATAACCAGACTCTTGCTTTATCGGAAATTTTTCGTGTTGTAAGGACTGGTGGTTGTATTGCATTGGGCTGGGAATACTTGAGCGGATCCGTTGAAAGACCTGATGTGAACAGTATAAGACCCAAGGATGACGAAGGAAAAATCAACGACATTAAAGATTTAGAAAAATTTTTATCTGTTTATGAGACAGAATGGATTTTTCGATCAAATGCTCCCTTGCGCAATTGTGATATCAAAACGAACGAAACAGTCCATGGCCTAGCTAGAAGTCAATGTCTTGCTATATTTAGTAAGTCAACACCTAGTCTCTAAAATGAGAACTTATATATGAGATTTCTTTTTTGGCCCGCTCTTTTCTTGGTGCTCATTTGGGGAATCTGTAAGTTTTTATTCGTGCGTAGCACACCCAGTGAATCACATCAAAAGATGATTGATCTTTATAGCCGAATGGGCGGGTGGCCATTAGATTTTATTAGCATGATCTTAAGGAGGAAAAAAGCTTTTTTTGCCCGCCACCAAATTGAAGGTGATCAATTTAAATTTAACAGCGACAAAATGAGTATGAAATCATTGAGGGAAAATGGCTACATATTCTCAAAGGATGCATTTAGCAATGAGGAAATAGAGAAACTCATCAATTTTTCCAGCGATCTTATGGGTACACCCCGTGCAATGGATGGCGACATTAATAATTACAAAGAATGTAAATTTGACAGATCTAGGATAATAGCTACACGATTTGATTTTGACCCCAATGATTTAATCAAATCTCCGATAATCCAAAACTTTATCTCTTCTCCAAGGCTGATTTCATTTTTGCAAGAATATCTTGGAGGTTTGCCTATTTTGACAAATATAAATATGTGGTGGAGTGTACCAATTAAGGAGGGACCTGATTATGAGGCTGCTCAGGAATGGCATTTTGATATGGATAGGCCTAAGTGGCTTAAATGTTTTATCTATCTAACAGATGTATTTGAGGAAAATGGACCCCATCAATTCATTAGCGGATCTCACCTTCCTAATGGTATTCCCCATTGCCTCAGAAAATTAGGTTATGTCCGATTGGATAACAATCTTGTAAAGGGCGTTTTTCCGCCCGAACATTTTATTTCATTTTTTGGTAATGCTGGCACCATGATCATTGAGGATACAAAAGGGTTGCATAGGGGAAGGGCTCCAACAATCGGTAGCCGATTGATCTTGGCTATTGAGTTCTCTACAACACTATTTGGTGCCTCATATAAAACAATATCGATACCAGTAATTCAAACCTCTCAATTTAAAAGCATGTTTGTTAAAAATCCAAAAATCTACCAAATGCTTGAAATGAGATCTAATTGAGATTCAAGCCTCAGCATTTACTATTTAAAAATAATAAGAGTCCCAATAATTGAAGGTACTTTTTTTCTCTCCTAATCGGATAATACTTCCCCATTCAATTCCAGAGATAGTTGCATTTAGAAGTTTATTGCAGCAGGGTATTTCCGTCTCGATTTTAGGTTGTAAGGGGGTGCTTCAGAGGCGCTGTACAAGTCAAGATGCAAGGAATATTTATGACGGTGGATTAACAATTCAAAAATCAGAATTATGTAGAGAATGTATTAAAGCGCAAAAGCAAGTAAAAGAAATCCCAGGGGTGGCGTCAGACTTGGATATTGAGGATCTAATAACCGAAGAAGAGTGGCATGAGGCTAATAAGCTTATAGAAGCCAACGTTCAGGATTTGATTAGCTTAGAAATTAGTGGAGTCCCAGTCGGAAGATTGGCTTTGTACGAGACTGTTCTTACATTTAAATTAATATCAAATAATCTAACTGGAGAATCAGAGAGATATTATCGAGATTTGCTTTTCGGTTCGATATTGTTATGTTTTGCCTCAAAAACTCTGGTAAAGACAGAATCTTATGATTTTTTAATGCTACACAACTCCTTGTATTGTCACAATCAAACTCTTTCTCAGAATTTACGTTTGTCGGGTACTCAGACAATTAGTTTCCACTGCGGTCTAAATTTTGCACACAGAGAAAATAGATTAATAGTGGCCAACGATAATTTCAAAAAATTTATCGCCTCTTTAAAATTTGAATTTACAAAGATTAGCGATCATCAAATTCAAGAGGAAATTTTCAACAAGATTTTGGAGCATATTAAAGTTTCTTCTGGAGGTGGGACCGTGTTTGCATACTCATCGCCAATGCAAAATGAATCAGTTTTGAAGAAATTAGGCATTCAAAAAAACTCTCAAGTAGTTTTAGCTGTACTAAGCAGTGCCGATGAGCTCATTGCGGCAAAGGAAGCCGGATATCTACCTTATGAAGATTTCAACGAACTATTTGTAGATCAGTTTAGTTGGATTAAGTGGCTATTCTCTTGGGCAAAGAAAAATGCGGATCGTGAGGTTGTTATACGCATTCATCCCCGAGAGGCGCCAAATCGAAGAGAAAAAAATATTTCGCAGAGTATGAGCAGTTTCGAAAAAATATTGCAAACCAAACCTAAAAATGTTTATATAAATTGGCCCGAAGATAATATTTCGATGTATGACTTTGTTCCACATGTTGAATGTGTTCTAACCTCATGGTCAAGCGCTGGAAAAGAGTTCTCTCTTCTTGGAATTCCTGTTATTTCATATATAAACCAAAATAGATCGTATCCAGATGATATTCATGCTGTAGCCAATACATTGGAGGAATATAATTATTTTTTAAGCAAAGAATACATTAAATATTCATTTGATAGGTCCAAACAAATTATTCGATCCTTGCAATGGCTCAAATTCGAGCAATTTACCTGTTCACTAGATTTGTCATTTATTGACGCTCTAAAATTGCCATCAAGGTCACTCTTATCGAGGGCTTTAGTAAAGCTTGAATATCTGACTAAAAGACTGTTTGGTTTTGAAATAAGAAACTATCCACATGATCTTATTCATAAAGCAATTAAACAAAAAATTCCAGAAAATATACTTAAAAGTTTTAAATTGATCCTGAAGGATCATCAAAACAACATTTATATCCCTCCTGAGGAAGGGGATAAGTCAGGCAAATTTCTATCGTATGAAGAATGTGTGAAGCGAATAGATAAATTTATATTGTCAAACTTTTCTAATAAAAAAATAAAGTGATCATATTTGACACCGAATATACGGCATGGTGTGGCTCGATGGAGTGTGGCTGGAGCAGGCCTGGAGAATATAAAGAGATAATACAGATTGGCGCAATAAAAATTAATAGTAAACTTCAGGTAGAGGATACATTTGATGTTCTTGTAAAGCCAGTCTTAAATCCAATTTTGAGCGATTACATTCAGAGGTTAACAAAAATTGATCAGGGCATACTTGAGTCTCAGGGGGTGGATTTATTGATTGCTCTAAAAAGTTTCAAAACATTCTGCGAAGGGAGTGACGTTATCATCTCAAATGGAGGGGATCAATATATTATTGAGGAAAATTTGAAAATTCGAGGTCAAAGCCTTATCCTTCATGACCTTACATTCTGTGACATTCAGCCTATTTTTGCTGAAATGAGGGGCGATAGATCTCATATCTCGATAGAAGAAATGGCATCTATTCTCAAAATTTCTGGTAGACATCACTCCGCATTGTCAGATAGCTTTACATTGCACAAAATATTGGAAAAGTCTGGTAAAGCTCATAATTACAACCAATTTGTAAAAAGTTTATTAGCTAAAAAATATAAACTGTAAAAGTAACTTTGGTGGATTCTATAGAGTTAATTCAGAATAATTCAAGCGCACATAGAGTGTTATGGTGGATAATCATGTGATGTTCTAATAATGATGTATATCATTGTAGCTAATGATAAATATTGCGCAAGAACAAAGCTCTGCTGTGTTTTCTGATTGCATACTAAAAGAGTAATCATGTCTCCATTTAATTTGCGCTCTTACAACCTGGAAAAAACTTGTATTGCATTACTTTTTTATTTCACGTGCTTCATGGGCACAATTTCAGCACTTGCAACATTACTAAATGGCCTGGCTTATTGGGAAATTGCTCATTGGTATATTAATGTTTATTTCCTAATAGCAGTTTTTACAATAACAATTTACAGGTTAGAGTGGGGCCTGGCAGTACTGATCTTTTTATTGCCATTATCCGTTGGCTCTGGGTTTCAGCTTAATGCGCATCTAAATACAAGTTTTATGTTGTTGCCGAATCCTGGAATGGATTTGGTTTCTGGCTTTTTAATTGGAGTATTGGTCAAAAATTTCGCATCAAAATTTGTCAATTTAGCGTCAAACAATAATTTAGATTCAGATAGATTTAAGGAGGTCCTTAGTTATTCAAATTTTCCAGTACGTCACTTACTTCCCGTATATGTTTTTAATTTATTGATAGTAATATCCGTTTCAGTTTCAATCTCAAGAAATTTATATCAATCCGCTTCTAGCACTTCAATTAGGGGGATATTATTTAATTTAATTTATTTTCGACCTATTGATTGGCATGATGACTTTGTGCCAATTATTGATTTGTTATCTTACACGTTAGGCTTTTTTCTGCTAATTATAGTTGTGGAAATATTGGCATCGGTTTCAAATAAAAATAAATTTATCTTTCGGCCGATTATTGCTGGATTGTTAATCGCTTCAATGGTCGGACTTCTTCAAAGCTTGACGGGTGTGGGATTGCCTTTGACGCTATTAGATTTTCGGAGGGACTATTTAGGTTATGCTGCAATAGGACTCCAACCTGATATACATGCATATGCTGGCCACATGATTTTAGGTGCATTGGGTTTATTGGGCTATACATTTTTTTCTGAAGGAAGACAAAGTAAGTTAGTAGCTACTGTAATTTTTTTGTCTTGGTTGGGATTAATCCTTAGCAAATCTAGATCAACTTTTATATTAGCCACATTAGGATTGTGTTTGCTAGTTTTCATTTATTTATACAAAACTAGGCATCAATTGCTTTTCCCGGCAATAAGTGGATTTCTGCTGTTGGGTTCAATAATGGGCTTTCTTCTTTTAAGTTTTGCCAATAGCTTTGAAAAGCTTCCTGTTCTGAGCTGGCTTGGCGCACTTATTTCTGAATTAAATACTCGTGGTTTTAATAGCTGGAGTATGTGGACTGGTGTCTTTGGTGCACGATTTGAAATTTGGGAGGGTGCGCTTCGTATGTGGTCGAGCTTCCCAATTTTTGGAGTGGGTCAAGGCGATTTTTATAGACTTTCTTCAATAGCCTCTTTTAGTAGGTCACATTTTTTAATTTTGAATAGTGGAGAAAATGCCCATAATTATTTCTTGCAGGTACTAACTGAAACTGGGGTAATGGGTATCGCTGTATTTGCTCTTTTTGCTCTCTATCCAATTATTATTTCTAAAAATAAGACGAAATTAATACCGGCGGTAATTGCATTATTTAGCCTCTCATTAGCAAATATCTTTTCTCATTCTTTCCTATTGAAAGAGAATTTATATATGGGGCTATTACTATTTGCCTTGCTTTATGAAGCAGCAATAAAAAATGCTGATCAAGATAAATTTATTTGTGAAAATAAATCAAAGAAATATTTTTCTGAAAAGTTATTTGTTAGGCTTTCTATTACTACTCTAATATTTTCTGGGATTTATGAAATTTATCATTCATATGATAAATCGCCATTTGAGTATGGAAGATATTGTTTTATAACAGCCCCGATACCCTATAAAAATTGGACTTCAGGGATTTTTAGCATTGATATTCAAAAGGGTAATAGTGGTGTAGCTCTGGATCTAGTTGGGCCCAAAACTCATGGTGCAGTAATTATGACAAGTGAATTCATATCAAATACCGGTGAAAGCTCCGGGTTGATAGATTCTTATGACTTTAATAGTGGGGAAAGGCGGGCTATTCTGATGGATCTTTCGAAATATAAAAATAGTAGTGAAGGGGGAAGGCTTGTTCTAAAGCTCTCCAGATGCTTCACACCTCGAAATCAAGGATATAGTATTGATTCAAGAAGATTGGGGTTATATGTAAATAATTCATCTTTAAAGAATTAATCAATCTTGTCAATAAACAATTGTTTCTGAAATCTTTGAAAATAAACTTAAGGTTTTTATGTCTGAATTTAATTTGGTGTCGCTACCGACTTTTATAAACTCCGAGGGTGGTCTAACCGTTTTTGAGGATTCAATTCCATTCCTAATTAAAAGAGTCTACTGGATATATCGTGCAGATAATTTTACAAGAGGCGGTCATAGGCATAGAGTTACACGTCAAGCGCTAGTTGCTATTAATGGGGAAATTGAGATATACATGAATGATGGCAATCATGAGCAGATAGTAAAGCTTAATACACCAAATATTGCACTCATAGTAGAGCCAGAGGATTGGCATACGATGAAGTTTGGTGAAAAAAGTATATTGCTCGTTATGGCATCAACCCACTACAGTGTCGATGACTATATTGATCAGCCTTATTAATCTTCCATGCCTTCAATCTACAGTCTATTAAAAAACTTATGGCTTCATATACAGCCAAGAAGAAAAATTCATTTTGCATTCTTATTATCGCTGATGATCGTAACTTCAGCTGTAGAAATTATGGGAATTGGATCTGTAATTCCACTTCTGGGAGCAATAATTAATCCCCAGTCTTTATTGCAGAGCCCTAGGTTTTTTATGATTTTTAGTTGGCTGAATATTTCATCAGAGCAAGGGCTGGCAATAGGATTGTCAATAGTATTTATAGCGATTACTTTGATAACAAATATTTTAAGGCTATTGTTGCTATGGTCAAATACGAGACTTGCAAATATCATTTCATCAGAATTAGGTTTTTTAGCTTATGAAAATCTCCTTTATCAGCCTTATGAGGTCCATATATCAAGGGGGTTAGGAGAGGTAATACACGGAATTCTATTGAATGTAAGTATTGCGGCTAGTCAGATTGGAATGGCCCTAACATTAATTAATGCAACAATCTTATCTATAGGCATACTTATCGCAATAATTTTCTTTAATCCTTATATGGCTTTTTTTATAGGTTTAGTTCTATCGCTGTTTTATTTATTTATTGGAATGATAGTAAAAGAGAGACTTCATAGAAATAGCATCAAGCATACCAATTACTCCCAGTCGGTTATGAATTCTGTTATCGAAGGTCTTGGTGGAATTAGGGATGTGCTATTAGATGGACTCCAGCAAACATACGCTCAGGCATTTATAAAAAAAGATTATTTATCTAAAAGGGCATTAGGAAATGTTCAAATTTTAGGAGCGGCCCCAAGGTTTATTATCGAGACAGTTGGGATATCTGCAATAGTTATTGCTGCTGTTGCCTTTAGTCTGGTGCTTGGCGACCCTCTAAAAACAATTCCGTTGCTTGGGGCGACAGCATTAGGGGCGCTTAGATTGCTACCCATTATTCAGAGCGGGTTTTATGCATGGTCGAATTTGCAAGGAAATAAGACAGCCCTAAACGAAGCGCTTGTATTTTTGAATCAACCAATTGCAACCTCACAATTATCTTATCCAAGGCAAATTTTAAAGTTTAACAATTCTATCAGGTTTAGCAATGTTAGCTATAGATACCCGGGTCAGGACAAGAATTCGTTAAGTAGTATTACTTATGAAATTAGAAAGGGCGATAGGGTGGGGCTTATTGGTAAAACAGCGTCTGGTAAGAGTACATTTATGGATGTATTCATGGGCTTACTAAAGCCGACTGAAGGGGAAGTTTATGTCGACGATACGCCTCTTGGCTATAGTAATTATTGGGAATGGCAGCGACAACTGGCCCATGTTCCCCAGGTAATATTTCTAACTGATACTACCATAGCCGAAAACATTGCCTTTGGAGTCCCAAAGGAAAACATAGATATGGAGCGAGTTTTTGTCGCCGCTAAGATAGCTCAGTTAACTCAAGATTTCAAAGAACTATCGAAAAAAGTGGGTGAAAGAGGGGTTCGCTTATCAGGTGGACAAAGGCAGAGAATTGGAATTGCAAGGGCGATATATAAAAATGCTTCGACATATATATTTGATGAAGCTACAAGCGCTCTTGATGTGGAGACTGAAAAAAATGTTATGGACGCAATAGAGAGTTGGGCAAAAGAAGATAACAAAAAATTAACAATAATTTTTATTGCGCATAGACAATCAACCTTAAGAAATTGCAATACGATTTTAGAATTAGAAAATGGGCAGTTAAAGAGGGTCGGGCCATATCAAGAAATTCTTGGAGATAGTATTTGAAGGAATTTTCAGAATTCTTGCCTACTAATGCTCTACCCATCCCAGAAAATTGGAGTCATATAGATTTTTCAAAATTTAGAGGGTAGGATGCGAATCGCAATTGTAGATACTTATTATCAGTCAGCACTCAACGAGATATATAAAAACCTAGTAAATGTGACCGAAAAAGATTTTGGTTTTCAAAAGAAAAAAGTGCTTGATTTTTTCTTTGGAACTTCAGATTCTTATTCGTTTTATTTGAATCAAATGGATTGTGCTGTTATCGATATCATCGCAAATTGCGAGCAGATACAAAAACAATGGTATCGAGAGTACTTCAATGAATTACCTTTGGTGGGAAAGTTAAAAGCTAGCTTAAGGACCCTTAAGTCGCCAAATGTTATTCAAATTGCTATTATGCAAATTTCTCAATTTAAGCCGGATATTATTTACTGCCAAGACCTTAATTTTTTTCCAATTGAGGCGTTGGAGTATATCAAGAGTAAAAAAATATTATTGGTTGGACAGATAGCTTGTCCACTGCCCAATCAAAAAATACTCAACTCTTTTGATCTAATTATTAGCTCCTTCCCTCATTATGTGGAACTCTTTCAAAAAAATAATATTAAATCTGAATATTTGGCTATTGGATTTGATCCTAGAGTGCTTAATAACATTAACAATAGCCAGACAAAAGTAGCAGCTAGCTTTGTGGGAGGCATCTCCAAGGCGCATTCTTCCGCTATAAACACATTGGAATACTTGGCAGATAAAACACCAATTGAATTTTTTGGCTATAAAGAAGATGGGGTGCTTTCACATAACTCGCCAATATTGAAAAAACATCATGGCGAGCGTTGGGGTCTTAATATGTACAGTCAGTTGGTGGCAAGTGACATAACTCTAAATAGACATATCGAAGTGTCTGAAAATTATGCAAATAATATGAGATTGTTTGAGGCTACAGGAGTGGGTACCCTCCTTCTTACTGATCATAAGGACAATATAAGTGAATATTTTAAAATTGGTAAGGAGATCGTGACATATAGATCCAAGGAAGAGGCTAAAGAAATGATTGACTACTATATTCACAATCAAGATGAAGCAAAGTCAATTGCGATTGCTGGTCAGGAAAGATGTCTAAGGGATCATAACTATAAAAAAAGAATGGAGACATTAAAAAAGATCCTATTGAGGTATGTTTAATAAAATGTTAAAAAGGTTTGCAGCATTTTCGTATAAGAAATTAAATCTTTTACGTTTAAGATTTATTTTTAACAGATCACCACAACAAATAGTAAAAATTAGTGGACAAAAAAATATTAATAAATTCTCAGACAGACTAGGACCCTCTTGGCAAAATGAGTCTATTCCACAGATTCAAAGAGAACTGGTGGATAAGCAAGTAAAAAAATTTAGAGATGGTAATCCCATAGATGTTTTTGATTCACTAGTGAAGGAGTTGCGTTGCATTATCAATTCAGAGGTCGAAACAGTCTTGGAGATAGGATGTTCTAGTGGTTATTACTCTGAAGTATTTAAAATTGCTGGCATCCCCTTGAAATATAATGGTTGCGATTATTCAATGTCATTTATTGAGATGGCTCGAGCCTATTATCCTGGCATTAATTTTTATGTTTGTGACGCTAGGGCACTTCCTTTTGATGATTCCAGTTTTCATGTTGTAATTTCAGGATGCTGTATTTTGCATATCAGAGAATATACCTTGGCAATTAAAGAAGCGGCAAGAGTCTCAAGTAATTATGTAATTTTTCATAGAACGCCAACATTAGCGCGAACTGAGACTGCTTTTTATACAAAAAATGCCTATGGAGTTGAAATGTTAGAAATTCACTTTAATGAAAAAGAGCTATACGATATTTTTTATCAAAATAATCTTAGTGTGGTGAAGTCTATACCAATAGATATTCAATTTGACTCAAAAGGCAGGGAGATCTCTGGTAATAAAACTTATGTCTGTAAAAAAAATGAATAATAACAAATATTTTTGTACATTATTTGATAAGAATTATTTAATTAAAGGCCTCGCAATGATTGCGAGTTTGCTAAAAAATTGTCCTGAGGCGCATATTTATGTGTTGTGTATGGATGATTATGTTTTTGAATATTTTGAAAAATTTCCCTCTGCACATATAACAACGATCTCATTAAGTGATTTTGAAACTAAGGATCTTCTGGAATTAAAGAATACAAGAAGTGTTGCTGAGTATTGCTGGACTTTATCGCCATGTCTACCATGGTACATTCTGGAAAATTACGATTCAATCGATTTAATTACATACCTTGATGCTGATTTATTTTTCTACAGTAGTGTTTATTCTATTTTTGAAGAAATCAATCAAGGATCTATTGCAATAATCGAACATAGATTCACAGAAGAATTACTTGATCGTATAGTTAATGGAAAATTTTGTGTTGAATGGGTTTCATTCAGACGAGATTCAGAGGGTATGAGGTGTTTGGCTAGATGGAGGAATCAGTGTATTGAATGGTGCTTTTATAGGTTAGAGAATGGCAAGATGGGTGATCAAAAATACTTGGATGAATGGCCTGATTTATATAGTGGATGTCATGTAATTGAAAATATTGGTGCGGGTGTTGCTCCCTGGAATTATGGCAATTATGAGATATCTGAAAAAGATGGAAGTATTACAGTAGATGGTCTACCATTAATTTTTTACCATTTTCACCAATTCCAAATCGTGAAAAAGGGTAAATTTGATAGGATATCAAAGTTTTATAGTGAAAAGTGGCCTGTTCCTGAAATAATATATTCGAGATACGAAGATGCTCTTTTAGCGATTTCTCAGAAAATTGAGATCTATGACTCTAATTTTTTTTATAGGAAAAGCTACATAGAAAAATTATTTAATGCAATGATAAAAAGATGGCAATCGTAAACGTCATCATCCCTGTTTTTAATCGTATCACTTGGACGATTAGCATAATTGAGCAACTTTATGCACAATCATCTAGGCATAGCATCAAGATCATAGTTATTGATGATGGTTCAAGCGATGGAACGGCAGAGTATTTAAAATCTCAAGAAAATATTGTCACCCTTAAGGGTAATGGGAGTTTATGGTGGTCTGGCTCAATTAATTTGGGTTTGAAATATCTAATCCAAAATGGATTGTCTGACAGTGATTACGTGCTTTTTTTGAATAATGATGTATACATTTCAACAGACTATGTGAAAAATATAGTCAGTGCATCGTCGGAAAATGATAATGTTCCTGTTGGAAGTATTCTCTATGAATTAAATAAAAATAGATCTAAGCTTAAGTCAATAGGCCCCTTATTTGATTATAAAAATATTGATTTATATGATGCCAATAAAATTTTTTGCATATCAGATATTTCTCAGCTATCAAAATATTATGATGTAGATGCTCTCAGCGGTCGGGGGACTCTCTATCCAGGGGGCTATATTATTAGAAATGGACTAATGCGAAGTCGGCTCCTTCCCCACTATCACGCAGATTATGAATATGCTGCAAGATTAAAAAAACGTGGAATTAGACTTATAGTTTCCAGTAATGCGATCATAACCTCACCTCCCGAATATGGTAATGATACAAAAAAAATGAAATTTAAAGAAAAATGGTTTGGCAAAAAATCAGCAGACAATATTTTTTACACCATGATTTTTTATTACCTACTCACTAAGGGATTATGGAAAATAAAATCACTTTTTATTGTTCCTTATCCATTCATAAAAGATTGTTTGAAATATATTTTTTTGCAAAAATAATGATAAATAGTGCGATGACAGCAATAAATATGAGTTGTCCCATATGCTCTGGTGTAATTGATGAGGTTTATGGGGAAATGATTGATGATAGATATGGCTACCCTGGTAAATTTTCTATTTATCACTGCGCAGATTGCCAACATATGACTTTGCACCCAAAGTTAACTGAAGGTGAAATAGGAGAAATTTACAGTAAATATTATCCAAGAAAGTCATTTTCTGGCAAATCAATTAGAGCCCATGTAGATTCTGAATTGGGGCCATATTCTCCTTTTAAGAGATGGATTAATGGCACTAATAATCAAGGGCAATTTAAAGCCCATGAAAGTGAGTTTGTTCTTGATATTGGGGTGGGTTCATGTGAGTCTCTGCTGTATTTGAAGGAAAGGGGTGTTAAAGCATACGGTGTTGAGGCCGATGTAAATGTTAAGGCAATAGCTGATTATTTTGACTTAAAAGTCTATATTGAGACATTAACAAAATTTAAGGAACGTGGAATAAAATTCGATTTAATTATATTAAATCAAGTTATTGAGCACTTCATCAATCCATTCGAGCTTGTGCAAAATCTCTCCGAACTTTTGAATTCAGATGGAAGAATTCTAATTTCGTGTCCGAATGTCAATTCATTATTTAGAGCTATATTTTCTAGGACATGGATAAATTGGCATGTTCCTTATCATCAACATCATTTTTCACGATCATCATTAGAGAGATTATTCTCAAATTTTGAGTTTAAGATCAATTCCTCAAAAACAATAACTCCAAACCTGTGGTTAAACCTGCAAATTAAAAATGCCTACAAATATATACAAGGCGGAGACTCAAGGCATTTATGGAATCACCAGGCCACTCAAAATTCCGCTCGTAAGGCAAGTCTAGTTTGGCGAATTATAAGAAAAATGAGTGAAATAGCATCGCAATTTGTAATAATCATTCTGTGCAGATTGATTGATTTTATGGGATTAGGCGACTCTCTATATGTTGAATTACGAAAAAGGTGAGATTAGCTTAGCGCCGATAGCATTATTTGCCTACAAAAGAGTTTCACATTTGAGTCAAGTAATTGATAGTCTATTATCTAACCAGTTAGCCTCTAGTTCCGATTTGTATATTTTTTCTGATTGCGCTAAAAATGCGGATGACGCTCAAGCCGTTACTGATGTGAGAAATTTTATACACTCAATTAATGGTTTTAGAAGCGTAAAGATTATCGAGAGGACATTCAATTATGGATTGGCTAAGTCGATTATTTCAGGTGTATCTGATCTATTGCTAAAAGAAGAAAAAATAATTGTATTAGAAGATGATTTAGTTTGTTCTAAATATTTTCTTGATTACATGAATGAAGCGCTAACAATTTATGAGGATGATGAAAGAGTTATTAGTATCAATGGATATATTCCACAGATTAAAACTAGTCTTCCAAGCACGTTCTTCCTCAGAGGTGCAGACTGCTGGGGATGGGGTACTTGGCGTCGGGGATGGTCATATTTTCAAGAGGATGGGCGCGTATTACTTGCTGAATTAAAGGCGAAAAATTTAACCAATCTTTTTGATATGAATTGTTCATACCGTTATACCAAAATGCTTGAGAATCAGATAGAAGGATTAAATGACTCATGGGCTATAAGATGGCATGCGTCTGCATTTTTAGCCAATAAGCTAAGTTTAATGCCTGGTGCAAGTCTAGTCGCGAATATTGGTAACGATGGTTCAGGTACTCATGGTGCTAATTCCCATGAATATGATGTTGATTTATCTACCCAGAAAATCAAAGTAGATTCGATTGATGTGATTCAATCGGAAATTGCTTTACATGCTCTAATCAAATATTATAAACAACTGCAACCAAGTTTTTTTCCTAAGATCACTGGAAAGCTTTTTAATTTTTTGAATAGATTAAACTTTTTATAAAGATATGGATAATATCAAATCAGTATTAATGGTAGATTTTCAATCAGAACCCTCTCAGCTTAAGTCATTAATGGCATGTGCTGTAAATCGGGTCATTAACTCTGGTTGGTATGTTTTAGGTAATGAAGTTGTTCAATTTGAGAGGCTATGGGCAGATCGATGTGGGGTAATGCATGGAGTTGGTGTTGCCAATGGAATGGATGCCATTGAAATTATTCTCCACTCTCTTGGCATTGGTCCTGGTGACGAAGTAATAACTACGCCGATGACTGCTTTTGCAACAGTATTGGCTATACTGCGATCTGGCGCCACCCCCGTTTTAGCAGATATAGAGCAAGCAACAGGGCATATTTCCTTAGCAAGTGTTCAACGTTGCCTTACCAAAAAGACTAGGGCAATTGTTTATGTCCATTTATATGGACGCATTGGGCCTATGGATATTTGGGCTCAATTTTGTCAACAAAATAAGGTTTTTCTAATTGAGGACTGTGCTCAAGCCCACTTAGCAACTTTAAATGGAAAAGTGGCCGGTAGTTATGGTGTAGCTGGTGCTTATAGTTTTTATCCTACTAAAAACTTAGGTGCGCTGGGTGATGGTGGAATGATTGTGACAGATGATCATGCTATTGATAAGTTATCGCGTCAGTTGAGAAATTATGGTCAAAGTATTCGATATCATCATCCATATATTGGAATGAACAGTCGTTTGGATGAGATGCAGGCGGCAATATTAATTGAGCGCGAAAAATGGCTTGATGAATTTACTGAGCGTAGACGTGAAATTGCTAATCAATACATGCACAGTTTTGTTAATAAAAAAATTCGACTTTTATCACCCCCCTCAGAGAGATCCGCTCACGTGTACCATCTCTTTGTGATCTTGTCTGATGAGAGAGATCGATTAAGTAGCTATCTAAAAAATAGGAATATTCAATCACTCATTCACTATCCAGTCCCTATTCACCTACAGGAGTCATGTAAAGAAATAAGGCGAGATCCAGTTGGACTAAAAAACAGTGAAGATTATGCTAATTCCTGCCTGTCTCTGCCATGCCATCCTCAGATGGATGGTGGCGATGTATCCAGTGTAATTGATGCTATAAATGAATTTCAATAAGACTATCGAGCACTTTGCAACACTTTTCGACTCTAATTTCTTGCTTCAAGGATTAGCACTACATGCCTCATTAGAAAGACATCTTACTAGTTCTTATAAATTATGGGTCCTTTGTCTAGATGGTAAAGTATTTGATCAACTAAAGCTTCTAGGGCTAAGTAACGTAATACTTTTGAAATTAAGTGATTTTGAGACCCCAGAGCTTTTGTTGGCAAAAACTAATCGCACCCCAAGAGAGTATTGCTGGACATTGACGCCGTTTGTACCATCTTTTGTTTTTGATTCCGATGATGCAGTTAAACGTGTTACTTATTTGGACGCAGATACATGGTTTCTGAAAGATCCTAAAAAAATATTTTCTGAATTAACTCTGAGTCATAAATCAGTTTTAATTACCGATCATGCATATTCATGTGAATATGATCAGTCTGAAACTTCTGGAAAGTATTGCGTCCAGTTTATGACTTTTGTGAGGTCTGATGGTGAAGAAGTAAGAGCATGGTGGGAAAAAAGATGCCTTGAATGGTGCCACGCAAGATATGAAGACGGAAAATTTGGCGATCAAAAATATCTAGAGAAATTTCCAGAGCTTTTTGCTAACAAGGTTCATGTTGCCTATGATCTTGATAACTTTATGGCTCCATGGAATGCCTCCCGTTTTTCTTACAAGAATGCGGTGTTATGGCATTTTCATGGTTTGAGAACCGTAAACTTATTGGGTGCTTTCAGGGTTTACTATGGCGACTATTTTTTGCCTTCAGAAATTTTAAAAGAAGTGTACTTGCCTTATTTGCAAGATATCATTTCGGCTTCTGAAGTGCTAAGTGCCCATGGTATAAAAATACCTGTCCAGACATCTTTCAGCTGGAAGGAGAAGATTAAATATATTTTGAGTAGATATTTTTTTCAAAAAGAACAATTTTTACTGCAAAATTTAATTTCCTTCCAATGAAGGATGATTTACTCTAAATACTTACCTTACCTTTATGGCACCCACTTCGCCATTGCCTAATCTAGTTCAAGTGGCTGTTTAATCTGAAAAAGAACGTATTTAAAACGAAACATCGGTGAATGGCAGATGGAGGGTTTATGTTCTATTTGGCTCTATTAATCAAAAGCCATTTAGGGGTTTTAAAACGAACGATTGACCAGTAGAGCCATACATAGATGGCCGCAAAAAGGAACGTGCAAATCTTTAGGGCGATATGATTACGCCAAAAAAGGAGCGCCGGGATAACAGCAGTACAAGACAAGATCCAAAGATAGGGAGCGGTAATGGCATTGCGCTGCGTCAGTAAATCCGCATCAATAGTGCCAATCGCCCAGCGCACAACACGCTTGTAAATTATTTGATGAAGATGTGCTGCATCAGGTAAGCCCGGACTAGTGCGCTTAAGGATGGCGCGTCGATAAATAGTAAAGAGCGTTTCAAAGATGGGATAAAAGCAAAGTAAAAGCGGAAACCACTTGGAAACATCTTCATTGCGTAGTACTAAGAGAATCGAGAGTTCAGCAACCCAAAAACCAATTAAATACGCGCCGCCATCACCTAAAAAAATCAAGCCTTTAGGATAATTCCAAATCAAAAAACCAAAGATTGCACCTACACCAGCAAAGGCGCACACCATTATCGGGGTATCGTTAACTTGAAAAGCAACATAAGCAATTGCTAGCAAGATGGTAGCAGCCACCACACTGGATAAACCATGATAGCCATCAATGAGGTTAAAGGCATTGGAGACACCCACTACGCCAAAGCACGTGAAGGCAATCGAAATGGCGGGAATAGCGAGAAAGTTATCAATGCCAAAAAATTGCACATTACCAAGCCAGGCATTTAAAAAATGACCACACAAACCCGCTGAGATTGCCGTAGCAGCAAGACGTTCTTTAACGCCAATTCGTTTAGTTAAATCCTCAATCAGCCCCGTGGCAAAGCAGGGTAAGGAGCATAGCAAAATCGTAGTGGCAAAACGCGCAATAATTACATTTTCTGTCCAGCGGTATAGCAAAGCGCAGCAAAGCCCCATAAAAATCGCTAGGCCACCAATGCGGGGAACAGGGTTCTGATGAAATTTTTGAACGCCAGCAGTGTCGTGATCTGCAGAAAATTGGGCATGCATATGTTGATAACGCAATAGCACTAGGCATGTCAATGTGGAGATGAGAAAGGCAATGACTATGGCTGACATATTCCCTCATTATCTTTCAATTATGAGGAGCTGACTAGTTGTTACATCGCTATCAGTAAGTTTTAGCTTAAATTTTCCACCGCTAGATAAGATGGGCTTTGAGGTATATTGAAAATTGAAGGTAAAAGGCAGGCCTTCCAAATTAAAGTAGCTTAATGCATCCCCAAGTGTGCCGACTCTATCTGAAGGTACCGAGACTAAAAAAGTGACCCTGCCAGGTTCCGATTGATGCACTTGAACAAAATTGGCTAAATTAAAAATAGCATGGTGCCGCCCAAAAACTAAGGCAGTTAAAGATAGCCGATTACCAAAGTGATCAATGACAAAATCACCTTCTCGACCCTCTGTGATGGAGAAGTTCAGCATTTCGCCGAACTCATTGGTAGTTGACTGAATATGATCGCCCGTTGAATAGCGAATTAAAGGCATGGCAAGGTTATGAAAAGAGGTGCCATGAAGCAAACCATTGATATTCTCTGCAAAGCCATAAGTAGGATATGGCGTGTAAATATTCTGACAATCTACATCCTGAGCAATGAGGCACATTTCAGAGTGCCCATACCAGGAAATCATTTTGAGGCCCCAAACATTTTCTAGATATTGTTTGATATACGGGGAGGGAAATTCAGAACTAAAGAGAATGTATTTAACTTTGGATTGGATAAGTCGCTTATCTTCGGGACTAATACCTTTCTCTAGCGTGCTAAAAAATTCATAGGTAGATGAGGGGTAGCCTTGAAAAAATTCAAAGGGATAATTTTTAAATAATCCAATTATTTCTAGAATATATTTTCTAGAAAAGATATAAGGATTGATTTTGAATTCATGGTGCACAGAGTTGTAGCGAAAAAGTTTGCCATGCAGATCCTTGCCTAAAAAGGTCATCATGAGGCGCGTTGGCTGGTAAGAGCCATTACGCCATATGGCGTGCATGTGTGCCCATTCGCGAGCCCAGGCGTGAGAGTCTAAAAATAGACTGAGCGGCTCCCCGCTAGTACCGCCAGTATTGATTTTCATACCTTCGGTGCAATATTGGGCTAGCTCACGGGCTTGAGCTTTGTTAATTGTTGGCAAGTCTTGAAATTGCGCAATAGATTGAAATTGCAATGGGGCTTTGCCATAGAGATTGGTATAGAAAGGAATATGTTTTTGTGCAAAACGAACAATGCTATTTAGCTGTGCGAGTGTATAGGCTGCACTTTGCTCTGATCCCCAGACTTTTGAACTATCAATGAGTTTGCAAAATTGCTGGTATTGAGAGCCAAGTCGCAGAGAATGTGGCACGTAAGAGGTTAATCTTCCTATTGGGTAGGGGATCCCCTCAGCCAATCTTTTGAGCGTGCCTAGGTACTTCATGTCCCTTTACGCCTACACATGAATTACAGCACCGCCTCTAAATACATGGAGTCTCCAGCATCCTCATGCAAATTCAATTGTCCTGAGTTGATAATGCGGGTTTGTCCAATTGGCAATGGGTAAGTTTCGGTAAAGCCATTTTCTTTTAGTAATTTTGCCAAGGAAGTTGAGTCATATAACCATTGATGGTGACGAGTTCCCACCACCAGAATGCGGAGTTTATCGAGAATGGATTTTGGTCTTGGCTTACAAACATGCATTGATTCCATAAATGAATCTGCATCACCATTTTGAACATAGTTTGAAATGAGTTTATTTAGATCGGGAATGGCAAGACGCAAAATACCCCCTTTAATTAGGATGCGCCTTGCTTCTCTCAAAAATAAGACTACTTCGTTTCTATCGAGATGTTCTAGCATGTGTGAGCTATAAATAACTTCAACAGAATGATTGGGGAGAGGTATATGTTTAGTTACTTCTGCCCAAGTGATTTGGGAGCGCTGGCAAAAGTGGATGAAATCAAGTTGGGTTGATCTCAGAAGATTAAATGCGCAGAGTGTCTTAATAAATAGAGGATATTTTGCTAAGCGAACGCTGGGCGAATTATCAAAATTTAGCCAATCAGGTGTTGGACTCATTCCACAGCCAATATTTACTCTAAATAGACTGATTTTTGCCGTATTGGTAGATATAATCATGGTTAAATTTTACTTGGAATTAAGCTAAATTTGAAAAAAATAGAAGTTCTCTGGGTTGGGCCAGTAATATCTGAGTCGGAATTTAATAATCAGGCTGTTAGTCCGGCCGCCTCAATATGGCAAAGCTTGTTTATAGAGCAGCTTCAGAAGTTGAATTTTAATGTCACGACATTAACTCACTTACCAAAGAGAATATTTCCGTTTTCAACCCCCATTGTTTTTGCTAGAAAAGATATATTTCAGGACGGCATTTCGGGTATTAATTTTGGATTCTTAAATATACCGCTCATTAGGGCTTGGTATTTAAAGGTTGCCTACTATCTAAATATTAAAAAGATTATGGCAAATCATAAGATTGATCTGATTATTAGCTATAACCTAGAGTCATATATCACTACCGCCGTATTTGATAATATTAAAACAAATAAAGTGCCATGGGTTGCCATTGTGGCTGATATGCCTTCAATGCATGCAGATCAATATTACAACGCATCGAAAGCCTCCTATGCCCAGGGTCGAGTCTATTTATCTTGGACAAATTTTCTCGAAAAGAGCGTTGACTCGACATCAATATTTCTTGAGGGCGGTGTTCCGCTTCTGGGGAGTCGCTATGCAATTCAAAAAGTACCAATATTTAAAGTTGCCTACTTTGGCAGTTTGACAACAGTGGGTGGCGCCGATTTATTTTTAAAGGCCACCCGCCATTTAAGTGTCGATTCATTTGAATTTCATATTGTTGGGAATGGCGATGCTACCAAAGTAAGAGAATTTGCTGCGCATGATTCTAGAATTCGCTATCACGGCGCTATCTCTCAGTCTGAATTAACGGCGCTTGGTAAAGAGATGAATCTATTTATTGATCCTCGTCCAGTTTCCTTATCAAAAAATAATTTCCCATCCAAAGTTTTAACCTATTTATCATTTGGCGCCCCAATCATTAGTACCATGGGGCATGGCTTAAGTCCCGAATATTCGAAGGTATTGCTTCCCTTGAGTGAGTGCACTCCAGAGGCATTGGCAAAGTTAATTCAAAATATTTCTTTGTGGGATACGGATCGTATACAAGAATATAGAAACGCCACCCAAAGTTTTGTCACTGAATCAAAATCATGGCCCGCACAAGTGTCTAGATTTGCAAATTGGCTTTTTGATTCCAATATTTTACATAGATCACTATGATGAAATATAACCTCATATCGATTGATTTGGAGCCAGCACCTTATAAGGTTGATCTATGGAATGCATTCATAAACAGCGGGCGCTTTAATGTAGATGTGTATTTCACCAACGCCAAAGATATCTCAAAGGATGCTGGACACAATTACCAAGAATTACCCGATGCATTTTTTGTTTATATAGTGCTTGCTGGCAGAGGATTGATTGGCGTCTTGAAAAAGATCTCAAGCGTTTTAAATGCTATTCATATATCCAAATGTGATGGAGTATTTATATCGGGCTACGTAGACGCCCCACAGTTAGCCTCTATTATTTATTGTGGCTTGTTTAGAATTCCATTTTTTGTACATAGCGATGTTTTTAATACCCTAAATCCATCTGGCAGTCTTGCGTTATTCAAAAAATGGATTAGGGATTCGATTCGTATTTATGTCTTTCGCCATGCAAGCGCTGTTTTGGTGTGCGGTAAGTTAGGCATCAGCAGTGCAATGAAAGCTGGTTGTCCGGCAGAAAAGATAATTGATTTCCCTTATGTAATCGATGTTAAGCGAATCATGGGTGCTGTGCCGGAACAAATACCAGAAATTGCCACATTAGATGTCGCAGATAATAAAAAGATTATTTACTTTAGCGGTCGAATGATTGCAAGAAAAGGATTGGCTATTTTTCTAGAGGCTGCATCCTTGTTGATTGCCAAGAATAATAGTTTGGACTGGATTATTTGGATAGAGGGTGACGGGCCACAATTCATGGCCATGCAAAATTTAGCCCGAAAACTAGGAGTGTCTGAGCGATGCCGTTTTTTTGGATTTGTTCAGATGCATCTACATAGTTGGCTCATCAGTCACTCAACCATTGTTGTAGTGCCCTCAATCAAAGATCCTTGGGGAATTATTGTGGATGAGGGAATGCAGTTGGGAAAAGTAGTCATTGCATCAACTGGTGTGGGCTCAGCTATTGATCGAATTCAAGATCTAATAAATGGAGTCTTATTTGAACCGAGTAACCCACCATTTTTAGCGGCTCAATTGATGAAGTTTTTGGTAAATCCAGGTCTCCTTGCTAGTGTTGGGCGGCAAGCAAAAGACGACTCATCTTTTTATATTCCAGAGCGTAATGTCAATGCGCTTTACGATTTTTTACTCGCCAGCCCTAATCAGAAATAATGTTTAGAAGCCAAATGATTGTGAGAAATTATTGGGGGCCAGCTCTTATTGCGATCATAGTATTTTTACTAAGCGCTTATTCCTATTCATATACCGAGGCCATTACAAAGGGCTACTCTGATATTGATGCATATATTGCTATAGCGAGGGTCGCTAATATTGAGGGGTTGCACTCTCTTTCATCCATATATCTCTGGCATCATCTAGAGCGTTGGCCAATTAATTTGCTATTGGGCGTATTAGCCAATAATCTAGATGTAGAGTTATGGAGCATTTATAGGTCAGCAGTCTTAATATGCATGGTCGTCACAGCAGTTGTTATTGAGCAGTTGAGGTGTGATGTGCCTCGAAAGCTAGCCTTTTTTATGCTAGTTTTATTTAATCCCTACACATTTCGAATTTATTATGGTGTACCGGGAATGATGGCAGACTGTTTTTTTTACACGGCAATAGTGGGGATCAGCGTGGGAATGTTTAATCGTAATTCTCTGATGATCTGTTTATTTGTAATTTTGGCATCCCTATCTCGTCAAACATCAATCTTACTGGTGCCGGTGCTATTGATTTATTGTATACATGAGCGAGTGGGGGTCTTAAGAGTGCTACTCATTCTTGGATGTCTTGCAATCTCTTTTCTATTAACCCAAACCTCTGCAAAATTAATATTCCAGCCTATTCAATCAAGCTACCTAATGATGCATACCCTAGGTATTTTTTTCTGGATCAAAAATAATCCTCATTGGCTAGAGTTGTTTGATTTTCTAGGAAGATATGCCTTGATGTGGCTCACTTTGCTACCAGCTCTGGTGCTAGTAGGAAGGGATGTGCAGCGATCTTGGATTTACTTAATTTTTTTTGTGATCTTGCAAACACAACCTCTTCTAGCAGGTCCAGTAATTACTGGCTCCAATATTGATCGACTGGCTATTTATGGCCTTCCTTTTCTATGCTTAATTTTTCTTAATGGCCACTTTAACTCTAAGCATCTGATTCTTTTTGCAACCCTTTTATTTGCAACCTCTTTGCAGCCACAATTTACATTCTTACATTTCGTCACAGGTGGTCGATATATCTTTGTAAGTGTCGTACTAATATCCACTTTTATTTCATTGCGCCATTTTGGTTGGCGAGACAGGAATGCCATATGAAAAAAATTGTGATTGGCATTGATGCATCAAGGTGCAGATCTGGAGGCGCTCGTGAGCACTTGATCGGAATCCTTGAGAATCTAAATCCTGACGAATTTGGAATCGCTCAAATACATGTGTGGTCTTATAAAGCGCTATTAGACGCTTTGCCACGTTTTTCTTGGCTTGTGAAGCATTCAGAGTCTATGCTTGAGGGTTCACTAATAAAGCAATTTTGGTGGCAGTATTTCATATTGAGTAAGGAGCTTCGTAAATTTGACTGCGATATTTTATTTACTGGTGATGCGAGCTCTTTATGTTTTTTTGCGCCTTCCGTCGTATTGAGTCAGGATTTATTATCTTATGAGCCTGGCGCGTTGAAATTATTTCGCTATGGTAAGCACTGGATTCGACTTAACTTGATTAGACTATTACAAACCGCTGCTTTTCAGCGGGCCCAGGGCGTAATTTTTTTAACCAACTACGCTGCAAAAATGATTCAAAAAGTCACCGGCCCTCTGGTTAATTTTCGGGTCGTAAACCATGGCGTCTCTAATGAATATAAAACAAGGGCTAAAAAAGAAATAACATCCTTAAGCACATTGCCTGAGATTGATTGTGTATACGTCTCTCATGCATCGATGTATAAACACCAGTGGGAGGTAATAAGTGGGGTAGAAATATTGCGCAAAAAGGGCTACTTGATTCGGCTCACACTAATCGGTGGGGGGGCGGGAGCTGCGCAGGCTAAAATAATTAGGCAATGTGCTTTATCGGATCCGAAGGGGAGTTTTGTAAAACAGCTGCCATTTTTGAGTCAAGAGCAACTTTTAAACAGGCTTTCAAAGTCAGATTGTTTTATTTATGCCTCTAGCTGTGAGGCATTTGGTATTACTTTGCTCGAAGCCATGGCATTAGGCCTACCAATTGTGGCCTCAAATCGCAGTAGCATCCCAGAAACCCTGCGTAATGGCGGACTGTATTTTGACCCTGAAAACCCTCTAGAAATAGCTGCTGCCATAGAAAAGATCATTCAAAACCCAGACTTAAGTTATCGACTGGGTGTGCGAGCACGTGAATTGGCTAAGGAGTACTCCTGGGAGCGCTGTTCTAATGAAACCTGGGGGTATATCGTGGATACTTGTAGGAAAATAGCCAAGCCCTAGAAAGCTAGGGTTTTAAGCTAGCTCGACCCCAGCGTTTCCGTCTGAACTTATTGTGAATTTATTGAATCCCCGCCATTATCAAATCTGCACTTGCTGTGTCATGGACACGAGCGATGCCTTGATTGCGTTTGATGATAAGGGTGTCTGCGATCACTGCAATGCCTATTTTGAGCATACCCTTCCGAACTGGCCTGTTAATCATAGTGGTGAAGCTCGGCTTGAAAAAAATGCCGAACGTATTCGGAATGAAGGTAAGGGCAAAGACTTTGACTGCATCATTGGAATGAGTGGTGGCATTGATAGTTCATACCTTACCTATATCGCTAAAGAAAAGTTGGGGTTACGCCCCTTGGTATTTCATGTGGATGCGGGTTGGAATTCTCAAGAGGCAGTGAGCAACATTGAAAAGTTAGTTGATGGCTTGGGATTAGATTTATATACCGAGGTCATTGATTGGAATGAAATGCGCGATTTACAGTTGGCGTATTTCAAGGCAGGAGTTCCAAATATTGACACTCCCCAGGACCACGCTTTTTTTGCCACCATGTATCAATTTGCGCAAAAGTACAAAGTAAAGAATATTTTGACTGGCGCTAATTTATCTACCGAGTGTGTTCGCAATCCGGTGGAGTGGATGTACTACCAATCTGATTCTGTGCAGTTGCGAGACATTCATCAGCAGTTTGGTTCTAGGCCCTTAAAAAACTACCCACTGACATCGATTCTTTGGCACAAGATATATTTGCCTTATATCCAGGGAATTAAAGTTATTCGTCCGCTCAATTACATTCCCTATGTCAAGCAAGATGCGATCAAGCTTTTGGTGGATCGATTTGGTTGGCAGCCTTATCCTCGCAAACATTTTGAATCACGCTTTACTCGCTTTTATGAGAGCTACTGGCTCTTTAAACGTTTTGGTTATGATGTGCGCCGCGTGCAATTCTCCAGTTTGATTTTGACTGGACAAATGAGCCGTGAAGAAGCACTCGAAGAGTTGAAGAAATCACCCTATGATGAACAAACAATTGCACAAGATATCGAATTTGTGGCTAACAAGCTGGCTATAAGTGTGCCAGAGCTAGAATCGTATCTTGGGGCTCCAAAGCGCAGTTACCAAGACTATAAGTCTCAGAAGTGGGTTTATGACTTAGGTGCCAAAGCAATGAAGTTGCTGCGTATGGAAGTGGGCGGTAAGCGCTGATGATCGCAGTGATTGACTATGGCCTAGGTAATGTTCAAGCTTTCCTTGACATTTACAAGCGCTTAAATCTTCCTGCGTATGCAGCTAAAAGCGCCGAAGATTTAAGTGGCGCATCTCGATTTATTTTGCCTGGAGTGGGTGCATTTGACTGGGCAATGCAGTCCTTGGATAACTCGGGTATGCGGCCCGCGCTTGAAAAGCTAGTTATTAAAGAGGGGCTGCCCGTTCTGGGCGTGTGCGTCGGGATGCAGATGTTTGCGAATCGAAGTGATGAGGGTGATTTAGGCGGCCTAGGATGGATTCCTGGTGAAATCAAGCGATTCGATGAGGTAAATTTTGAGCAACTACCCCATCTTCCTCACATGGGTTGGAATGATGTTGCTGTGACGCAGAGTAATCTCCTGCTAGAAAATATTGCTGAGCCGCAATTTTATTTTTTGCACTCTTATTACTTTGAACCCAGAGAGTCGACTTGTGCTATCGGCATGACGGATTATGGAGGCGCATTTACATCTGTGGTCGCTAAGAATAATATCTATGGTACGCAGTTTCATCCCGAAAAGAGTCACCACTGGGGCGTGAGTCTTTTGAAAAACTTTGCGGAGTTATAAGTCATGCTTAGGCCGCGTATTACCCCTTGCTTGCTCATTCATAATGGGGGTCTCGTTAAGACGCGAAAGTTTTCAGATCCCAAGTATGTGGGTGACCCCATTAATGCCGTCAAAATTTTTAATGAAAAAGAAGTTGATGAGCTCATTGTTTTAGATATTGATGCCAGCACTTTGGGGCAAGAGCCAAACTATGCATTAATTCGTAGCTTAGCCAATGAGTGCCGAATGCCACTTTGCTATGGCGGTGGAGTTAAGAATATTGAGCAACTAGAACGAATTATCCAGCTGGGCGTTGAAAAAGTTGCCATTAGCTCGGCAGCAATAGTAGATCCGGATTTCATTGCTCAGGCTGCAAAGCGTCTCGGTAGTCAGAGTGTGGTGGTGGTTCTGGATATTAAGAAAACAGGCTTATTGCGTCGTTATGAGGTTTTTATCCAAAACGGTAGTGCCTCATCTGGATTATCGCCCATTGATTTTGTTGAAAAAATGGAGAGTTTGGGCGCCGGTGAGATTGTGGTTAACTCGATTGATCGAGATGGACTAATGCAAGGGTATGATTTGAGTTTAATTGAAGCTATTCGGAACCGTACGAGCCTTCCTATCACTGCTTTAGGTGGTGCAGGCTCACTGGCAGATATTCAGGGTTTGATTGAGAAATTTGGCATTATTGGGGCTGCAGCCGGTAGTCTTTTTGTGTTCAAGGGTAAATATCGGGCGGTATTAATTAATTACCCCTCTAGAGGTGATAAAGATGCCCTTGTAAGGGCGGGAATGGGTCGTTCATGAAGCAGGTCCTGCAAAGCTTAAAAACGGGAGCCACTGAATTGGCGGATATTCCCTGTCCAACACCTGGGCCAAAGCAACTCTTAATTCGCACGAGTAGATCACTGGTATCTGCAGGCACGGAGCGTATGTTGATCGAATTTGGTCAGGCTGGTTGGCTTGAAAAAGCTCGCTCTCAGCCAGATAAAGTAAAAATGGTCATTGATAAGATCACGACTGATGGATTACTATCCACCATTGAGGCAGTTCAAAACAAATTGGATCAACCCCTTGCGTTGGGGTACTGCAATGTTGGAACTGTGCTTGAAGTTGGTTCTCAAATTAATGGCATTGTATTGGGTGATCGGGTTGCTTCAAATGGCAAGCATGCTCAAGTTGTCTGTGTTCCTGGCAATCTATGTGCAAAGATTCCGGATTCGGTGAACGATGATGAGGCAGCTTTTACTGTAATCGGATCAATTGCATTGCAGGGAATTCGCCTTGCTAATCCTACTTTGGGTGAAACAGTTGTTGTTACAGGCCTAGGTTTGATTGGTCTGATTGCAGTTCAACTCCTCAAAGCAAACGGCTGTCGCGTTATCGGGATTGATGTTGATCCGGTTAAATTAAAGTTAGCAGAACAATTTGGTGCTGAGGTAATAGATGTATCTAATGGGCAAAGTCCAGTTGATGCTGCTATGAACTACTCGAGGAGTAGAGGGGTGGATGCCGTTATCATCACCGCGTCCTCTGAAAGCAACGATTTGGTACATCAAGCTGCTCTGATGTCCCGCAAGCGTGGACGAATCATCCTGGTTGGTGTGGTTGGATTGGAGTTATCTCGCGTTGACTTCTACGAAAAAGAGTTGAGCTTTCAGGTCAGCTGTTCTTATGGCCCAGGTCGATACGATCCCAGTTATGAAGAGCGTGGCAATGACTACCCAGTCGGTTTCGTAAGATGGACTGAGCAGCGTAATTTTGAAGCGGTTCTCGATATGATGGCTTCAGGAAGATTGGATGTAAAGCCGCTCATCTCCCATCGTTACGCCCTAGAAAATGCTAATCAAGCCTACGAGCTCATCACATCGAATGAATCGTCATTAGGCATCTTATTTGAGTATCCGAATGCTTCATTCATTGGTGATGCGGTTTTACGAAATAATAAAGTTTATTTGGCAAATGCTGATTTGGGTTCAAATTTATCGGCATCAAGAGCGCCTCAAAAAGCATCCGTAGGATTTGTTGGCTCAGGTAATTATGCAATTTCAGTTTTGATCCCAGCTTTTCAAAGGTCAGGTGCGAATTTGCTATCTATAGCCTCCCGCGCTGGAGTATCCAGTGTCTACGCAGGTAAAAAGTTTGGATTTGGATCTGCAGCCACTAGCGCTGAAGTGGTTATCCAAGATACGCAAACAAATACTATCGCAGTAGCAACGCAGCATGATAGCCACGCACAGTATGTAATAGCAGCCTTGCACTCTCGAAAAAATGTTTTTGTTGAAAAGCCTTTGTGCTTGAATCTAGAGCAGTTAGGGCAAATTAGTGATTTGTATCGGGGTTTAGATACTGGTAAGCGACCATACCTCATGATTGGATTTAATAGGCGGTTTGCACCGCAGATTCAGAAAATTAAATCTCTCATAAAAGATGCCGGCATACCCAAGTCGTTTGTGATGACAGTCAATGCTGGTCGTATTGATGGCTCTCATTGGACCCAGGATGGCCAAGTTGGTGGCGGTCGTATTATTGGAGAGACATGCCACTTTATTGATTTAATGCGCTATTTGGCAGGCTCTCAAATTATCGAGCATTCGGTTCAGGCTATGAGTGCTGCTGGAGCGTCGGCGCCTGCAGATTCTGTCATGATTGGACTCAAGTTTGCTGATGGATCCATCGCTTCGATTCAATACTTGGCTAACGGCAGCAAAGCGTTTCCGAAAGAGCGTTTAGATGTTTTCTGTGGCGGGAAAACTCTCGCTCTTGATAACTTTAGGAAGTTACGAGCTTACGGTTGGCCAGGATTTAAAAGCATGAATCTCTTTAGGCAAGACAAGGGTCAACAAGCTTGTGTTCAAGCGTTTATAGATGCGATCGAGCGGGGTGGGCCAACACCTATCCCGTTTGAAGAGATTGAAGAAGTATCTAGAGTAACTATTGA
>Ga0214207_1000059_pt1 | contig 34558 bp, 34 predicted proteins | sample TroBogEpilimnion_6_FD_153045 | JGI IMG/M metagenome (GOLD analysis project Ga0214207, IMG submission 153045) | Freshwater microbial communities from Trout Bog Lake, WI - 13JUL2009 epilimnion | ecosystem: Environmental > Aquatic > Freshwater > Lake > Epilimnion/Euphotic zone | place: Trout Bog... | reverse complement strand
AACAAACGAGAAAAAAGGTGCTTTATTAATATTAAAACTAATAAATACTGAAGTTAGTTTAATTATTCAAGTATTAAATTACATTATACAAAATATTCAAGAACTTTTAAACAAGTTAAATACTTTACTTTTAAATTTAGAGGCTTGTAAAGCAGTACAAGGATCTGATGTTGTTAATAATTTAACAAATACTACTAAAGATTTACAAACTTTACAAAATGAATTACAGTCTTATGTAAATATGGTAAGTAGCAATCCTGTAAATAATCCTGAAGTTTCTACTTTTGGTCCTTACACTATTGTAATAGAAAAGGAACAAGTAACTGATCCTCAAATAACAAATCTTAGAAGGAGAGGAGTTGCTTTAGATAAAAATGGTAGTATAGTTGCACAATCCCAACTTACTTTTGCTACTGATAATAATGTAATAATACAAGAAACGGAGTTAAATTTAATATCTCAAGGATTAGTTACTCCTCCTACTAATACTATAAATGCTGATGATCAAGCTATAATCAATCAATCACTGTCTTATTTGAATGTAAATGATGTTGTTTTAAATAATTTTACAGTACCTACTCCTCTAATAGATTCTCCTAATAATACAAATGAAAATGATGGATTAGGATTGAATGCATTCTTAAACAATCTACCTGGAGGAAAATCTATGAGACAGAGAAGTAACTCTGCAAATAAATCCTATCAACAAAATATACAAAGTCAAATACAACAAGAGGGAATAACAAATTCAACAATATCAATTTAAAAATATATAAACAAAATATTTATAAAAGATGGCAAAATTAGATGCATTTAGAAAATTAATTAGGGAAGAAGTGAGATCTGTTTTTCAAGAAGAGCTTTCAAGTATTTTAAAAGAAGCTATCAGTAGTAATAAAGGTGGAAATACTGTGATTAATGAAGCCCGTAGTACGGTAAATACAACAGTACCTTTAACTTTAAATACTCAACAATCCCATAAAAGAGTTGCTCCTAATTTAGGATTTAATAATCCTTTAAATAGTTTGCTTCAAGAGACTGCTCAAAGTATGACTGATAAAGATTTAGAAGGTTTAGGATTAGAGGGAGCTTCTTATGAAACTCCTATAGTAGAATCAGTAAATGGAATGTTTGACACTGCTAGAAAAGCAGGTAGTTTAGAAGCTGTTGAAATAAATGCAGTACCAGATTTTAGCCATATAATGAATAAGATGCTGTCTACTGGGGAAATTAGATAAACTAAATGGCATATAATTTAAGAAATATAAATACGCTAGATTTAATGCCTTCTACAGGTGTTGGAGTAGCATTGCCATTTTCAAATCAATCTGCTTTTAGAACAGTTTATAATACTACTGAACAAATAAAATACAATATTATAAATTTCTTACTTACAAACCCAAGAGAAAGAGTTTTTAATCCAACTTTCGGTGCTGGGATAAGAAACAAATTATTTGAACAAATAAGTACTAAAACATTTGATGATATAGAAGCTCAATTAACAGTAGGAATCCAACAAAATTTTCCCAATGTTACAATTAGCAACCTTTCTGTAACATCAAATCCGGATAATAACATAGTTTTCATAAGTTTTACCTATACCATAAAAAATACAGGACAATCTGACAATATAATAGTAAGTATAAATGGCTAATAAAAATATATCATATTTAAATAAAGATTTTAATACTTTTAAACAGGATTTAATAGAGTATGCAAAAGCTTATTATCCTACTGCTTACAATGATTTTTCAAACTCATCCCCAGGAACCATGTTTATTGACATGGCTTCTTATGTAGGAGACGTACTTTCATTTTATTTAGATAATCAAATACAAGAAACTTTCTTAGAATACGCTAAACAAACAAATAACTTATACAGTTTAGCTTATATGTTAGGATATAGACCTAAAGTAAGCTCTGCAGCTGTAGTAAATTTAGATATTTATCAACAGATTCCTTCAGTAGGTATTAATTATCAACCTGATTTTACTTATGCTATGGTTTTGCAAGAAGGTACTCAGGTAAGATCAAACATAAATTCTTCAAATTATTTTTACTGTCCTAATAAAATAGATTTTACTCTATCCTCTTCTTTCAATCCTACAGATATTTCAGTATACAGTACTTTTATTGATCCTTCTGGAAATCCTCAACCTAGTACTTATTTACTTAAAAAATCTACTCAAGCTATATCAGGTCAAGTAAAAACAACTTCTGTTACTTTTGGAAGTTCTCAACCTTTTGCTACAACTACTATAACTGATAACAATATTATAGAAATAATAAGTGTTTATGATAGTAATGGTAATATTTGGTATGAAGTTCCTTATTTAGCTCAAAATTATATATTAGAACCTGTAGAAAATACTGCAGCTAATTATCCTAGTTTATATCAACAAGCTAATCAAGTACCTTATATTTTACAACAAATAGATGTACCTAGAAGATTTGTATCTAGGTTTACTTCTCCTACTACTTTAGAATTAGAATTTGGAGCAGGTATTACCCCTACAGGTTCAGTTCCTAATCCATATAATGTTGGATTTGGTACCTCTAATGCAATAAGCTTATTAAATACCGCATTTGATCCTACTATTTTTGTATCTAATTTTTCTTATGGATTAGCTCCTTCAAATACAACTTTAACAATAACTTATTTAGCTGGAGGGGGAGCTTCTGCAAATGTACAAACAAACGAATTAACTTATCTAAGTTCTGTTAATGCTACTTTTGTACAATCTGGTAATCCTGCAACTCAAAATCAAATATTATCTTCTATAGCAGTTAATAATAGTTTACCTGCAGAAGGTGGAGGTGATGGAGATACAGCAGATCAGTTAAGACAAAATACATTAGCTGCTTTTCCAACTCAAATGAGAGCAGTAACTCAACAAGATTATGTAGGATTTGCATTAGGAATGCCTGCTAAATTTGGTCAAGTATCTAAAGCATATGTGACTAAAGATAGTGCAGTATTTTCTCAATATTTAGCAAATGAACCTGGGGAATTTGACCCTTTAGCAACTTCTTTATATGTATTGGGATATGATACTTTAGGTAATTTAGCTACTCCTCAAACAGCCCTTTTACAGAATTTACAAACTTACATAAGTAATTATAGGAGTTTGACTGATACTATATTAATAAAACCCGCTTTTATAATTAATATACAAGTTAATTTTGATGTAGTATTGAATCCTAACTATACTTCTCTTCAAGTAATAGGAAATTGTATATCAGTATTACAAGATTATTTTAATATAGATAAATGGCAAATAAATCAGCCTATTATTTTATCTAATATTTATTCATTATTGGATTCTGTAGCTGGAGTACAAACAGTTAAGGCTTTAAATATAACTAATATTTCAGGGGAACAAGCAGGTTATTCAATATATAGTTATGATATACCCGGAGCAACTTTGAACGGAGTTATATATCCTTCTTTAGATCCTAGTATATTTGCAGTTCAGTACCCTAATATAGATATACAAGGTAGATCAGTTGCATTTTAATATTATAAATTGATAAAAAATGGCAGTATATCAAATATTTGCATCTGCAGATGCTTCAATTTACTCACTATCTCCAACACAAAACGCTGGTAGAGACCCTATTTTAGAAGTATCTGTATTGAGTTCTTCTCCTCAGAATACAACAACAGGCTCTGATATAAGAAGATCTTTAATACAATTTTCTTCTGCAGATTTAAATACTCTATATTCTTTTGCTTCTCAATCCATAAGCGGATCTTGGAACGCTAATTTAAACTTATATTTAGCTAGTGCACAAAATTTAAATACTACCTATTCTTTATATGCCTATCCTGTAACTAGTTCTTGGGTAATGGGAACAGGTCAATACAATCAAACCCCTATTTCTGAAAATGGAGTTTGTTGGAGTTATACAGGACCTTATAGTGCATCCAATTCTTGGGGAACCCAAGGAGGAGATTTTACTACATCTGTAACAGCTAGTCAATATTTTGATTACATGTCAAATAAAGACATCAATATGGATGTTACTAATATAGTAAATGCATGGTTTTCAGGATCTATACCAAATGATGGGATTATATTAAAACATCCCTCTTCTATAGAAAATAATTCTAATTCTTTTATAGGATTAAATTTTTTTTCAGTAGATACCCATACAATATACCCCCCAAATATACAATTTAAATGGGCAGATTCCTATTATTTTCCTCAAGGAACAAATTATGTATTAAATGATCAGATAACAGTAACATTGTCTAATAATCCTGGAATATTATCTCAAAACCAATCTTATAAAATGAGAACAGCAGTGAGATATACATATCCACCTAGACAATTTACTACTCAATCTATCTATACAATGCCTTTGTACTTACCTGAAAATACTTGTTGGGCACTACAAGATGTAAAAACAGAGGAGTTCGTTATAAATTTTGACCCTATTTACACAAAACTAAGTGCAGATAGTGTAAGTAATTATTTTAATTTATACACAAATGGTTTGGAAATTAACAGATTTTATCGTATATTAATACAGACAAACATATATTCAACTACGTATGGGCCTCTTTCAGTATATGATAATGATCAAGCAATATACAATGCATTGGCTACTTACGGAAGCGGAAGTTTAGCTTTACTTCCAACTGAGCAAGTAATATATACTGGTCAAAATTTAACTTTTAAGGTAGTATCTTATTGATAATATGGAACAACAAGTTAATTTAATAAAAGAAGTTTACGGTTATAACACTTATACAAAGGTTATAAATACTTCTTTTAGTGAATTATATACTCCAATAACTGGATCAACTGTCCCTACAACTATAACTGTAGAGCAATTTTTTGATTATTATAATCAACTATTTTTTGATATTCCTGCAACTGGAGATGTTAATTCTCACACTTATCTTATCAAACAAAGTACTGCATATGTTGGAGGAAGTGTGCTGAGTGATAATGAACAAGCTTACATTGCTGAAATAAATTCTTTAAGACAGCAATTATTAGAAGCAAATCAAAATTATATAAGTTTAGGAACTGTTACAGGATAATATGGCAGATATAGTACAAATTCAATATATAGGATCAAATGGCTCTTATCAAGATTATTCTAGTACAGACGTATCCTTAATAAGTAATACAAATATAACCCCTGTATTTGGAAATCCTGGGGATTATATTGAATATTTTATAAAAGATATAAACGGTAATGTACTTAGTAGTAATTATTATAATTCAAATTATTCAATAGGTAGTGAAGTTGGCCCAACAAACGGAACTACTAGCAAAATAACTTTAGATCCTGAAACTGACGTAAGAAATGCAGGATATGATAGAGGATCAACAATAGTTAAATATAATTTTTTAACTACTCAAATAGCATCTGCCCCTAATCCAACTCAAAATTTTTGGATTGAACAGATATCTAATTCAAGAACTGAAATAAAAGTAACCAGACAAGACTTATCTACTACAGATTTGTCTAATGCTTTTAATCAATTTAATTCTTTACTATCAGTAAACAATTTTTATCCTGATTTTTATTTAAATTTTGGTCAAGATAAACAAGTAATAGCTGTAAATGCAGTTTTTGTAGAGGATAATAATGGAGATGGTCATATTATTTTTAAATTATATGAGCCACTTCCCTCTGAATTTAATATAAAAGATACTTTTTGGGTTGTAACTAAGATAGCTGATCCTGCAGAGTTTAGTGTGACCATTAATGCAGAACCAGAATCAACACAAAATACAAATTTATTAAGAGGCCCAAACTATAAAGTAGATATAAAGAAAACTATATCCCAAGTAACTCCTTATTTTAATTACAATACTTTATTTACTACTTCAGTAACATCATCTTATCAGCAATTGCAATCAATGATGGATGATAATAGTATAAGTATTAATGTTGATTATACTAATTTTTCAAATTTTATACATTTTTCTTCTGCTACAGAAAGATTAGAGAATTTTGTATATAAATTACAATTAATAGAGTCTTCTTCAGCAGGATTAGCAGCTAATAACACTACTTCTGCTCAACTACAATTACAAAATTTAATAGATTCAACTATACAAAAGTTTGACGGGTATGAATATTATTTATATTTTTCATCAGAATCTTTTGCATGGCCTAAATCAAGTGCTACCCAACCTTATACCCTATATTCAGTATCATCTTCCCAATCTCAAAATTGGTTAGGTAGCCCAACAACAGTACCTTCAGTAGGAACCGCTAGTTTATATTACTCTTCTTCACTATATGATAGTAATAACCCAGATTTATTACAATATGCATCTCCATCTTATGTTTTAGATGATGATAGGAATTTACCTTATCTGACTTTTTTAAATATGATTGGACAACATTTTGATAATATTTGGATATATTTAAAAGATGTTACGAATAGATATTCAGCAGAGAATAATCCAAACATTGGTATATCAATGGATCAAGTTGGAGATGCTTTAAAAAGTTTAGGATTTAATCTATATACTAATACTAGCATATCTGATAATATTTATCATTCGTTATTTGGTATAAATCCTGATGGTAGTTTATTACCTCCTACTGGATCTGAAATTATTAAAACTTATGTTACAGCAAGTGTTCCTACCTTACCTGCACAACAAATAACTGATCAGGTATATAAAAGACTTTATCATAATTTAATTTATTTATTAAAAACAAAAGGAACAGAAAGAGGAGTAAGAGCTTTAATAGCAACTTACGGTATTCCTAATAATATATTACATGTAAATGAGTTTGGTGGATATGATATAGGTACTATATCTGGTATACAAGGAATAAATAATAATAAAGTACTAACTTCTAGTATAAACACTATAAATAGTACTGTATTATCTCCAAATACTACTATACAATATTATAATAATAATACTCAAAAGAGCTCTATAGATTTAGAAATAGGATTTTCTCCTTCTGATTTTATAAATGCAAACATAACATCTTCTGGATTAGTAACTTCTTCTGCTCAACCAGGTTATTTTAATATAATGCAGTATATTGGGGATCCTAATCTTCAATATTCTAGTAGTTATGTTCCTTTAGATACTTTAAAAAATACTTATTTTACTGCTAATTATACAACTGGAAATAACGTTTGGGACTATATAAGAGTAATAAAATATTACAACAATTCTTTATTTAAAACCTTATCTGATTTTGTACCTGCTAGGTCTAGTATGACTTCTGGTATAATATTAAAATCTCATATACTAGAAAGAAATAAATATCCTAGACATGAGCCTACCGCTACAACAAGTTCTAATTTAGGGGAAATAAGCTCTTCTATGATTTATGGGGATAACGGAGCTAGTATAACAGGATCAACCGCTTATTTAAAAGCAATAAAGTTGCAGTATAATGGTACATCCTCTGCAGCTTTTGTTACTTCTTCTGGAACTATTTATGTAAGTTCTTCTAATAACATTGAACAGTATACTGGTGAATTAAGTGGCACTGAAGTATTTGTAGGGTACAGTTCTAGTTTTGATCAAAATGAGGTATCTAATTACAATTATTATTGGTCTTCTTCAGTTCCTTTAGTTTCAGGTTCTGGTAATATGTTTGTTTCTTATTCTTTAGGAGCATTGTATCAAAACGTTACAGCATCAGTAATTTCTCAACAATTTTTAGAATTAGATTATAATGGATCTCAATTATCACCAACAAACTACGGATTAGTAACGCAATCTTTAAGTCAATCTTTAGTAATAGGCGCAGTAAGCCAAAGCGTACAAAAGTATTCTCAATATGCTCAAATACAAGATTACAACTATAATGCGCATTCTTTAGTAAATTTAAAATATAGTGGTTCAACCCTTTCAGGACAATATTATAATGTTTATACTCCGGGAGATATTACTTTGGGAAATAATCCTGTGATAAATTACTATACTAGCAGATTAGGTTTATTTAGTCAAATAGTTACAAGTTCATATTTTCCAAGTTTATGCAATGCCAAATTAGTTTATTTAGCAGATGTATCTGGGGGACTATATGAATTAAATCAAAATAATATATCTTGGGAAGATATACAAAATACTTTTATATTAGGACAAAATACCACAGTAAAATTATTTAATAATCAACAATATGGTAATCAAAAATCAACTGACGGAGTAAAAAGTATTTACAGTAGTGGTTATTCTTATACTCCAACCTTATATTTTTTAACAGGATCTACAAATGATTCTGCTTTATATTTTTTAGGTACTAGTACAGCAACTACTGCTTTTATAGCTGATAACGGAGGAGCAGGGGGAAGTAATTATTTTATTAGTGGATCACCTAATCCTACATATTCTGCATCTTTAGTACAAACTGCTTATGGTATCGCAAGTAGATCTGGAAGCATATTTAATGTATTTGATACTTTAGTGCAAGGAAATGCAACCAACACAGGATTTACAGTAGGTTCATTAACAGGAGGAACCTTTCCTACTTATAGTGCAGTACAAGCAGGTCAACAAACTTTTACTGTTAATTTACCTATAAATTTACAATTCCCAAGTGCCCAATTAATAGGACCTCAAAGTGGTTCATTTAGTTTTAGTATATTTTATAATACAAATACTTTATTAGGTAGGCAAGCATATAGTTTTACTTCTAGTTACACTCCCGCTTCAACAAATAACGGAACCATAACAACAACTTCTTATCCGGGATATAGTACAATAACTTTAATTGGAACAGTAAATTATTATACTGGACCTTTTTCAGGTTATGCAGGTTCTAATAATACTTCCACAGTAGGAGTTCAATATTATTATAATTCTGCTGGATCAGGGGGAGGTCAAGTGGTAGTTTCTACATCGGGACCGGGATTAAGTGGAATAACTCCTTATAACGGATTAAACGCCATTTCATCAACTTTTATAAGTTCTATAACCTCAGCAACTACTACACCTGCAGTAGACAATAAATCTACTACTTTTAATTTTAATTTTACAACTCCTGCTCAATCTTTTGCTGTAGGAGATAAAGCAGTATTTAGACTTGTACAAGAAAATATGTCTACGGCAAGTTTTACTGCCTCTATTGGAGTAGGATCTCTATCTTTAGGTACAATATCTTTAGGTTCAGGAGGATACCCCTATGCAACAGCAAGTGTAAATGCAGGCGGAGGACCTTTTATAGATTCAATATCAGTATCTAATGTACTATATTACACAAATGCTAGTGATTTAATTTTAGGTCCTAATTTATCTCAGTATGAAGGGTACACTTACATACCTTATTTTACATCAGGATCTACGGTAGTATCTAGTAGCTTATATTCAACTTATGGACCAGTAAATTATCCATTTAATCCACAGGAAGGAGATGCAATAGTATTATCAGATGGATTTAATACACAACTATTAACTGTTTATTCTTCTTCTTTAAGTTCATCTTTAAGCACTGGAGTAACTAAATTGAGAATTACAGTAACCCCTCCAATCATATCATCTTTTCAAAATAATCCTTCTAGCATAAACAGAATGCTAGTTTTAAAAAGATATGATGATGAACAAAATGTGATTTTAAATTTTAATCAAACACCCGGACAAACATCTTATGGATTTTTAATACCTAATAATATAAATCCTACTGTTTTACAAAATATAAACTCATTACAATCTTCTATAATAAATCAATTAGTATTACCATCATAATAAAAAATTAATAAATTATCTATTTATAATAAGAAAAATATAAAATTACATGGCATATTTATCAAATACATCAGTAGTTGTAGATGCTATCCTTACAGATAAGGGTAGACAACTTTTAGCTCAAAACGATGGGTCTTTTCAAATTACCCAATTTTCATTATCAGATGATGAAGTGGATTATGGTTTGTATAACCCTAATCATCCATCAGGATCAGCTTATTACGGAGAAGCTATTCAAAATATGCCTATTATACAAGCATTTCCTGAATCAACGGAAATAATGAAATATAAACTCATTACTCTTCCTAGAGGAACAGCTGCATTACCTACTATAACTATAGGATACTCTACCATTATATTACCTCAAGGATCTTCTATTTCTATTACCCCTCAAACATTAAATTATTTAGGGGCAACTAGTACGTTTGAACAATCAGGATATTCAGTAACTATTGGGGACGTTAGAACAACCTCTGCATTTAACGGAGTGGGAATAAACACTACCGCAGCTACTTCTTTAAATACTCCTACTACTACAATAGGAACAAACGTATCTCAAACTGTAATAGGAACTACAGTAAATATTACAGCAACTACTTTGAATACTTTATTTGGTTCTACTACAACCTTATATACTACTTTAACAGTAGTAGGTAGAGATTCAGGAGCAAGATTATTCGTACCAGTTCAAATAACTAAAGTAACATCATAATAAGATATGTCTTTTACAACCTTAGCATCAACAGATTTTGTAGTTAGTTCAGATTCCATAACAGCACCTGCTTGGAGTTCTAACGTACCTCAATTAACTACTTTTTTTACTGCTTCAGCAGTACCTTCTACAACCATAAGTGCAGGAGCTTTTTATTTGAATGTATATCAAACAGCTAGCACAGCAAATGGTGCAGCAGTTCAGTTTTCTATAGCTTATGGGGACAATAATGGATCTGGTTCTCAATGGTATAATTCATTAGTACCTGGAGCATCACCTTCTAATACTACTTTCTCTCAATATAGAACATTAATATACGGTCCCGAAATAAGCGGAAATCAAGGATTCAATTTTGGTGGACAAGCAACTAATTGTAATAATATTTATGTTATAAATGTAGACAGGAATAGATACAAACAAAGTTTATTTCCGGGAACTTTTAACTTAAGTTTATCCAGTTCAGCAGGTCAAGTTCAATTATGTGATAATAGTAATAATGTATCTACTGTAACTTATTTAGATTGTGGAAGAGTATTCAATATAGTATCTGGTTCATTTGGAAGTGCAGCTAATACAACTAGTGTAGGGCAAATATCTAATGGTTATACTGTATCTGGTTCTTACGGATTATTTTTACCCGATATTGGTACAATAATATTAAACCCTACCGCATTAGCACTTAGTGCAGTTCAAGGAGGTATAGGATTAACTCCTGACACCGCTTCTTATGGAGTATCAGGTAATAGTGTATCATCTTCTTACACCTCTACAAATGCTGCATTAGTGTATCAAGCAATATCTAGAAGCGGTAATTTCCAATTAAATTCTCAGGAAACAGTATCTTCTAATTATATTTTTATAAGAGTTGGTAACGGAGATTATAATTATACTTCAAACCCTACTTTTGTAACAGGATCAGGTAATTTATTGTGGCCTTCTATGGTTTATAGTCCACAAACTTTCCCAACAACTATAGGACTTTATAATAATAATACAGATTTATTAGCAGTTGCTAAATTATCTCAACCTTTAGTTAAAGATTTTACGAAAGAGTGCCTGGTTCGTATAAAATTGGACTGGTGAGGATTAAATTAGACTATTAAAATAAATAAATGAGTAGAGCATCTAACAGTTTATTGATATCTGATGTAATAACTACTCCTATAAAGCTAAAGTATACTTCAAGTTATGCTAGTTCTTCTTTATCTGGGGTAGGAATAACAGTTTGGAGTGGTTCAAACACTCCTTCTGTTGGTATTCAAGATTTTAATCAAAGTTATATAAACTATGTATCTATACGTAATTTATACTATTCTAATTTTTTAACAGGATCTTATTTATCAACTAGTTCTAGCATAGATAATTCTTTACAATCTACAGCAGCTTCTGGCACTTTAGATGCAGATGTTAGGTATTTTCCAACACAATCAGGAGCTACAGTAACTGTTATGTCTATTCCTAGAAGTGTATTTGGGGAAAAAATAAGTAGAAAAAGTTTTAACATAAGTTCTTCTAATTATAATATAGTTGATGATGGGAATGGAAATATTTTAGACTTAGGAGGAGGTTATTATGTGGCTAGTGGATACTTTACACCAGAAGGACCTTTAGGGTACTCTTATCAAGGTAAAACTCAAGTAGGTAATATTATATATGCTCAAGGAATGGTTATAATAACCAATCAAGATTATATAAATATAATACCTTAATAATTATTAATAAGTATATTTATATATAAAATACAATAATGGCATTAGTACTCAGACAAACAAAAGGAGCTGCTTTAACTTTCACAGAGTTAGATGGTAATTTCACATATTTAAGTCAATCTATAGCAACTTCTGGTAACTATTTCACCTTATCAGGAGCTAATGTAACCACTGTTTATGGAGGTTCTTTTTCAGGAGCTGTCACCGCTTCCGCAATATATACCCCAGGAATTGTAATAGGATCTCAAGGTAAATTTAGCCTGTCTGGAAATAATACTACTCCTTTAAATATAATAGGAAATAGTACTTCATCTAATGCATCTCAATTACAAATACAAGGATATACTAATAACAACCAATCTTTATTAATAGGATATAATACAACATCTAGTTATGCTAGTATACAATCTCTTACACAAGGTTCTACCTATAATCCATTGGTTATTAATCCTTCAGGTGGTAATGTTGGGATAAATAAATTCTCACCTTCTGCATCTTTGGATGTTTATGGTAATACTCTTATAACAGGATCTTTAGGAGTAACAGGATCAATATCTTTAGTAGGAAATGAAACCATTATTGGATCTGAAATCATATCAGGAAGTTTAGCTTTTAACCCAACAGGGTATATTCTATTTTCTACTCAAAACGTAGCAGCTTCTGGAAGCGGTCAATCAAGTGCTACTACAGTAGTTGCAGATAATACTTATGTATCTTCTGGAACAGGCGGGGTAATATTACCTTCAATAACACCCGGTAGAGAAATAAGTATAACAAATAATACTTCAAATACCATACAAGTATATCCTTCTAATGGTAGTTCTATAGAAAACTCATCAGTAAACTTTCCCACAGCTTTACCTGCTTATGCTACTATAGCTTTAGCAGCTAAATCCTCTACAAATTGGTGGACAGTAACACCAGTCTATTCAACAGGATCTGGTATAACAATTACTCAATCAGCTAATGGTACAGTAACTTGGGCTTTAAGTAATAGTATTACAGCATCACTGCAAGGCACTGCTTCTTACTCAAATCAATCTTTAAGTGCATCTTATGCTACAACATCTTCTTATTCTTTAGTTGCTAGTAGTTCAAATACTTTAAATTCTTCTAACAACTATGCCATAGGACAATTAACAGCTTCTTCAGCTTTATTTAGTGGTACTATAACAGCTCAAACTTTAGTAGTTCAAACAGTAACTTCTTCTATAGAGTACAGTAGTGGTAGTAATATATTTGGTAATAGTTTATCTAATACTCAAACTTTTACAGGTAGTGTAAATATTACAGGATCTTTAAATGTATCAGGTAGTGGAAATATCACAGGAAACATAACAGCATTAGGATTTTATAATAGTTCAGATATAAATTTAAAAGAAGTATTATCTACTCCAATAGATTTAAATAAATTAAGACAAATAGAAACTCTTTCTTATACCTGGAAAGACAAAATAGATGATAAAGTACATTATGGTCATTCGGCACAGCAGGTAGAAAAATATTATCCCGAATTGGTTATTATAAAAGAAAATGGATATAAATCTTTAAATTATACTGAATTACATACTTTACAAATTGAGTATTTAAAAGGTGAAATACAAAAGTTAAAAGATATAATATCGGATATTACTAATAAATAAAAATGAGTTGGGTAGCATTAGCAACTAATCAAGGAGTATCTTTTAATGATTTACAAGATGCAGTTAATACTTCTGTGTTTACAAGCACTACTTCTTCAATACCCGTATCTAATCAATTAATACAAAAAAGTCAACTGACTACTTATATTAATAATGATACTACTAATGCAGGCTACATAGCAGCTTCTAACAATCAAATATTAGTTAAATCAACAATAACTGCTCCTCCAAACTATACAATTTCATTTCAGTGGAGAATAGCAGCAGGTAGTAGTGGAACTCCTGTAGGTAAAATAGTTTATAGCACTAATTCAGGAACTAGTTGGACAATGGGAAGTACTACTACTTTAGGAACGGGAGGATATTACACTTCAGCTAATCCGTCTAGTATAAGTGTGTCTAATAATTCTTCTTTATGGATAGGAGTTTTGAATTCAAGTGCAGTAAATACACGATTTAACGTTGGAAATGGATTAGCACCTTCTTATGTATATTGTGGCGAATCTTCTCCATATAAATTTACAATAACTTCTTCCACAACAGTGTATTTAAATGTTGTAGATGATGGTTCAGGAACCTTAACTACTTGTTAAAAATAATATAAAATTATGCCATTTTCAAATGTACCATATGTATTAAGCTTAACTAGTGAAACTACTATTTATCAAAAAGAGATAAAATGTAGGGTTTTAGAAAATGATTTTAATTATTCTCAAAATCCTACCGTATTTAAAAATAGAGTATTAATAACAGGATCAGCAGCCTTGCCTTTTTTTGGAGCATATGGTCAAACAAATACTACCGCACAAATAATAGATGGTACTTTAATAGATGCAGTTACAGGATCAAGTTTTATGCCTTATGCAACTACCATAGGATTATATAATGAAACTAATGACCTCTTAGTAGTAGGTAAATTAGCTTCCCCCCACCCAATTCCTCCAAATACTGATGTAACTTTTATAGTTAGATATGACACTTAATACGAAAAAAATTCGTATAATAATAATATTATGAAAAAAAAGGTCAATGTAAGAACTTTAGCAGTAAAAAAAGGATATAGAAGTGGATTAGAAGACAATATGTCTCAATTTCTACAAGAAAAAAACATAGAATTTACCTACGAAAAAGAAAAATTGAAGTTTAAAGAACCTGCAAAAGAAAGAACATACACTCCAGACTTTGTTTTAATTAAAAAAGATGAAACAAAAATGTATATTGAAACAAAAGGTTACTGGCCCGCCTCTGAAAGAAAAAAAATGAAGTGGGTAAAAGAGGATAACCCAAATTTAGATATAAGGATAGTTTTTATGAATCCTAATACAAAAATAACTAAAAAAAGTAAGACTACTTATGCAGATGTAGCAACTAAAATGGGATATAAATGGACTAAATTCTCTAATGACCTGCCTGAAGAATGGTTATCTGAAATAAAATAAACTTTTTACATTACAAAAAAATGCTTATATTGCATCATATTTGATATGATGAATAATAAAAATTTAGTTTTAGGACTTTTAAAAACAATTTTAGGAGATTATAAACCATCTTCTAAAGATAATTATGCATTTCATTGTCCTTTTTGTAATCACCACAAGCCTAAATTAGAAATAAACCCTTCTGAAGGCTTATATAATTGTTGGACTTGTAATCCTGCAACTAAAGGACACAATTTAGTCAGTTTATTAAAGAAATTAAAGGCTAAACCTGAAAAAATAAAGGAAATGCAGATGTATTTTCCTTCTACTGCTCCTAAAAAAATTAAGAAATCTTTTACTTTTGAGACAGTATCTTTGCCTGAAGAGTTCATTTCCCTATCTAAGGATTGTGAAAAAGACGAATTATATAAAAAAGTAACAGATTACTTAAAAGGAAGGGATATAAGCTATTCTGACATATTAAAATATAATATAGGATATTGTAAAGAAGGTAAATATAAAAACTCTATTATAATACCCTCTTATGATTATAACGGGGACTTGAATTATTTTGTATCTAGAAGTTTAGATGAAAATGCTGAATATAAATATAATGCTCCTCAATGCAATAAGAATGAAATAATAGGATTTGAATATTTTATAAATTGGAATGTTCCGGTTATGTTATGTGAAGGATCCTTTGATGCTATAGCTATAAAAAGAAATGCTGTACCTTTATTTGGTAAAACTATTTCAAAAAAACTCAAAATAAAGTTAATAAACCCCCAAGTTAAAACAGTATACTTAGCTTTAGACAATGATGCTTTAAAAGAAGCTTTAGCCTACTCAAAAGAATTAATTGATTTAGGAAAAGAAGTTTATTTAATCGAGTTAGAAGGTAAAGACCCTTCTAAAATAGGTTTTGAAGCTATGACAAAGCAACTACACAATGCAAAAAAATTAACATTTAAAGATTTATTATTAAAAACATCAAAAATATGATAGAACAAAGATCAGAGGAATGGTTTAACATAAGAAAAGGTAAAATAACCAGTTCAGAAATACATAAAATAATGGGAAAACCTAAAAGTAAATCAGAATTGCTATCTGAAACCGCTAAAACCTACCTACTTACCAACATATCTGAGTTATTAGGAGGAGTAAATAACCAAGCATCAGGGCCCGGACTAGAAAGAGGGACAGAATTAGAGGATGATGTAGTAGAAGTATATGAAAAAATCAGAGGAATTAAGGTAGATAAAGCCTCTTTTATACAAGTAAATGATTATTATGGAGGTTCTCCAGATGGAATAGTAAGCCCAGATGGTTGTATTGAGATAAAAGTACCTATAAACTCTATAAATCATCTAAAACACGGGCTAATATCTTCACCAGAAGACTTTAAAGATGTAGCTACTCCTTATTATTATCAATGCATGTCTCATATGATATGCACAGGAGCAAAATGGTGTGATTTTATAAGTTATGATCCTAGAGTAGAACTAAATCACATGCTATATATTTTTAGATTAGATAGAAATGAGGAGGAAATAACTTACATGAAAGAAAAAATTGATATATCCATAGAATATATGAAAGAATTACAAAATAAACTTAATGAAATTGTAAGTAAATAGTCTAACTATTTATTATATATGTTTACAAGTGAATATTTAGCAAAAAATATAGTAAAAGAAATAGTAAATAACTTTTCTCCTGGTAAATGCTTTTATGTAGGTAAATTTAAACCGCCTAATAAAGGACATTATGATGCTTTAAAATATTTGATATCTAAACCTTACTTACAACAAGTGGAAGTAATAGTAAGTAATAAAACTATAGATAATATTACCGGTGAAGAGTCTGTTGACATATGGAATATGTATATGGAATCAGATCCAACCGTAAAGGTTAAAATAAAGCTCTCAGACGAAGTTTCTCCTGTAGTTGATGTAATACACTACCTAGATGGTAAACCTTCCTCTACGTCAATATATGTGGCTGTAGGAGAAGATGATGATCAAGGGTATTTACAAGCTCTTCAAAACAAATATGGAGCTGAAAGAGTTAAAGAAGTTATTTTTCCTAAAGAAAATGGCATAGTAACCTCTACTCAAGTAAGAAGTATTGGTGATTATGAGACTTTTAAACAGACTATACCTACTGTAGCGTACAATAAAGGAATGGCACCCAAAATATTCAAAATGTTATCTACTAAAAATATAAAAAGTAATCAAAATGGATAACAAAAAATTAGATATACTAAAAGATTTCATAAAGTTCTGTAAAAAAGAGCTTAACATACAATCTCTACCTCCTATAAAACTTATAAAAGATACATCTTTTGTATCTAATAACAGATCTTTTGGCTCTTATAATCCGAGTGAAGGAAATGAGATAAAAGTTTTCATTTTGAATCGTAATTTAGCTGATATCTGCAGAAGTTTAGCTCATGAATTGACTCATCATAGACAAAATGAGTTGAATATGATACAAAAAGGCTCTGGTGATACTGGATCTGACATAGAAGATGAGGCAAATGCAATGGCCGGTATATTAATGAGGGACTATGGGAAGCTAAACTATAGTGTATATGATTTAGACAATCCTAAAAAGCTTTCAGAAGCTAGAGAAACAGATAAATACTATTTTGCATATGGAAGAAATATGCATATAGAAGCTTTTGAAGCCAAATATAGTTCTGCAAAAGCACAAAAATTAGTACTTGCTAAAGGATGGGACTTGACTTTTGATAAAACTTCTATAACAAACAAAAGTAGTGTAGTATCTGATATAGTAGAGGCTCCTAGCCTAAAGGTATTTGGTATATTATACACTATAGGAAACTTAGATTTTCAAGAATTAGACAAACAAGAGGGAGGATACGAAAGAATAGGTATAAGAGTAACTGATTTAGATGGAAATGACTATGAAGCTGTAACTTATACAGTAATAGATAAGAAAAATTTCTTAGATGAAGTCCCTAAAACTACTTATGTGAATGAATTAGTCAAAGGATTAAAAGATGCACAAAAGTTAGGACCTGAAGGAGATAACAAAGTCATAAAATCGCAGTTAAAACTATACGGAAAACACCTATTAGATGTTTATAAACTGTCTAAAACAATTAAATAAAGATTACGGAACATGGATAACAATCTAAAAAAAGAATTTGCACCCAAAGATGTGCAAAGAATGAGAAATTTAATAACAGGTAATGTAGGAGATAAAACTCAACTACAAACTGGTTGGGAAAAGAATCATCAAAGGCATAAAGAAGGAGACATTTGGGAAGAAAATGGAAAAGAATGGACTATAAAGAACGGTTTAAAACAAACTATAACTAAATTAGATTCTCTAAAGAAATTAGTTGTTCTACCTCTATGTTGCCCAAAATGTAACAAGCTAATGCAAATAAATAACATCAATAAAAAGATGTGGGGAATACATAAAATGTGTTTTGATTGTGTTATAGACATGGAAGCTGCAATAAAAAGAGAGGGGAAGTGGGAAGAATACGAATCTAAAATGATGAATGCTAATAAAGACGCACAGTTAATAGATTTAGAAGCAATTTTAGATGAATGGGTTGATCAAAAAGATACTTTTGTATCTGAATCTGGGGAAGTAGAAACTTGGAACGGAGGAGATAAAAAAGAAATATATAAACAAGTTAAAGAACAAATTCAAAAATTAAAAAATACAGATATTTATAAAAAAGAATCATAATTCATACATATGCCATACACCCACGAAAAAGTAGGAGATGAATACGAAGTTTACAAAAACGGTAAAAAAGTAGGCTCCACAGAAGGCACTAAAGAAGCTTTAGCTAAATATTTAGCTGCATTACATATTCATGCAGATGATAAAACCGAAAAAGAATCTAAAACATTAAAAGAAAATGAACAGTTAGTAGTTCAAGATTCACCAGAAGATCCGTATTCTCACCCCAATCCAGCACCCCATCCAGGATGTGAAGATAAAATAGGAGATATTTTTGTAGTGTTAAAACCTAAAGCTGATTCTGAACCTGAAAATATAATTCAAAAAACACATGCTTTTGGTATGGGGCACATTAATCCTATGGGAGTTCATGGAGTTTATGGTGAGAAAGATGAAGCTAATCTAGAAGCTGAAAGTGCTATAAGAGAACACCGTAAAAAATTAAATAAATTAGAAGAGAAAAAAGCACAGGTAGTAAATAAACTAAATAAACATATTTCAAAATTACATAAAGAAGTAAAACATCATTTAGAAGAGGCTATAAAAACTCCTGACATAGCAGAAAGTCATCATTCTCAAGCAAAACTTAAGATGGAAAGGATAAAACACTTAAGTGAGAAACGTAAAATGGTAGAAAATTCTAAAAAACCTTTACCGAAGAAAGCAGAAAAGAAGTAAATGGAACAGTTTATATCTACTTTATTAGCAGCTAGGCAACAAGCTCATATCTTTCACTGGCAAACTTCTTCCTATGCAACTCATAAAGCTTTAAATGAATTTTATGATGAGTTTTTAGAGTTAATAGATTCTTTAGTAGAAACTTATCAAGGTAGATACGGTATAATTAGAGATTATACTAGCCCATCTTCTTTCAAAGAGGATGATCAAGTAGTAAATTATTTTGAAGCTCTTTGCAGATACGTTGAAACTGCAAGAAAAACCATACCTCAAGACTCTTACATACAAAATCAAATAGATGAAATTGTAGCATTAGTTGAAGGAACTAAATATAAACTTAAATTCTTACACTAAGCTATGATTGACAAAGTTAAAGATATAATGAAAATGAAAAAATTAGCAGGAATATCTGTTATTTTGAATGAAGAAGATAGAAGAATTGTTTCTAAAGAAGGAAAAAATTATAAAGATTTTGCAAAAGAAGTAGCTGAAGTACTTAAAGATGAATATGGCTCTCATCTATATAAAAAATTTATAGAAACATTAGTAGCAGAGCTTCAAATAAAAATAAAAATAATAATGAATGAGGATTTGAGAAACTCTAAAGATAATCCTTGTTGGAGAGGTTATCACCCCGTAGGCACAAAAAAAGAGGATGGAAAGACTGTACCTAATTGTGTCCCTATTGATGAAACTGATCAATACTGTACAGAGTGTTTGAAAGAATACATTACAGAACATTGGAATAGGCTTGAGGAAGCAGAGTATCATGGTAGAAAAGTAAGTCTAGGAAAACCTTTTTTAACTCCTGATGGTCCTAAAAAAAGATCAGTATATGTTAAGAATGCTAAAGGAAATGTAATTAAAGTAAACTTTGGTGATCCTAATATGAGAATAAAAAAATCTAGTCCTAAGCATAGAAAAAGTTTTAGAGCTAGACATCATTGTGAAAATCCTGGACCTAGAACCAAAGCAAATTACTGGTCATGCAGGGCTTGGTAATAAAAATACGTATATAATATGATCAAATTAATAGATATTTTAAGAGAAGGAATGGCATCTGATAAACATCCTACAAATAGTAATGAAGAAAATTTTAAAAAATTACTAAATAGATTATCAGATGGTGAAAAAAAACATTATAAATTATTATGGAATAAATCTTCTGATAATAATTAAAAATATAAAATTCTTCTTAGAATAAGAGATTATATAAAAAACAAAAAATAAAAAATATGTTGAAATTAGCCAATTTATTAGAAATAGAAGAAGAATCTCCTGAATTAGAATTTCCTGAAGGGTTTAAACCTGCTAAAGAAGTACCTAAAGGAGGTGCTATGTGCGCTAATTGTGCTAAATGGAACAAAGAAACCCAATTATGTGAAGGAAAATATTATATAAATTGGAATGGAGACGGTAAAATCCCAACCGAACCTACAGAATATGTTTGTATATGGTGGGTACCTATTGACAATAAGAAATAATATTGTATATTTATTTATATAAACCTATAGAAATGATTAAATTAGGAGACGTATTAAAAGAGTGTGATGAATGCCAAAGAATGCAAGGCATAGACTATAATCATGGTCAAAGTCATCAAGCACGTATGGCTAAAGCCGAATTAAGAAGTTTGATATCAAATGCTTCTAAGCTAGAAATGCAAATTCATCCAGAGGATGAACTACCAGGATGGGTAGCTGCTTATGTAACACTAGCTTCTGATTATATTCATTCAGTTGAAGAATTTATGGCTGAACAATCTGCAGAAATGAGTGAGCCTCAACAAGCTCCAACTCCCGGATATGCAGTTTATGAAAATAAAAATAAATATAAAAAATAATATGACTAATAAGGATATAATAAGAAGATTGATATTAAATGAAGTTCAGATGATGGAACCTAAAGTTCAGTCTTTTGAGGATAATCCTATTGGATATCTTTTAGAAAAATATCCTACTTTAGAAAAGACATTAAAAATGTTAATGTCTAATGCATTTAAAGATTATATTACTGGAATTTACATTGTAGCACCTAAACCTACTACTTTTAAAATAGTATTGCATAATAATCAATTCTTTACTTTAACTTTCTTAGAAAAAGCATATGAAGCTACAGTACAGGGAAAAAATTTCTATTTACAAACAATAGGAGAAAAAGAAAGATGTACAAACGCAATAGCAAATCTATTGTCTTTAGGCAATCCTATACAAACTAAAGGACCTGAAGGAGAAGAACAAAATGCAGGAGGAGGTCCTGATCTGAGTGGTGCTACTTCAAGTGCAACAACTTCAACTGCAGGAATTGAAACTGGTACAGAAAATCCTGAAGGAGCTGAAACTGGTACAGAAGCAGGTAATGAGGCTACTTTTGGAACAGAAGAACTTCCTTCGGATGAATCTGAAGAAAATACTCCTGCTTCTTAATCATTAAATAAACTTTAAGATAATCTTGTAATTATCAATAATATTTATTATATTGTTACATATTATTATTTTAAAGTTTATATTTCTATAAATGAAAAAGCAAAACGTACTAAAAACTATTACTACTATTTGTGGTAAAAAAATAACTTACTTAGAAGGTTCTGACGGTATTAGAAAGTTCCATAATCTAGGAGGACCCGCTATTTCATATGATAAGTCAGCAGAAAAAAAAGCTCCTGAGTATTATATTAACGGTATAAAGTATGATAAACAACAATGGCAATCTATAGTATCTCAATATAAGCCTTCCTCTAAGAAAAATACCTTAAAATTAGAATCCTAATTTATACTATTTATTAATATATAATTTTATATATATAATATGATGCATTCTTTAAAAAATTTAATGTTTGAAGATTTTGTTTATGAGGATTTAGAAGAGGATTCTCAAAAAGAATCATTAGATAAAAAAATACAATATTTAGATAATTTAATATTCCAAAAAAATAAATTACTTATGCAATATAAAGCAGGTATTTTATCTATAGAGGATTATAAAAAACAAATTGGAGATATTCCTCAACAGATTAAAACACTTAGAGTAAAATTAGGAATAAATCCTAATAAACAAGAGAAAGATAATTAAGTACATGACTAATAGTGCACCAAATATAAGTGAAAAAATAAAAGAAGAGTTACTTAGGTGTAAATCAGATCCTGTTTATTGGATGAAGAAGTATTATACTATTCAACACCCAACTAAAGGGAGAATGTCTTTTAATTTATACCCTTTTCAAGAAAAAGTACTACATATATTTCAAAGATTTGATTACAACATAATAAACAAGTCTAGGCAGTTAGGTATTTCTACTTTAGTATCAGCATTTTCCTTATGGATGATGCTATTTGAACAAGATAAAAACATACTTGTATTAGCTACAACACAGGCTACTGCTAAAAACATGGTAACTAAAGTAAGATTTGCTTATGATAATTTACCTGGATGGATGAAACTACCTGTTATAGAACATAACAGACTTAGTTTAAGACTAAAAAATGGTTCTCAAATAAAGGCAGTATCAGCAGCAACGGATTCAGCTCGTTCAGAAGCAGTATCTTTGCTTGTAATGGACGAATGTGTTTCAGGAGATACTAAAATTAAAGTAAGAAATAAATCAACAGGAGAGATAAAAGAAGTTGCTATAGAAGATTTAATTAATAATAATGAATATAAATAAATTCTAAAAAAAATAAAATTAAAGAAATAGCTGCTAAGGAATGGGCAGTCAATAATGGTTATGCCTATAAAATAATATCAGATGAATGGTTTTTAGAAAATGTTCATAAAGTTGATTTTGAAAAAAATCCACAATTAATTAAACCTATGAAACAATTTTTTAACATTGAGCACAATTAAAAAAATAGAAAATTGGGAAGTTTTAACTCCTTTGGGGTGGAGCAATTTTTCAGGTATTAAAAGCTTGGATAAAGATTCTTATTATTATTTTATTTTATCGGATGGAAATTCTATAAAATGTTCCGAGAATCATAAATTAAAAATGAAAAATGAAAGTTTTTTATATGCTAAAGATATAGTAGAGGGTGATGTTCTATATACCGAAGAAATTGTATTATGTAAAAATTTTATAGAGGAAAATATAAAGCTTTATGATTTACTAGATGTGGAATTCGATAATGAGTATTATTCTAATGGAATAGTAAGTCATAATTGTGCCTTCATAGATAATGTTGAACAAATATTTACTGCAGCACAACAGACTCTAGCAACAGGTGGTAGATGTATAGCTCTTTCAACTCCTAATGGTGTTGGAAATTGGTTTCATAAAGAATTTACCAGAGCTCAAAACGGAGAAAATAAATTCACTCCTATATCTCTTCCTTGGACAGTACATCCTGAAAGGGATCAAACTTGGAGAGAAGAACAAACCCAACAATTAGGAGCTAGAAACGCAGCTCAAGAATGTGATTGTTCATTTGCTACATCAGGAGAAACGGTAATTGAGCCAGAAACTTTAAAATATTATGATACTTTAATTGAAGACCCTATAGAAAAAAGAGATGTGGGAGGAGTTTACTGGTTGTGGGATTATCCTGATCCTTTAAAATCATATATGGTTATTGCGGATGTGGCTAGAGGGGATGGAAAAGACTTCTCTACTTTTCACGTATTTGATATAGAAAAATTAGAACAAGTAGCAGAGTATAAAGATCAACTTCCCACTAAAGATTTTGCTAGAAAGTTAATATCAGTAGCCACTGAATGGAATTTTGCATTGTTAATAATAGAAAATGCTAGTATAGGATGGGATGTAGTAACTACAGTTCAAGAAAATGGATACCACAATTTATATTACTCTCCTAAATCAGAAATGGTAGGTACTCAAATAGATTTGTACGTTACTAAATTTGATAGTGGAGAAGGAATGACTCCTGGATTCAGTATGAATCAAAGAACTAGGCCTTTAGTTATAGAAAAAGGTAGATCTTTTATAGAGGAAAAAAGCGTAATTATAAAATCTCAAAGAACTTTAGATGAGCTGAGAGTATTTGTTTGGAAAAATGGAAAACCACAGGCTATGCAAGGGTATAATGATGATTTGGTAATTCCTTTATTCACGGGTTTATTCTTAAGAGATACAGCTCTAAGATTTAGACAAAAAGCTTATGATTTAACTTACGCAAGTTTAAATAGCTACCATAAAACAACAAGCGGATTTGAAGTTTATTCTACAAAACCTAATATGCAACAAAATCCCTGGTTAATGCCTACAAAAAATAATGAGTTTCAAGACATTACTTGGTTATTATAATTTATAAAATATAAAATGGCAGAACAGCAAATACAAAGAAATTTATTTACTAGTTTAAAAAGATTATTTTCTACTGATGTAATAATCAGGAATGATGGAGGTACTTTAAAAACAGTAGATGTAGAACGGATACAAGTAGACGGTGTATTACAAACTAATGCTCTAATAGACCGCTTTAACAGAGTGTATACTACTTCAACTAGCTACGGAGTAAACTTAAATTTAGCTCAAAATTATCAAAGCACTAGGGTTCAAATATATGCTGATTATGAAGCAATGGATACAGATCCCATTATAGCTTCTGCACTCGATATAATAGCTGATGAATGCTTAGGAGCAGATACTATTATACCTTTATTAGATGGTAGAAGAGTTACTATAAAAGAATTATATGATTCCAAAGAAACTAATTTTTGGTTATACGGGTTAGATGATGATAATACTTTTAAACCAATTCAAGCGGATAAAGTTGCCTATAACGGTGAAAAAGAAGTATATAAAATTACTTTAGATGATGGAACTGAAATTGAAGCCACTTCAAATCACATATGGATTGATTATAAAGGAGATCAAATATTTACTGATCAATTAATATCAGGTTCTAGTATACTTACATTAAGAGAATTGCATTCTATTTATTACATTTCTTATCCTAGTAAAGTAATATCAGTAGAAAGTGTGGGTAAAAAACCTGTTTATGATATAGTAAATGCTGGAGATAATCACATATTTGCTATAGAAACAAAAGATGGATCAAAATTATATACTCATAATTGTACACTTAAAAATGCTCAAGGAGATGTTCTTCAAATAGTTACTGCAGATAAGAATATACAAACTATATTAAGAAGTCTTTTTTATGATGTTTTAAACATAGAATTTAATCTCTGGTTTTGGATTAGAAATATGTGTATACAGGAAGACACTATGATTCCTTTATTAGATGGAACTGAAATAAAGATAAAAGATTTAGCGGAACGTAAAAAAAATAACCCTGAAGAAGATATATGGGTATATTCAGTACAAGAGGGAACCAATAAATTAGTGCCAGGAAAAGTAACTTGGTGTGATATCACCAGAGAAAATACAGATATAGTGAGAATCACTTTAGATGATAATACTTATGTAGATACAACTCCAGATCATAAATTTATAATGAGAGATGGTACTAAAAAGCAAGCTATAGACTTAAAAGAGGGAGATAGTTTAATGCCTTATAGTACAGAAATGTGTAAAGTAGTTTCAGTAACTATCTTACCCAATAAGGCAAACACTTATTGCATGGAAGTTGAAGGACCTAATAATGAACAAGATAGGCATAATTTTGCTATATGCAGTAATAATGAGGATGGTACTTATAGTAGAAATGGAGTGTTTGTTTCAAACTGTAAATATGGTGATTTTTTCTTAAAGCTTGAGATTGCAGAGAAATATGGTATATATAATGTAATCCCTTTTTCAGCCTATAACATAGTCAGATTGGAAGGTACCAATCCTGACAACCCTTCTGAAGTAATTTATAAATATGATCCAACAGCTGCCTTAGGTGCCACAGCAGGTTATTCAACTTCTTACCAAAATACAGATTTAGGTATTACTTTTTATAATTATGAAATGGCCCATTTAAGATTAATTGGGGATATAAATTTCTTACCTTACGGTAGATCTTATATAGAGGCTAGTAGAAAATTATACAAACAATATGTTTTAATGGAAGATGCTATGTTGATTCACAGAATTACTAGAGCACCTGAAAGAAGAGTATTTTATGTAAATGTTGGAGCAATCCCTCCTGGAGAAGTAGAAAATTATATGCAGAGAATGATTTCTAAAATGAAAAAAATCCCTCTCGTAGATTCTACTACAGGCCAATATAATTTAAATTATAATGTTCAGAATATGTTGGAAGATTTCTTCATACCAGTAAGAGGAAATGATACTTCAACAAAAATAGATACTGCAAAAGGATTAGAGTATAATGGTATAGAAGATATAAACTATCTTTTAAATAAGTTATTTGCTTCATTAAAAATTCCTAAAGCATTTTTAGGATATGAAAAAGACTTATCTGGAAAATGTATCGCACCTGATACAAAAATAAAATTATTAGATGGTACTATTAGAACTATTAAAGAAATAGCAGAATATTATGAAACAGATTATTCCGAACCTTTATGGACATATTCTTATGATTTTGTAGAAAATAGAGTAATACCTGGAAAAATAGTTTTGGCAGAAAAGACCAGATTAAATGCTCAGGTTGTTAGGGTACACATAGATAATGATACTTATATTGATTCTACTCCAGATCACGGATTTATATTAAAAGACGGAACTAAAGTAGAGGCTAAGGATTTGAAAGAAGGAGATAGTTTAAGAACTATTATAACTAGAAATTCCCCAATAAAAGGAGTTAAAAGTAGTGAATACCAACAAGTATATCAACCCAAAGATAAAAATTGGGAGTTTACTCATAAAATGGTAGATTCTTACTTTAATGGAGTTATAGAGAATAACGGAAGATTGCCTGATGGATCTTTTAGTAAAAAAGATTTGATCGTTATTCACCATAAAGATTTTAATAGATTTAATAATAGTCCACAAAATTTAGATAGGATGGGGTGGGAAAACCACATAAATCTACATAAAGATTTATCTCAATATACCATACATTCTGAAGAATCAAAGAGAAAAAGTAAAGAAACTAAACAAACAGAGGAATATAAATTATCAGCTTCGCAGAGAAGAAAGAAACAACTTGAAAATAACCCAGAGTTAAAAAGTATATTGAAAAATTCTTGGGCAAATAAAACTTATGAAGAGAGGTCCAATATTGTTAAAAAAGGATATTTGAATCCCGAAAGATCGGAAATTACCTCTATTTTAAATAAAAAGAGAAATTCTCATATTCCCCTATTGGATGGATATAAAAAATCTTTTCCTGATGGTAGATATGACATGTTAGGTACTAAAAATATTAATTGGAGAGATAGACCTAATTTTAGTAACATAGTTGAAACTTTAAAAAATAATAAAAATAAAATATTAAAATTTAAAGATTTATGTGACATACTAAATTATACTCCATATATAATAAGAGAAATAATTCAAGAAAATGGTTATACTGTAAATCAATTATTGAATGAGAATTTAGGGTTTATAAAAGGAAGACCTAAAGACTTATCCTTTGATTTTATCAAAAATAAAGCTAATGGAAGTAAAGATATAAATTCTTTTTATAATGAGATTGGATTAACAAAAAAACAATTAAAAAATATTTTAAATAAAGAAAATATAACTTTAGAATATTTTTTAAATGAAGAAATAGGAATTTGTTTTAATCATAAAGTTGTTAGAGTAGAGTGGTTAGAAAATAAAACTGATACCTATAACATGGAAGTTTATGATAAAAACGAAAATCATAACTATCTAACAGATACTCAAGTAGTTATAAAAAACTCAACGTTAGCTCAAGAAGATGTAAGATTTGCTAGAACAATAGAAAGGTTACAAAGAATTGTACTAGGAGAATTAACCAAAATAGCATTAGTACATTTATATGCAATAGGATATACTGATGAATCTTTGACTAATTTTGAATTAGATTTAACCATTCCTTCTATAGTATATGAACAAGAAAGAGTTGCTCTGATGAAAGAAAAAATGGATTTAGCAGCTCAAATGATAGATACCAACTTACTTCCTACGGATTGGATATACGATAAATTATTCCATTTCTCAGAAGAAGAATTTGATGAATACAGAGGTTTGATTGTAGAAGATAAAAAGAGAACATTTAGACTTAAACAAATTGAAGAAGAAGGAAATGATCCTGCAGAAACAGGAGAAGCTTACGGTACTCCTCACCAAATAGCTTCCATGTATGGTGGATACGGTAACACTAATTTAGCTGCAGCAGATACTCCTCAAGGATATAATGAAATAGATCCTAATGAACCTGTGAGATTACCTGGAAGACCTCAAGATAAAGTATCTGTAATAAATACTCAAGATGATCCATTAGGTCAAGATAGAATGGGAGCATATGATATGAAATCAAAACCCAATGATTCTAAACCTGATAATAGTTTAAAAACTAAATATAAAGGAGGATCTCCATTAGCACTTAAAGAAAATCCCGTTCCTTCAGTAACTCAAACTACTTATTTAAAGAATAAAAAATCCTTAGAAAGTTTACATAAAAAGATTTCTTTATATAAAGAACCTGAATTATTAAATGAAAATAATATAAAACGTGATTTATCAGAATAATTAAATATTTATATATAACAATATTATAGGCTGTGATCTTCTAAGGACAGTAAAAAGAAAATAATGATAAAACATTCTAAGTATAAAAATACAGGAATACTATTTGAACTTTTGGTTAGACAAGCTACATCAGATTTGATGTCCAATAAAGATTCAAAAGCAATTAAGATATTTAAAAGATATTTTAATGATACTGAATTAGGCAAAGAACTTAATTTGTATAATATTATATTAAATTCAGAAAAGTTAAATGAAACTAAAGCTAATATTTTAATTACAACTGTATTAGAAGAAGCTAAAAAGTTAGACAGGAAAACTATAGACAAACAAAAATACAGTCTAATAAAGGAGATTAAAAAAAATTACGATTTAGATAATTTCTTTAAGGCAAAAATAGATACTTATAAGTTTTATGCTTCAGTTTACACTTTGATTGAATCACAATTAGAAGGCAATATTCAAAATACAAATCAAATAATAGCAAATAAATTAAATTTATTAGAGCACGTAACAAAAGAAACTCTTACTGAAAGAAAAGTAGCTTCTAAAGTAGTAGAAGAATTTTTAAAAGAAGATAAAGAAATAAGATTGCTAGCTTATAAAATATTAGTAGAGAAGTTTAATGATAAGTACAATAATTTATCACTAAGACAAAAAAATCTATTAAAAGAATACATAAATAATATATCAGATACTAAACAGTTAAAATCTTATTTAAATACTCAATTAGAAAAAGTAAAAAAAGAATTAACTACTTTAAAAGAAAAAGTTGAAGATAAAGTGGTTAAAATAAAATTAAATGAAGTTTTAACTTTTATAAAACCTTTAGGATCTAACGAATCAATAAAAGATGAGGTATTGGTAGGACTTATGCAATATTATGCTTTAATTGATGAATTAAAAAATATAAATAATGTACAATAATCAATTTGCAACTCAATTTCTAAGAGAAGAATCTGAAGACTCTAATAAAGATGATGCTAAATTAAAAGCGGAGTTAGTTAAAGCTGGAACTAAGGAAGAAGTAGCTGATAATTTGATAGAAGGAATCAAAAGTGGTAAAATAACAAAAGAAGATGCTTTTAGATTTATAGAGGATCAAAAGACACTTGAAAAAAATCTTGAAGAAGAGCCTGTTGTAAAAGAATTAGAGGAAATGTCTGCTACTGGGGGTGGTGTGACAGCAGGAGGAGCTACTTTTACTCCTGGGCCCGGTGAACAGTATGCATCTCCTAGAGCTTTTGGAAAAGTAAAAAGGAAAGTAAAAAGAAAGTATCAAGAAGATATTGAATACGAAGCAGCACTTAAAGATGCATTATTAGAGCATAGATTTTATTCTCGATTTAAAAATGAAATATCTGTAAGACCTCAATCTGAACAAATACATCAAGCAACTAAAATAATAGAAAAAAAATTAAGGGAAGTCACTAAATTACTAGAGTTTACCTCTGAAATAAAAAAGGGTATTTTAGAATCTAATGATAAATTTGAATATAAGAAACATACTAAAGCTATGGTAGAAAAAATACATTCTTCCATATTAGAAATGTATTCTAAACTAAAAGAACTTAAATAAGTATCATATACATATATTTATTATTAACTATGAAAAACATAACAGCACAATACCGTGATTTACTAGAAGGGAAAATGTCTCAAGCTAACTTCTTAACAAATGTAAGAAGGGATTTTCCTCATTTAGTAACTAACATTAATAGTTTTCAAGATACAGTAAAGATACTTAAAAGTAAAAGAATACTATCTGAAGTAGAAATAAAAAATCCAAATAATGAAACTCCTAAAGAAATAGGATTTGATCACGTTAATTACTATCAATTAACTAAAGGAACTAATTACGAATTAGAACAAATGGATGTTATTTCAGATGAAAATTATGTAGAAGCTAGAAATAAAGCTTTAGATAATATAAAAAAGGATCCTGATGCATATAGGGAACTTATAGTACATAATTTAAAAGACATAAAAAAAAGAGATAAAAATCTACAGATGGTTCCTGTAGGAAAAAATAACCTAGTAGATAAACCCAATGCTATGAAAGCAACTCAAAAAGCTGCTAAAGCAAATACTCAAACTACTTTAGGTAAACAAGAATCTGCAAAGAAAGGAGGTATTAAAAAAGTTAAGCATATGACTATGTCCCCTAAAAAATCTAAAGGAGTAGAATATTTTGAAACTCCTGGAAAAGAAAAAGTCATTGCATTAAAAGAACATCTTCTTAAAGAATTTGATGAATCTACAAAAAAAACAGAGAATCTAACTATTGGACAAAGAGTAATGAAAAATGATGGTTCAAAAGTAGGAATTATAACTGATTTAGATACTGGTACCTTAACTGCTACAGTAAAGTGGGATGACGGTAAAATAGAACATGTTCAAACTAATGTATTAACAGGAAAAGATGTTCCAGAAAAACCTGTAGAAGAAAAAAGATTCAACCCAAAAGAAGCAGTAGATAAATTAAAAGAATTAAAAGAAAAGATACTACGTAGAATAAAAGAAGATGTTATAGTTACAGGTAAAGATGGAAAAAAAAACTATATTCCTGGGGACTCTGGACAAGACCAGCAAATAACATCTAATAATCCTGATGCAGAAATAGTTAAAAAATCTTAAAAAATGTCTAATAAACAACTATTAATAGAATACTCTTTATTTACTCCTAATACTACACAATTAAGAGAATCAAAACTTAATAGTAGACAACCTTTTTTAGTATCTGGTAAAATACAAGCTGCAGATAAGCCTAATGCTAACAAACGTATTTATGATTATGATACTCTAAAAAAACAAGTTTCTTTATATGAGCAAGGTCCCATAGCTGAAAAAAGAGCATTAGGAGAATTAGATCACCCGGAATGCCACCGTCCTTCTGCTCAAATAATGACTAAAGATGGTTGGAAATATATAAAAGATGTAGTAGTTGGAGAAAAAGTAATGACTCTAAATACTAAGTCTGGAAATTGCGAATGGAATGAAGTTACCCGAGTAATAAACCAGGATTATAGAGGTAAAATGATCAGTATTAAGGGTAAAAATATAGATACTCTGGTTACTCCTAATCATAAATTTATAATTAATGATAGATTTGGTAATTTTAAAGAAGCTTTAGCACAAGAAATAGTAGATGGAACCGTAGGAACTCATCATACAATACCCCTGGTATCTAAAGGTACAAGCAATGAAGACTATGAAAGTGTATTTATTTTACCAGGATATAGTCATACAAAAATATCAAAAGAAAAAAGACTTAAATTTGAATCTCCTCTTACATTGGATACAGAATCTTGGTTTTGTTTCTTAGGATTTTATTTAGCTGAAGGACATTGCTCTGGAGAAGAAGCTTCTGGGGTATTTATATCTCAAAATGAAGGGGAAAAAGCGGAAGAATTCAGAAAAGTATTAAGAGGACTATCACCTGACCTGGAGTGGAAAGAGAGAATAAGGGAAAATTCTAAAGGAATTGTATTTTATTGCTATGATAAAAGGCTTTGGAGTTATTTAGATAAATTAGGAGATAAATATACTAAATATATACCGGAAGAGATAAAAGAAGCTCCTGCATATTTACTGGAAAAATTATTTGACTGGTTCTCAATAGGAGATGGTACTACGGTTATCTATAGAGGATATAAAAGGCAATCTGTTTTTACAGTATCTAAAAGACTGGTAGAAGATTTAAACGAAATACTTGTAAAAATAGGTCGACACGGTGTAATAAAGGAACAGGTATCTAAAAAAGACTATATTTTTGCTGGAAGATTAATTAAGTGCGATGATAAGTCTACTTTATATAGATTGTGGATTAAAAGATCTAGTAATGTACATCTAGATAAAAGATTTATAGAAGTAAAAGAAGTAGATTATGATTCTACAGTTCATTGCGTAACTGTTGAAAACGGTAATTTTTACTGCAGAGACAATGGAAAACCATATTGGTCTGGTAATAGTAGTGTAATAAATTTAAAAAATGTTTGCCACAATATCACCAGAGTATGGTGGGAAGGTAAAGATTTATATGGTGAATTTGAAATATTAAATACTCCCTCTGGAAATATATTAAAAGAATTATTTTTTGCTGGTATAAAAGTAGGAGTATCTTCTAGAGCTATGGGATCTGTAACTCCAATAGGAGAAGGATTAGTACAAGTAGGAGAAGACCTAGAGTTACTATGTTTTGACTTTGTAAGTACTCCTTCAACCTATGGTGCTTACGTATCTCCTGTAGGAGGATTAAATGAATCTTATCAATATATAGCTCCTGCAAATACAAAATACAATAAAGTTAATTCCATTATATCAGATTTAATATGTAGTCAATCTGGTATTTGTTGCATAAGATAAATTTTTTTTTAAAATAATTTACTTTTTCTCAAAAGTACTACTATTTATTAACGTATACTATCCCAATATAGTATCTGATTAATATACAAAAATCTCATATTGCTACTATTTAATAAGCAATAACAATCAAATCAATTTTTTAAATAAAAATGGAAAACAATCAAGAACTGTTTAAACAGGCCATTTTAGACGCTAGAGCTCTTAGAGACACTGCACTTGTGCAAGCAAAAACTGCATTAGCCGAACATTTTGAGCCTACAATTAAAAGCATGATGAGAAAACAACTCTCTGAAGACATGGAACAAGAAGGAACTTATGATGAACATTACGGTTTAGGTGATGGAGCATCTGATCACGGTCCTAATTTGGATGAAGAGGAAATCAATATTGATGAACTTTTAGCTGAATTGGATGAAATGACTGCAGATTTAGAAGAAAATGCTCATGTAAAAGAGGATGGAATGGAGCCTTTTAAAGAAACTTCAGGAAATACAGACGTATTTGAAAGATTTAAAGTATCTCATGGTGATGGTGAACTTCATGAAGGTGAAGATACAGAATCTGATGATAAAGATGACACTGAAAAACCTAAAGAAGATGATGACACTGAAGGAGGTGATTATGATATGGAGGATGACGGTACTGAAGGAGAAGAAGGCGAACCTGAAGATTCTGAAGAATTAGTAGATATTACCGTAGGAGAACTTAAAGATATCATTCGTGACGTATTTTCTCAAATGCAACATGATGAGCCTGATGGTGATGAACTTCCTGGTGATGATGAAGAACATTATGATGATGATAATGAAATTCCTGATTTAGGTGGTGATGAACCTGAAGAAGACATGGATGAAATTTCATTAGAAGAAATCCTTGCTGAACTGGAATTAGAAGAAGCTCAAATGAACGAAGAAGAGCATGATAGAGTTCCGGGTGGATCAGGTGGAATGGAACCTAACCCTGAAAATTCTCATGAAGTTTATTATGAACAAATGAAAAAAGAACTTAATGAAGCAATTAAGACTATTAAGATTATGAAAAAAGAACTTAATGAGACTAATTTGTTTAATGCTAAGCTTCTTTATGTAAACAAAA
>Ga0214207_1000056_pt1 | contig 34760 bp, 34 predicted proteins | sample TroBogEpilimnion_6_FD_153045 | JGI IMG/M metagenome (GOLD analysis project Ga0214207, IMG submission 153045) | Freshwater microbial communities from Trout Bog Lake, WI - 13JUL2009 epilimnion | ecosystem: Environmental > Aquatic > Freshwater > Lake > Epilimnion/Euphotic zone | place: Trout Bog... | reverse complement strand
GGCTCACCAGCGTTTGAGAGCGCGATAATCGCCGAGAAGATTTGACCGTGCAGTGGTCGATAGAAATCTTCGGGACGCACTAAGTCGTATGCGATTGCCACCGCATCAGCACTGAGCATCATCGCGCCAAGTAGTGACTCCTCAGCTTCGATCGCCGAAGGTGGGAGGCGCGGGGCGCCCATGGGTTGTCGGCTGGGTCGTTCGTCAATGTCGCTCATAAGTACCTCAAAGGTTGTCTACTTTGCCTGTGTGACGCAAGACCAACAACGTGGGGAAAAGCCTGTGGATAAGGGCATGAAAAAAGGCGCACCTCGCGGTGCGCCTTCCTTCAAAACTGGCGAAAAACTACTTCGCTACGACCTCTACTTCAATGCCAGCAATTACGCCGTCAAAGAGGTTGACCTTGACCTGGGACTTACCCAGTTCTTTGATGTGCTCGGCCATAACAATGGCGTGGCGGTCAAGAGAGATGTTGGTCGCGGTACGGATGGCGTTCACGACGTCGGCCTCGGTTACTGAACCAAAGAGACGGTCGTTAGCACCAGCGCGAGCGGCCACCACAATGGAAGCCTTCTCGAGCTCGCCCTTTTGCACTTCAGCAGCGGCGCGGCTGGCCTGGTCGCGAAGATCGCGAGCCTTGCGCATGGCGGCTGACTGTGACTCGGTGGCGTCAGTAGCGATTACTGCTGAGCCCTTGGGGAGAAGGAAGTTGCGGGCGTAGCCAGGCTTCACCTGAACAATGTCACCACGACGTCCAATTCCCTTGATGTCTGCACGGAGTAGAACCTTCATTAGTTAACCTCCTCGGCAACTGCTTCTGCCTCTTCGAGCTCGGCGGCGGCTTCAAAGTCAGCGGCCACGACGCTGGCGTCTTCGAGCACTTCGCGCTCAGAGATCACTGCGCCATCCTCACCGACGATGTCGGCCAAGGTCGCCTCTTCCTTGTCACGGTCACCACGGGGGCGACGGTCGTCACGACCACCACGTCCACCACGACGCTCCGTTACGGTGCGCTGGGTGTATGGCAACAGTGCGAGTTCGCGAGCCGTCTTAATGGCGTCGGTCACGTCACGCTGGTGCTGCTGGCAGTTGCCCGACACCTTGCGGCCACGGATCTTGCCGCGGTCGGAGATGTACTTGCGCAACTGAGCCAAGTCCTTGTAGTCAACTGTGGCCACACCGTGCTGACAGAAAGCGCAAGGTTTCTTCTTCAGCCCACGGCGTGGGTCCATCTTGGGAGCGCGCTTTGGCGGCTCGGGCATATTACGACGTGGCATTAAAAGGGCTCCTCATCAAAAGCGTAGGTGGGGGTTGATTCTTGGGGACGGCTGGGGGCGGGACGATCAGCGGGAGCTGAGAAGCCACTTCCTTCAGCGCGGGGGGTGCGGGTAACAACGGCGGTGGCCCACTTCAATGAAGGGGCGATCTCGTCAGCGGCGATCTCGAAGGCCGAGCGCTTGTCGCCACTCTCGGTCTCCCAGGTGCGCTGCTCCATGCGGCCGGTCACCACAACACGGGTGCCCTTCTGCAAAGAGTTGGCGCAGTTCTCGGCTAACGAACCGTAGGCCTGGACGTCGAAGTAAGAGGTCTTCTCCTCCCACTCCTGGGTCTGGCGGTTCTGCCAACGGCGACTCACAGCGATAGAAAATTTCATCGCGGCGTTGCCGGAGGTCAGGAACTTGAGTTCGGGGTCACGGGTGATGTTCCCGACGACGGTGATTTGGTTATCTGCCATAACTATTCTCCTAGTTTCGCTAAGCGAAAGTTAGGCCTGTGCCGTGACACGAGCCGGAGCCTTCGCGATTCGACGAAGAATCTTGAAGCGCATGACCTCGTCCGACAGCGTAAGAATACGGTCGAGCTCGGCAACGGTAGTTGGGGTTCCGGTGAACTCTGCGAGTACGTAGTAACCCTCCTTGCGCTTGTTGATCTCGTACGCCAAGGGGCGCTTGCCCCAACGGTCGAGAGCACCAGGAGTTCCACCATTGTTTTTGATGGTCTCCAGCGCACGGTCGAGTGCTACTTGGATGGACTGTGCGTCGACGGTTGTGTCGAAGACAATCATTGATTCATAAGGCCTCATGGCCACTGTCCTTTCCCTCTGGTCCGAACCAAGGTCCGGGCTCGTAGGACTACGAGCAGGGTTTATTTAATTCCCCGCGTTTGCGGGACTGCCATCTTACCGAGGGGCTGTTCAGAACGCCAAATCCCCTATGGGCCAAGGCTTTCGATGGGTATTACGTGTATTCCATCTGGACGGGTGTAGGCGTAGCCAAAGGCCGTGACCACCCCGAGGAACGCCGGTTCGCCCTTTTTCTTGGTGTCAATCACTGAGGCAAATTTCTTCAGTTTTGTAGCGGCATCCTCCACCGAATTCGGACTTAATTTCACTTCCAGCGCACCCCACGTGCCATCTGACGCTTCGACAATGATGTCTACTTCTAGATCTGAACTATCGCGAAAGTAGAACACCTCCGCATCATTTGCTTGTGCATAGACGCGAAGGTCTCTGACCACCATTGACTCGAACAAGAAGCCCGTAGTTTCGAGGTCCCTCAACAGAACGTCCGTGTTTGCCCCCAAAGAGGCAATCGCCAAAGAGGGGTCGACAAAATGGACTCGCGGAGCCTTGCGCAAAGTCGAGCGCGAACGAAGGTGGGTGAACCATGGCAACAGGTTTTCAAACAACATGATTTGTTCGAAGCGGCCTAAGTAGTCATACACCGTCGATCGAGCGGCTTGCTCGGACTCACCCGCACTTTCACTGGCAATTTTGGCGATCTTTAACTCTTGGCTAGTTCGTCGGGCTAACGCCTGAGCTATTCGCGAGGGCAATTTGACATCCCTCACTCGGCCAGTTGCCTCGCTCAGCTCTACTTCAAGCAGTGTCTGCAGGTAGTCCTTGTTTGCGTGCAACGATTGTTTCGGGGTGAGTTCGAGATTTCCTGGCCACCCGCCTCGGACAAGAAGTTCAATGACGTCTCGTAACTCAAGTTGAGATGCTTTGGCAGAAACCTCTCGGCCCTGCAAGAGATTCTTGATCGAGACCTTTCCACTCGACTCCCCGCTTTCAAACAGAGTCATCGGCCTCATTTTCAATCGAGCGAATCGACCGGCTCCGCTGTGCCGATCGTTGTTCTTAGTAGGGCTCGCTGATCCAGTAAGAATAAATTGGCCTGGTAGTTGACGGTCATCGACAATTTTTCTTACGGTGTCCCAGACATAGTTCGCTTCCAATTGCCACTCATCGATCAGCTGGGGTGCCTCCCCATTGAGTACCAACGTTGGCTGGGTCCGGAGCGCCTCTCTCGCATAGAGGTCGCCTCCGAGATAGATTGCGCTCTTCGCGTGCCTTTGCGCAGTGAATGTTTTGCCGCATGATTTTGGACCCTCGAGGAGAATGGCTCGAGAGGATTCCAATCGGTCCGCCAGTAGTTGGTCGATGATGCGAGGAAGGTATTTCACGGTAGTTCAAGACTACACTTTGGGGAGTATGAAGACTACACTTTGGGAAGTTTTAAGACTACGCTTTGAGGCACAGCAAGCATCCCGTGCGCCTAAAAATTGAATCAATAACTTTCTTCGTCTGAGGGGAATTTCCCAGATCGAACATCGTTCCCGAACTCCCGTAAAGCGGAGGTCATGAGTTCGGCACCGTTTAAGTACTGTCTCACGAATTTGGCCGTTTTCCGGTTCCCGAGGCCCAAAAGATCATGGAAAACCAGGACTTGTCCATCGACGTCGGCGCCAGCGCCAATGCCAATTACGGGCACAGAAACCGCTCGGCCGATCTCTAATCCCAACTCGGCCGGCACGCCTTCAACGACCATGGAGAAAACGCCCAAATCGGCGATGGCTTTAGCGTCAAGCACCATCTCCTTCGCGGCTTCGTCCTCGCGGCCCTGGACTTTAAATCCACCAAATTTCATGACGCTCTGCGGGGTGAGTCCCAGGTGTCCCATCACAGGAATTTCTGCGTTGAGGATTGCGGAGATCGCTTCAGCTCGTACGCGCCCACCTTCGAGTTTGACCGAGTCAGCGCCAGCGCGAACAAGTGCGGCGGCGGCGCGCACCGCATCGTTGACGTCGGTGTGATAACTCATCCACGGCATGTCACCAACGATGTGGGTATTGGGTGCGCCAATGCGAGCGGCGGCGATGTGGTGACACATCTGACGCACGCTGACGTGCAGGGTGTCTTCGTGCCCAAGAACAACATTGGCCACGGAGTCGCCCACTAGTAAAAGGTCTGCACCAGAAGCCTCGACAAAACGTGCGCTTGGTTCGTCATACGCCGTAATCATGACGAGCGGTTCAGCACCATTAGAAACTTTCTTCTTCGCGATTTGAGGCGCACTTAATTTCATTGGTTGGCCTTCTTCGCAACTGGCTTAGCTGTCTTCACGCCACCCGCTTGCCACTTTCGAGCGAGGTGATGAAAGTGACACTTAGTGCACACTTCAACGGCGTAACAAAGAACCGGATCAGCTCGACGCTCGAGTGCGAGCAACTCCGCGCGAGTATGCGGACAGGTGCCGCCCGCGGGAAGTCGAGCGCCAAAGACGTAGGTCACCTCCACCAGTTCGTTCTCGTCACAGACCGGGCAGTTCTCTTTGGTCGAGCGTCCGACGTTCTTGGCCGCGCGAAGGAGCTCGGGGTGAGCATCACAGATATCGTCTTTTTGAATCTGGCCCGAGGCCAGACTGGCGAGCAGGGACCGGCGAACGAGCCCGAATTCAACGACGGCGCTAACCGCGGTGGTGGATCTGCCCTTGCCTTTCATGAAATTGAGGCTACCCGCTTCCCCGATATCCCTAATTTCTCGGGATTCCACCCGTGTAATTTATGTTGATATCGATATATCGAACTGATATTATGTTTCGTATGCTCGATATCGCCATTCTTGGCCTGCTGATGGAACGTGACCACCACGGTTACGAAATCCGCACCCAGCTGCGCGACCGTCTGGGCTTTGGGGCCAATGTTTCCTTTGGTTCGATCTACCCCGCCCTGGCCCGCCTCGAGCGCCACGGCGAAGTTGTTGCGGTCAGCGTGCCGAGCACCAAGACCTCTACCCTCTCGACCGGATCCCTCTCTGGCGAACGCGCCAGTCTGCGCGCCCTTCGCGCCACCCAGTCGGGCGGACGACGTGGACGCAAGGTTTATTCAATTACCGAGCGCGGTCGCGCGCAGTTCACCACCCTGCTCGAAGATCCCTCGACCTTGGATGACTCCAAGACCTTCTCTCTTCGCGTAGCGCTCTATCGCTACCTGACCCCTTCTATGCGTGTGCGCCTCTTGGAGCGTCGCCGCGCTGATCTCGTGGAGCGACTCGCCGAAGTTCAGGCCGGTTCGCATAACGAAAGCCTCGACCCGTATGCGCGCAATGTGATGTCACACGCCGCGCAAGCAGTCGAGTTGGACATTGCGTGGATTGATTCCATGTTGTCCGCAGAACGCAACAATCAACAATCCTTCGCCGAAGAAGCGAAGTAGGAAGGAAGCTATGGGAAACATTCGTGTCGCCATTGCTGGTATGGGTAACTGTGCCAATTCATTAATCCAAGGTGTCACCTTTTACAAGGACGCCAAGCCCGAGGACCATGTCCCTGGTTTGATGCACGTCGTCCTCGGTGGATACCACGTCCGTGACTTGGAGTTCGTCGCCGCATTCGACGTCGACGCATCCAAGGTCGGTCAGGACTTGAGCAAAGCCATCTGGGGTGGTCAGAACAACACCATCAAGTTCGCCGACGTGCCATCACTCGGCGTCTTGGTGCAGCGTGGCCCAACCATGGACGGACTGAACAAGTACTACCGTGCCGCTATTGAGGAATCACCCGCTGAAGCAGTCGACGTTGCCCAGGCCCTGCGTGACGCCAAGGCCGACGTCTTGGTTTCATACCTCCCCGTAGGTTCCGAAGATGCCCAGCGTTACTACGCCCAGGCCGCTTTGGACGCTGGCGTGGCCTTCGTTAACGCGATCCCCGTCTTCATTGCCTCAGACCCCGTTTGGGCCAAGAAGTTCACTGACGCCAAGGTGCCAATCATTGGTGACGACATCAAGAGCCAGGTGGGCGCAACCATTACCCACCGTGTCTTGGCTCGTCTGTTCGAAGACCGTGGTCTGACCTTGGACCGCACCTACCAGCTGAACGTTGGTGGAAACATGGACTTCAAGAACATGCTCGACCGTGACCGTCTCGAGTCCAAGAAGATTTCGAAGACTCAGGCCGTCACCAGCCAGCTCGAGATCTCCCACATGGAAGAGGGCAGTGTCCACATCGGACCGAGTGACCACGTGCCATGGTTGGAAGACCGCAAGTGGGCCTACATCCGCATGGAGGGTCGCAACTTCGGAAACGTTCCACTCAACGTCGAGCTCAAGCTCGAAGTATGGGACTCACCAAACTCAGCTGGTGTAATCATCGACGCCGTACGCTGCGCCAAGGTTGCCTTGGACCGCGGCATCGGTGGACCGATCATTGCTCCATCGGCTTACTTCATGAAGAGCCCACCAGTTCAGTTGCACGACGACGTTGCGCTCAACATGGTTGAGGAGTTCGCTGACAAGGGTGCGGACAACCCAGTCTGGCCATAAGCCACTACAACTAACAAAAGGCCCGGTGCATTGTGCACCGGGCCTTTTGCATTACACGCGCATTAGTGTTGGGCTTCTTCCCACCACTCTTTGAGTCGATGAGTTGCTTCGGCTTTAGAGATCTCGCCTTCGTTCATCCGAATCTCCATCAGAAAGTTGATTGCACCCTTAATGGCTGGACCTGGCGTGAGGCCCAGGATTTCCATAATCTCGGTGCCGTCTAGCGCGGGACGGAGTTTGGCTAAGTCCTCGCGCTGTTTTAGGTCAGCGATTCGAATCTCGAGTTCATCCATCCGAGCCGAGAGTTCCTTGGCTTTACGCATGTTTCGGGTAGTGCAGTCACAGCGCGTCAGTTCGTTTAGATCATCCAAAAGGTGCCCAGCATCAGTGACATAACGGCGAATTGCTGAATCGGTCCATCCCAATTTGTAGGTGTGGAAACGCAAGTGGAGCTCAACGAGCTCTGAGACGTCGTCAATCATCTCCTGGGAGTATTTGAGCTCCTTCATGCGCTTACGAGTCATCTTGGCGCCGACGACTTCGTGGAACCGGAAGGTCACGCCCTCGGGAGTGATTGCACGAGTAATTGGTTTTCCAATGTCGTGAAAGAGAGCAGCGAGTCGAAGTACGAGGCGCGGACTTGTCTTGTCGACCACCGCCCAGGTGTGGCGAAGTACATCCTTGTGGTGATGAATCGGGTCTTGTTCAAGTTGTAGCGCTGGTAACTCAGGAAAGAAGTGATCAGCGAGTCCCGTGCGGGTGATGAAGTCCAAGCCAATGGACGGCACGTTGGTCATCATCAACAAATCAAGTTCACCACGAATTCTTTCAGCAGAAACTTTGGTCAACTCACTGGCAACCTCAACCGCTGCTGCTTCGACCTTCTCATCGATTTTTAGTGCGAAGCGGGCAGAGAAGCGGGCGGCACGCAACATGCGCAACGGGTCATCTCGGAACAGCGTCACTGGGTCAATAGGTGTTCGCAGAACCCCCTCGGTCAAGTCACCAATCCCACCAAAGTAATCAAAGACTTTTTGGACGGCTGGGGTTTTGAGAACCTCGGCGATTACGTCAAAGGCGAGGGCGTTGATGGTGAAGTCCCGACGCGAGAGATCTGCCTCGAGTGAGTCGCCCCACTCCACGGCCGGCTTGCGTGAATGGTCAACGTACTTTTCGGAGCGAAAGGTGGTGACTTCAGCTTCCATGTCGTTCTCTTTAAGGATTCCGCCGATAGTGCCAAAGGCTCGGCCCTGTTCCCAGAGGCCCTTGCAGAGCGGTCCCATAATGCGAGCGATGTCATCTGGGCGAGCATTAGTCGTGAAGTCAATGTCTTGACCGAGTTCCGCACCCAAGAAAGCGTCACGGACGCACCCACCGACGGCGTAGAGGGAGAAGCCCTCTTGGGCGAAAGCACGAGCGAGGGGCGCGGACAGGTTCGCAATCTCGCTCAAGCGAGTCATTGCGTTTTCATTTAAATTCATTGTCCTCAACGGTAATATGCGCCGGCTTTAGTAGTGGTGCGCTTGTAGCCTAGTGAGGCATGTTCCACCGTTTTTCTTCCTGGTGGCGGGCGCTGTGCGTGGTACTCATTAGCCTCGCGACGATCACGTGGCCGCACGTCAGCGTGGCTGCGACCACTGTCGACTTGGTGCTGAACCACCAAGACACCGTGGCCACGATGAACTCGAACGGAATAGCCCGATTCTCGGCCACTTTCGTCCCATCTTCCACGGCTGGCACGACCGTTCAGGCCGTTATTTATCCCCCTCTCGTTGGCACTTCGCAGTTGATTGGGGTGGCTGAGGGCAAGGGACCTGGCACTCCGCAACTGACCAGTTCAAACGCTGTTCCGCTCACCTGCCTAAACAAGGGAATTGCCCAAGTGACCCTGGTGCTGCAGTCGGGAAACAAGAACGTCGGCAAGGGACCGTGTGGTGAGTCACCACTCGACATCCGCCTGAAATGTCAGCGGAACTTTTGTGATGGCGTATACCCGGTTCAATACGTCACTCACCCGGGAACACAAATCCTCTCTACTTGGGCACTCGTAACAGTCTCTAACAACAAGATCACGCACCCCGTTGACGTGGTTCCGCTGTTAACGATGGACGCAGGGTCGGTTCGAGCACCTAGCCAACTCACCGCACTGTTGCAGGTTCTCGCGAACTACCCAAGCACTCCGATAACTCTGGCCACCAACTATCAGGCCCTCGAGCAAATAAGCATTGCGCCACGCGCTGTTAGTGACGCGCTGCACTTTGCGGTTGACTCACTGATGCACCGAGTGATTTCAACTCCATCGACCCAAATTGATTTTGGCCAGCTCTCGGCTAACGGACTCGACTCGCAGGTCCAACAACAACTCAACTTGACTAACGAGTTCCTCTACACCGCCACGGGACGAAACCTTGATGCCCCGTTGTACTTACGTGGCGTGACCTCGGTAGCTTCATTGGCGGCCCTCGCTAAGGCGGGCGTCCAGGACGCGGTTATTGCCGAGTCCTCTTTGGTGACCCCTCCTTCAGCCACCTACACCTGGGGCTCACCCTTCGCCCTCGCCCAAACCCCCCAAATCACAGCAATTCCAACCTTCGGGCCCTTGAATCAACTCCTCAATGCCGCCGGACTCTCTCCGGGCGCTCGGGCCAATGCGGTCCTGGCCCTGCTTTCCTTCTTGCACTACGAAGCGCCTAATTTCCCGCAAGAGCGGTCAGTCATTGTTCCAATCAACGCCCGCAGCGCAGATCCGCACTTCCTTGACGAATTCCTCGCTGGTCTCGGGCGCAACAGAACTCTTGCCCCCACACAGTTAACGACTGCCCTTTCCCCGTCGCGAATCGGCGCGAATGGCGCCTCGGCCAGTCAGTACGTTATTGACCGACCGACTCCAACTTGGAATCAAAATTCGCTTTCGTATTTGTTGCAGTTGATTGGTGAAGTTAGCTCGTTCAACCAATCAATATCCGACCCTTGGCTCAACTTGGCGTTGATGGAGCGACTAGCCAACGCGGAACAAAGCGGCACGTCCGATGTTCTCAATGCCGCTCTCAACCGAGTGGGCTCATCACTCGCACACCAGTACAAGCTCTTAAGTATTGACCCGTCAAGTATTACCTTAACTTCGCGCCACTCGAGTATCCCCATCACTTTGCTGTCAAAGGCTCACTACCCCGTCACGGTGCAGGTACAAGTTGTCGCCGATGGTCTGAGCTTTCCAAAGGGATCGGCACAACTCATAACGATTCGGTCACAAACTAAGTCCTTGCGCTTTACCACCTTTGACCTACGAGGTTCTTCACTCACACTTCACGTCAACGTGCGAACCAAGGATGGTCAGTTTGTTATTGCCCATGAGGTTATTCAGGTTCGTTTTGCTGGAGCTTCGCTCGCCGGGTATCTGCTCACTTTCCTTTCAGCGTTAGTACTGGCCCTGTGGTGGATTCGCACGACGTGGCGACGACGCAAAGGTCCGCGCCAAATTTCATGAGTACACACGGCTCTCGCGTGGTTTCCCTCGCTAGTGGGACGCTGGCTTCGCGGCTAACTGGACTGCTTCGGGTCCTTGTTTTGGCCTGGGTCCTGGGCTTTACCCCCCTGGCCGATGCCTTCAACCTGGCAAATACCGTGCCAAATATGGTCTTTGACCTAGTGCTGGGTGGGGTGGCCTCGGCCACCTTTATCCCAGTTTTTGTTGAACGCCTGGCCGTCGACAGCGAAGAAAATGCGTGGCGTTCGATTTCCTCGGTGGTCACCGGAGCAATTGGCATCCTCGCCATTACCGCAGTTGCGGCGTGGATCTTGGCCCCTCAGATCGTCCAGGGCTTCACCGCGATGCAACACGGACACTCCCACTCCCTCGCTTCCCAGCGGGAGGTCGCTGTTCAGTTGTTGCGTTGGTTTGTCCCCCAGATCTTCTTCTACGGCCTCATTGGCATTTCGACGGCGATGTTAAACATTCGCAATCGGTTCACCGCGGGCGCGTGGACACCCGTCGTAAACAACATCATCTGCATTGCGGTCTTGATCTGGTTTCACCAAGTCGAACCACACCCAACGGTGAACTCGGTTTCGTCAACGCAACACCTGATGTACCTCGGCGTTGGCACTACCTTTGGCGTGGCCCTCCAGTTTTTGTGCTTGCTCCCTTCACTCAGCGCCACTGACTTATATCGACTTCGTCTGCGGATTGACTTTGCTGATCCTGCTCTCGCGGCGGTGCGTCGACTCGGTGCGTGGACGCTGGCCGTCGTGGTGGCGAATCAGGCCTCGCTCTACGTGGTGCTCGCAGTGGCGTTCGCGATTGGCGGAAGTGGTCCAGTCTCGGCCTACACCTATGGGTGGAGCTTTATGCAGATGCCCTACGCCGTGGTCGTGGTTTCAGTGATCTCTTCACTCACGCCCCAACTAGCTCGTTACGCCACTGAAGAGAATTTTGAAGCACTGACCTCTCGACTTCGTCTCGGGCTTCGCCAGTCGCTCGTAATCATCATCCCCTGCACCTTGCTGCTCGTAGTGCTGGGCTCGCCACTCGTTGCGCTTCTCTTGCACCACGCCGACCTGCGCCACCCGCTACTGGCGGGGACGGTATTGAAGATTTTGGCGGTGGGACTCCCCGGATTTACCGTATTTCAACTGGGAATTCGAGGGCTCCAGGCCATGCAGCGCGCCAAGGAGGTCTTCGCCCTCTACGCCGTCGAGAACCTCTTGAACATTGCTTTGGCCTACTCCATTGGTCGCCACTCAATGGCGGGGCTCACCGGTTCGGTCACCATCTCCTATTCACTCTGCGCGTTCTTAGTTCTCTTCGTGCTTTCTCGGCACCACGTTTCTATTTGGTCTGAACTATGGAGCGTTCACGTGCGCCGCTCGCTCGTGGCGTCTGTGGTGTCGCTCTTTGCCATGACTTTCGTTTATTCCGCCATTACCGCAACAGTCGGTATTGGGCTATTCGAGCGTTTCACGGGAGCCGCCCTGAGCGGAATGATGGTCTATCTCGTAGTACTTTTAGTTGGCCAGAGACGACAACTCTCTCGTTCGAAGGAGACCCATGGCGCCAGTACGCATAATCACCGATAGCGCAAGCGACCTTCCTCAATCCGAGGCCGACCGCCTCGGCATTGACGTCGTTTCACTCACCATTCGATTCGGAGCAGAAGAGTTTCTCGACCGCGATCTTTCGCCTGCAGAGTTTTGGTCCAAGTGCGCATCATCACCCACTCTTCCCGAATCATCAGCTCCGTCACCTGGGGCTTTTCAGGAGGCCTTCGAGCGCGCCGCGGCTGAGGGTTGCGATGGAATTGTTGTCGTTGCATTGACCTCTCTCCTCTCGGCCACGTTTTCTTCGGCCACCTTGGCGGCGGAAGCGGTCAAGGGCAAGATTGCTGTTTCGATTATTGATACTCGTGCCGCCACAATGTCTGAGGGTCTTCTCGCCATTGAGCTCGGCGAGATGGCTCAAGCCGGCAAGTCCATGGAGGAGATTGTTGCTCGCGGAAACCAACTGGTTCCCGAGTTAGGAGTCATCGCCACCATTGACACCCTGGAGCACCTAATTAAGGGTGGTCGTTTGGGCGGGGCCAAGGCCTTTCTGGGTCAGATTCTCTCGATCAAACCAATTCTGGCCGTGCGTGAGGGAGTTGTGGCCGAAGCTGGCAAGGCGCGAACTCGCTCTAAGGCGTTAGCGATTTTGGCTCAAGTAGCCCGCGACGCCGGTCCAATCCGACGGATTTCGGTCATTCACTCACAGTGCCCCGATACCCAAACTCTTATTGACTTGGTCTCTGATATTCCAACTAAATACCCACTCGTGATTGCGGACATGGGTTCAACTATCGGAACACACGGCGGTCCGGGAATTATTGGCGTCGCGTGGATTCGCGAAGCCAACTAAGCACTAAATTTCTGTGGTGAGCAAAGACCAAACTTCCACGTGGGGCAAGAAGGCTGAAGCCCTGTTTGAAGAGTTCATGGAGCGCAAGTACTCCAAAGCTCAGGACAAGGTTGATCAAGTTGTCGAAAAAGCCGATGGTTTTGTCGACGGTGCCGTTGACAAGGTCCAAGCCAAGGTAGTCCGCCCCGCCACCGTTCTCGCTCGGGCTGTCGCCTTCTCAATTATTTTGTTTGTCCTCGGCGTGGCGTCTTTTGTCTTCTTCACCATTGGTCTTTTCCGCTTTATTGACACCTACCTATTCGCCTCGCACCAGTGGTTGAGCTACCTCAGCATTGGGGCCTGGTTTATTTTGTTGGGGCTCTTTATCCTGCGTTTCCGAGTATCTAGAAAGAGTCGCCGCAATTGACCGACCACACCCGAGTTCTCATTATTGGATCTGGCCCCGCCGGACTTACCGCGGCCATCTACACCGCCCGCGCACAGCTAAAGCCAATCGTGATCGAGGGCGAACCTTCATCAACCACCGACCAGCCCGGCGGACAGTTGATGCTGACCACTGAGATCGAAAACTTCCCAGGCTTCCCCGAGGGAATCACCGGACCAGAGTTAATGGCCAACATGCGTGCTCAGGCCGAGCGATTTGGAGCAGACCTTCGTGTGACCAAGGTGCAAAAGCTCGACGCCACCTCACGGCCCTTCAAGGCCTGGTTGACCGACGACGTCGAACCATCGATTACCGCTGACTCGGTGATTTTGGCCACCGGCGCTCGCTCACTCATGATGGGTGTTCCAGGCGAAGAGCGTCTACTCAGCCATGGGCTCTCGACCTGTGCCACCTGCGACGGATTCTTCTTCCGCGGCCAAGACATCGCTGTCGTCGGTGGTGGAGACTCGGCCATCGAAGAGGCCACCTTCTTGACCCGTTTTGCCTCCTCGGTCACCTTGATCCACCGCCGAGACACTCTGCGCGCTTCGAAGATCATGCAAGAGCGCGCCTTCGCCAACGAGAAGATCAAGTTCGCTTGGAACTCCAAGGTCACCGAAGTACTCGGCGCAGACCGAGTTGAGGGCGTGAGACTAGAGGACACCATTACTGGTGAAACAAGGGAGTTGTCGATCACTGGTGTATTCGTGGCCATTGGTCATATCCCCAACACCACCCTGGTCACCGACTCTCTGGACCTCGATGACGCTGGTTACGTAAAGACCATGCATGGCTCCTACACAAATATTGAGGGACTCTTCGCCGCCGGCGACGTCCAAGACCACGAATATCGCCAGGCCATTACCTCGGCGGGTTCGGGATGTGTCGCCGCTATTGATGCCGAGCGCTGGTTAGAAGCGCAAGGTTTTTCCCACTAGTCGCTACGATAGAACTCGCGGCAATCGCCGTCGCTAGGAGGAAATCATGGCCACAATCGCACATCTCACTGACGCAACTTTCGACGAAGCCGTCAAGTCATCAGAAAAGCCAATCTTGGTTGACTTCTGGGCCGAATGGTGTGGCCCCTGCAAGATGATTGCCCCAATCCTCGAAGAGCTCGCTGACGAGCAGGCCGACAAGTTCGCCATCGCCAAGCTCGACGTCGACGCCAACGTCGCTACCGCCACCAAGTTCTCAGTAATGAGCATTCCTACCCTCTTGCTCTTCAAGGATGGCGAAGTTGTCGCCCGTCTCGTTGGTGCTAAGCCCAAGGGTGCAATGCTCCAAGAGATCACCGACAGTCTCTAAGTCGGGATATTCGTTTTGCCCACCGCCCTCGAGGTTCAAGCACTCGTAAGAGACTTGACCTCGCAGGGTGTTGGCGAGTCGCTCGCCTCTCCCCTTCCCCTCGCCCCCGAAATCTCTGCGCGGGTGGCCGCCTTTCAACACAACCGTGGTTTGCCAATGACCGGTGTCGTTGATGCTCTGACCTGGGAACGCTTAGTCGAAAGTTCCTGGACTCTCGGAAGCCGCTTGCTCTTCTTGGCCCAGCCCTACTTGCGTGGCGATGATGTTGCCCAACTTCAAGTGCGACTCGCCCGCCTCGGTTTCAATCCTGGTCGCCTGGATGGGATCTTTGGCCCCAAGACCGAACTTGCACTGAAGGACTTCCAGGGCAACACCGGTTTAGATGCAACAGGGGTTCTCTCCAAGCTGGCCCACGATGAGTTGCTTCGCCTCTCCTCATCGAGCGAGGACCGGACACCGGTCACAACTATTTTCGACCTTGGTGCCGAGGGCATTTCCGGCACCATTTTTTTAAGCGGCAACGGCAACTTGGCTGAGGCGCTCTCCCTGCAGATGGCCCTACAACTTCACAGCGATTCATCGCTGGTGACCAGCGAGGCCCTCTCGCAGGGGGCCGGGCTAGTCCTGGCTCTCAGTCCCCTTCTGGCGATTGAAGGTTTACACCTCCACTTTTGGGAGGGGTACATGTCTCGGTCCCAGGCTGGTGAAGAACTCAGTCGCTTGATCGCCAGCCCTCTTGTCAGCAAGGGGTTCAAGGTTGAAGTCACTGGAATGAGCTTGCCGGTATTGCGGGAAACCCCAATGACCGCTCTCGTCGTCGAACACGGCAACCTGTCTGAACAGGAACTTCACGAGATTGTCACCGTATTTCAAGAGGTTCTTCGTCAAGTTATCCACAGATAACACCCTTAGAAAAACCCTCAAATTGGCTCTATGTAAGGGTTATAGCGATTTCGTAAGAAGTATTAAGGGTTTAACCACAAGTTCCTGCACAGTTTGGGGATAACTTCAACCTGAAGGTTTAGTTGAATCTTTAGTGCAGTCCGCGCTTGGCAACAGCCTTATAGATTCGCTCGAGGTCGTCGAGGTCCGCAAAATCAATAATGATTCGGCCAGTCTTCGAGTCCCTCAGATCTACGTGGACTCGGGTGTCCAGGTACGCTTCGAAAAGGTTTTCGATTTCAGCTACCGCTGGATCTGGAACTGGTCGCAGGGTTGGCTTAGAGACCGCTGCCCCAGCGCTTGCAGTTGAAGGCTTGGCTTCTTTAGGTTGCAGTAAGGTACGGATTGCGGCTTCCGTATCGCGAACCGAGAGCTCGCCCGAAATAATGCGCTGAACCATCTTGGTTTGGGCCTCAGGATTAGTAAGTCCCAAAAGCGCACGTGCGTGCCCGGCAGAAATCTTCCCAGATCCAAGTGCAAGTTGGGCAGACTCCCCTAAAGCCAAAAGACGTAAGGTATTCGTAATGTAAGTACGGCTCTTGCCTACTCGCTTGGCAATCTGGTCGTGAATAAGGCTAAATTCTTCAATAAGTTGCTGGTAAGCAGCGGCTTCTTCAAGTGGGTGGAGATCCTCACGGTGGAGATTTTCAACGACCGCTTGCTCTAGTGAAAGAAGATTGTCTACCTGGTCTGAAACAAGGACAGGAATACTCTCTAAGCCTGCGAGCTGTGAAGCTCGCCAACGACGCTCACCGGCAATTAGTTCGTAGCTTCCAGTTTCCTCTGAATCTGGGCGCACAATAATTGGCTGGAGAACACCTAGTTCCTTGATTGAGGCGGCCAAAGAGGCCAGGGAGTCTTCGTCGAAGTGGCGCCGTGGCTGGTATTTGTTTGGGCGAATAGAGCTCACTGGAACTCGGCGAAGTGGGGAATTGGATTCTTCTTCGGTATTTCCTGTATCAGGAATAATGGCCCCAAGGCCCTTTCCTAAACCGGGCTTTCTAGCCATTGTCAATCTCCTCTGCTAATGCCTTATAGGCTTTGGCACCCTTAGAAGCTGGGTCAAACTGCGAAATAGGCTGTCCAAATGATGGCGCTTCAGCCAATCGAACAGTTCTTGGAATTGTTGTCTTACATAGCTCGTTAGGGAAGGCCTTTTTAACCTCTTTTGCCACATCAGACGAGAGAGCGGTAGCGGTAGCCATCGTCAGAACCACCTTGGAAATACGCAAAGATGGGTTCAAATTCTTCTTAACTAATTCTACGATCTTGGTCAATTGGCTCAAACCTTCGAGCGCGTAGAACTCTGACTGCACAGGGACGAGAATATCGGTGGCTGCCGAGAAGGCGTTAATCGTAATTAGCCCAAGAGAAGGTGGGCAGTCGATCATAATGTAGTCAAATTCGCCATCTACTGACTCCAGAGAGCGCTTTAGGCGGGTTTCTCGCGAAATGACCGCGCTAAGCTCTTGCTCTACACCTGCCAGGTCCAGCGTTGCCGGGGCTAGGAATAGGTTTGCGAACCCGGTTGCCTCAACGACATCAGCCATTGGCATATCGTTGAGAAGAACATCGTACATCGAGTGCTCAAATCGGCGGGCATCTACCCCAAGACCGGTAGTTGCATTTCCTTGGGGATCAAGGTCGATAATTAGAACTCGACGGCCCAATTCGGCCAGAGCGGCACCCACTGAGATAGTTGTAGTGGTCTTTCCCACACCACCTTTTTGGTTCGCTACAGCGAAAATCCGCATAATTTATGGCCTCCGACAGGACCCGAACACAGAAACTGGACGAACGGGAATGTTGCTGGCTACATCTAACTACGTTTTTGCCCCCACGTCAAGTATGAATTGTTTCACGTGAAACATTTTGGGGGGTGGGCCTAATTGTTTCACGTGAAACAATTGGTGGGCCTGGAGCTCGGATGTTTCACGTGAAACATCCCTAGAGCTAGAAGAGCGGTTTTTTCTTTGGGGTCCCAGATTCTCTGGGGTACTGGGTAGGGGTTTTCGAGGTCTTTCGGAGAATCTGGAAAGCGGCTCCAAAGCGGTGGCGTCCCAGATTTTCAAGGCCAACCTTACGTAAACCCTCGACCGGCCAGCGATCTGGGGCAGTATCATCTGGTGGTTCCGAAACAATGAGGTATCCCCCAACTTTCAGAAATCTTACGGCACACTCTGCTGTAACGGCGGGGGGTCCAAAACTCCTTGCGGTTACTAAATCAAAGGATTCTTCGTAGTCTGGGTCTCTTGAGAGGTCTTCGGCACGGGCCTGAATTGCCTGAGCCTGACCTGGGGCACCTTCAAATTCGAGGACTTCTTGGAGAAATATAACTCTCTTCTCCATTGCGTCCATTAGTACCGCTGGAACTTGCCATTCTTCTAGTAGCACAAGCCCTGGTAGACCTCCACCACTACCCAGATCAAGAAAGTTCGCTGGGGGAGTATCGGATACTGAATTCCAAGCAGCTATGAATCCCTTGGCGTGTTCTATCTGGGGTTCTAGTGGTTGGGGCGAAAAGAAGCCCCGTTCCCTTGAAATTTCAAGAGAACGGGGCAACCAGGCGTTATTCACGGCTATTTAAGCTGGTGCAATAACCACGAAACGACGTGGTTCTTCACCCTCGGAACGAGTAATAATGCTTGAGTTTCCAGTCAGAGCATCGTGTACTGCCTTACGGTCAGCTGAACTCATTGGCTCAAGGGCACGCTCTTCACTGGATTCAACAACTTCCTCGGCAACTTGCTGGGCAAAACGGCCCAAAGCTGCGACGCGACGCTCGCGGTAGTGCGCCACATCAACCAAAATACGGTCGGTGCGCCCGGTTACCTTGGACTGAACCAGCGTACGGGTTACCTCTTGGAGGGCCTGAAGCGTGGTTCCTCGGGGTCCGACCAGTACACCAAGTTCGGTTGGTGGCTCGTTATTGACTGAAATTTCAACAGTTTCGGCGTCGATTTCCTTTACCGAGACTGTTGCGGTGATCTGCATAGCCTTCAGCAAACCTTCAAGGAACTCTTTTCCAATGTTGCCTTGTTCGGCTAGTGGAACAGTGGTTGACACTTTCTCCTCCTGGTTTACGCGCTCCTTTGGAGCACGGGGCTTCTCGGAACGTGGCTTTTGGCTTTCATTTTCCTTACGGGCTGAACCTTCGGGCTTAGGTCCACGTTCTGCGCGAGGGCGGCGATTGTCAGATGGACGACCGTTGCGACCTGAAGATCGCTTTGGCCGTGGTCCGGCGGGACGAACTCGAGCCTTGACTCGAGCCTCTCCCTTAGCTTTACCGAAAATACTGGTCTTTGGCTCTTCAAGAACCTCGATCTCAGCATCATTACGTCCAACACCCAGGTGGGTGAGGGCGCGTTCGGTGGCTTCTTCTACTGATTTACCAGTGGTTTCTACCCAATCCATTAGCGGTCCTTCCTTTTACGCTTGTTCTTGGCCCGTGGCTGTGCGGCGGGCTTTGAAGTTGAGGTCTTGTTGTCGTTAGCTGCTGGCAATTCACGCTCAACAGGCTTGCCGGTGGTTACAACGCCGGTCCGGAACATCACATCTTGAGTAATAATACGAATTACTGATGAAACAACCATGTAAAGTACGACTGCTGCAGGAATTACCATGTAAAAATATGCAAAAAGAATCGGCATTAGGCGCTGAGTCATCTTCTGCTGCTTGGGCATCTCCTGGCCCGCCTTCATACTGCGGCGGTTTAACTGGGCCATCTGGAAGTACTGAAGACCAACAGCGGCCAAAACAATGGCGTAGAAGGGGATCGCGGCGGCCGTTGTGGCGTGGTGGCTGAAGAGTTTGAGGCTCATGTCCATGCCAAAAACGTCGATTTTCCCGTGACTAGCTACCAAATTGTGGTACATCTTGGAGCCGGTCGGGATGTAGCGGGGTTGTGAAACCAGCATTCCGCTCACTAATACCTGGTTCGAGAGGCCTCGGATTACCGAATACAGAATGAACAAGAAGGGCGCTTGCAGGAGAAGGGGGAGACAGCCGCCAACAGGGTTTGCGCCCTCTTCGCGGTAGAGCTTCATCATCTCTTCGTTCAAGGCAGCCCGGTTCTCTGGGCCCTTGTATTTAGCCTGTAATTTCTTGATTTCAGGCTGCAAGCGGGCCATGGCCTGCATTGATTTGGTGCTCTTGACCGTGAATGGGGTCAAAACACCCATAATGACAATCGTCAAAAGGGTGATTGCTAGAGCGTAGTTGGGCACAATTCCGTAGAAAAATGCCATCAACCAGCCAAATAGGTGGAAAATTGGCTGGAAAACCGAGCCAATTGCGTGGGCAATGGAATGCATTAGTTGTTGCTCTCCTTCTTTGTTGGTACTAGGTCAATTCCGTGGGCGCCACCGGGGCGGCAGCGACCAATGCGGCGTAGGGCAAGTCCAGATCCCTTAAGGGCTCCGTGGGTTTCAATGGCCTCACTGGCGTAGTTCGAGCAGGAAGGGATGAACCGGCATGGGGAAGCCTTGCCCGCGTTTAGGTGTTGATAAAGGTGAATACCCTTGATTAAAAGTCGTGAAAATCCCTTATTTTTCAAGGATTTTACCGCGCTCAAGGGCGATTTGGAGGTGGTGGCGAAGGTCGTCATAAGTGAGGTCGGATGTCTCGATGGCCGTTCTGATCAGGTAATTTCCTGATTTCAGGAGGGGGGTCATCTCGTCAAAGAGTGCCCGGAGTCGGCGGCGGATGAGATTTCTCTCTACCGCGTTGCCCACTTTTCGGCTGATTGCGAAAGCCACATTGACCTGGCCGGTGGAGTCGCCATCTTGGACAAAACTGATCCGAAGAGGCCCACTTGAACCACGAGCTGAAGGTCTAGTGAAGAGCGCAAACTGCCGACGGGTGTGAACCCGTCCAGGCATGCCCTTATACCGTCAGACTGTGGCGTCCCTTGGCGCGACGAGCCTTCAAAACTGCTCGTCCGGCACGGGTGCGCATACGGGCGCGAAAACCGTGAGTTTTAGCCCTTTTACGTTGATTTGGCTGATACGTACGCTTCATGGAATCCTCTTCTAAATTCAAGTCTGCTCAGCGATGCCTCCTGGAGTGCAACCGCCGGCTGAGTTGCACAATGTTAGTGCATCTGAACAGCCGGCGCAAAAGGTGACCCCTTCACCACCGTGTATGGTTATCTCCCCCGAAGGGGAATTGTCCGAATGGCGAGGCTTTATCCCTTGTGGATAAAGTCAAAGTTGTTCTGTGGAGGAATCAATGTTGAGTAGTGAAGAGTTTTGGAGCGGACTACGGGAGTCCATACGCCGCAACGCAACTGAGGCTATGTGGTCGGCTGGGCTTAATGCACTGCGCCTTGTTGATTTCCAAGACAACTTGCTCGTTATCGGTGTTCCGAACGAGATTCAGAAGACTCGCATCCAACAGCGCTACCTCGGTTTTATTGCTGAACAAGCGACCGCTCTCTTTGGACAAGAAGTTGAAGTTTCTTTGACTGTTAGCGACTTGCTTCTTGCTGAACCCTATGTCGAAGAGTTTCACAACCACGCCGACCAACCTGTTGTCGAAATTCCCGTACCTCGTTCTGAGCGTTCAATAAAGCTCGACCCTCGCATGACCTTCGCAACATTTATTGAAGGTCCCTCAAACGCATTCGCAGCGGCCGCGGCGCTCGCGGTAGCGGAAATTCCTGGACGCTCCTATAACCCTTTGATTATCCACGGCAACTCAGGTTTGGGCAAGACCCACCTTCTTCACGCCATTGGTAACTACATTCAAGAGAACTACCCTGAACGCCGTGTGCGTTACGTCACTACAGAGACGTATTTGAATGATTTCCTTGACGCGGTGCGCTCTAAAACCCAGCTCGCAATGCACAACCGTTACCGTGAAATTGACGTCTTTTTGATCGACGACTTCCAATTCATGGAGACCCGTGGACCAGCCTTCGCTGAAGAGGTGTTCCACACCTACAACGCACTTCGAGACGCTGGAAAACAAGTTGTCTTAACTTCAGATCGTTCACCTCGTGATCTGGGTTGGCTAGACGAGAGGTTCCGCACCCGGTTGCTCCAAGGTCTTATTACTGAAGTTGATCAACCTGACCTCGAGACCCGCATCAATATTCTTCGCTCTAAATCAGAGGCCGAAGGCGTGAACCTACCTGATGATGTTGTTGAGTGGATTGCACGACGAGTACGTGACAACATTCGTGAACTCGAAGGCTCAATCACGATGCTGCGTGCGTTTTCTAATTTGCGCCAGGAGCCAATTTCGTTGGAGCTCGCAAAGAATCACTTGACCAATCTTGGTTCAGAGCAGATTATTTTAAAGCCCGAAACTGTTTTGAAGGCTGTCGCCGAATTTTACGGACTAACCGTTGATGAGATCAGAGGCTCTAAGCGTCTCCGTCCTTTGGTTCACGCGCGCCACGTAGCGATGTATTTATTCCGCGACCTGTTGAACAACTATTCGTATCCCATGATTGCCCGGGTGTTTGATGGTCGTAACCACACGACGGTTATCTCAGCCGTGGAGAAGGTGAAGGAACAACTTCCTTCTGATCCGGTTTTGTTGGACGAAGTAAACAAACTAAAAAGAAAGTTGCAGGGCGACACGCGCGACTAGTTGTGTAAAAGGTGCGGACACCCTTGTTCACAAGCCGTGTCCTCCTAAGTAGTAATCCACATAACGTCAAGGTTGAATGAACAAGGTTTAAGGAGTTTTGGACAGTGTTGTGGGTTTTGAAGGTTGTAGTTGAATCCCTTTAATCAGGGGTTTTACAAAGTAATCAACAATCCACAGGCCTACTACTACTTAAGTACTTATTTAAATCAAATCAACAAGTTGTAACTGCAGTCCGTTAGAAAGGCAAAGTATGAAATTTAAATCCGAAAGAGACATCCTGGCTGAAGCCCTCAGCGCAGCTGGACGAGCCGTTTCTAATCGCACCCTTGGGGCTCCTTCAGGAATCCTGTTGAATCTCCAGGGCAATCAATTGACCATCACTGGGACCGACACAGATTTGACCGTTCGAACAACTTTTATGGTTGTGGGTTCCGAAGACGGATCTGTGGTGGTTCCAGCACGCCTAATTGGTGACGTCGTCCGTTCTCTCGAATCCGGCGCGGTTTCAGTTCACACCGAAGGAGAAAATGTCGAGGTTGAGTTAAATAACGCCCGTTTTAACCTCCGAACCTTCCCAGTAGCCGACTACCCAAAGATTTCCCCAATCACTGGTGCCATCGTTGAAATTCCCGCTGGAGATCTCGCTCACGGGTTGGCACAAACCATTCGTGCTGCCGCCACCGATGACGCTAGGCCACTGCTCACCGGAGTCCTTCTAACTTCAGAGGGCGAACACCTTCGACTGATTGCAACAGATTCATATCGCTTGGCGGTTCGAGATGTCGTTGGGGTACCACCATTTAACTCAACCAAAGACCTCCTGGTTCCAGCTCGCGCCTTAAGTGAACTTCAACGCGCCGCAGCCAACCTGGGTGACGACGCCACAATCGGCATCACCGTCACCGATTCAGAGATTTCATTTGTGGTGGGGGAGACCTCTATCGCCTCACGACTAATTGATGGGAATTACCCCTCGGTTCTTCAGTTGATTCCAACCACCTTCACTAACCAACTTCGTATTGCGAAAGACACATTCTTGAACTCGCTGCGTCGAGCCAAACTGATGGCTAAGGATCACAACGCCTCTGTTCGTTTAACACTAAAAGAACTAACCCTAGAGATTCGCACCCAAAGTCAAGACTCAGGTGACGTGGAGGACAAAATTCAAGCTGATTACACCGGTGAGGAAATTACTGTTGCCTTTAACCCCCAATTCCTTATTGAAGGAATTGAATCGGTTGTGGGGGATGAAATTGTTCTTGATGTCTCCGACTCTGTTCGGCCAGCACTCATTCACGGGGTAGATGACGACAAGTTCAAATATCTCTTAATGCCTGTACGCATTTAAGAGAAGGAACCTAAGTGGGGCTAAACGAACTCACCGTTCGAAATTTCAGAATCTTCGAAGAGTTTTCCTTTAAACCAGACTCCAATGCCGTAACGGTATTTGTTTCACCAAACGGAACAGGTAAAACCTCAATACTGGAGGCCGTTTATTGCTTGGGAACACTTGGTTCTTTTCGCACCTCGAACGCCAGTCACCTTATTCACTCCGGTAAGGGGTTAGCTGAGGTGCACGGCGTGATTTTCCAACAAGAGAGACGTTTGCAGGTTGATCTCACCCTCACTAAGAATGAGACACGCACCACCAAACAAATGCTGGTGAATGGTAAAAAACCAACATCAAGAGCGCTCCTGGCCGAGCTAATGCCGATCACAATTTTCACACCAGAAGGCGTAGAGGTAATCCGTGAAAGTGGGTCCCACCGACGTCACTACCTCGATCTCCTAATTGGTGACGTTGCACCAAAAAACGAAGAGATAATCGCCGTCTTTATGCGAGTTTTAAGGCAACGCAATGCTTTCTTGAGAGCACTCGACAAACAACAACCAACCGCTAGTTCCGAGGCAGAACTAAATGTGTGGACCTACCAATTTGTTGAAGCCGCAGAAAAACTCAACACACTAAGAACAGAAATTGTCAATCAATTAACACCCTTAGTCCAAGAAAAATACAAACAAATTTCCCAACAAAACGATGTGGTGATGCTGAGATACGAAAACTCATGGTCCGGGGACCTCGCAGCAGCCCTCATTGCCGAACTCCGGCACGAAGTTTTTAGGGGGTCAACAACACTTGGTCCACACCTTGATGACCTTGTGATTGAACTCAACGGACGCGACTCCAGACACCAAGCTTCTCAAGGCGAGCAGAGAACTCTGGCTCTGGCCTTGCGCTTAGCTGGACACGAATTAGTAAAAAGTACTCGTGGGGTTGATCCACTCTTACTCCTCGACGATGTATTTAGTGAATTAGACCCTTACCGAAGCGACCAACTACTTGAGTTGCTCCCGAAAGGTCAAACCCTTGTCACAACAGCTTCACCCCTACCATCTGGAATGGATCCGGCGGTCGTCATTGATTTAACCAAGGCCCAATCATGAGCAAGAGAGATGAGCGAATTGTTCCGCTCAGCGAACTATTAAATGTGTTCGCGAGCCGACTCAAAAAAGTTGACTTGCGAGTTATAGATGACATCAAAGCACTATGGCCAACAATTGTTGATCCAATTGTGGCTCAACGCTGTCAACCAGAGATGATTAAAGACGGGGCGCTGATTGTGAGGGTTCCATCCGGGGCGTTCGCCCAACGAGTGATTAGTGACACCCCAATTATTTTGAGCGGATTTGCCGTATTGGGAGACAAGGCACCAACTTCAGTAAAAACTCGCATTAGCGAGGCGTAAAGGCGCATTTAACGACCTTTGGGTCCCAAATTTGTGTCGTGGTCGGGTAGAATAACTACAGAAATTTGACCATTTCACCCCTTATTTTCCTTTGAAAGGACCCGGCGTGGCCGAAAAGACCAAACCAAAGGCGTCCGCCTCGTACAGCGCAAAAGACATCACTGTCCTCGAAGGCCTAGACCCAGTTCGCGTCCGCCCTGGTATGTACATCGGATCAACCGGCCCTGCTGGTTTGCACCACCTTATTTGGGAGGTTGTAGACAACGCGGTGGACGAAGCAATGGCGGGTTACTGCAACCGAATCGACGTCACAATCTTGGCCAACGGTAGCTGTCAAGTCTCAGACGACGGTCGAGGAATTCCAACCGATAATCACCCTTCTTACCCGGGTAAGTCCGCGGCAGAGATTGTTTTAACGGTTCTTCACGCTGGAGGAAAGTTCGGCGGCGACGGATACAAGGTTTCTGGTGGTTTGCACGGTGTGGGCATCTCGGTCGTTAACGCGCTTTCAACCGAGCTGGTACTAGACATCGACCAAAACGGAAGTCACTACTCGATGACCTTCAAAGATGGTGGAAAACCAACTGGCCGTCTGAAGAAGACCGGCAATGCGCCACGCAACCGCACAGGTACAACAGTTACCTTTACCCCAGACCCCACCATCTTCGAAGATGTTGAGTTCCGCGCACAAACAATTGTTGAGCGACTTCAGATCATGGCTTTCTTGAACAAGGGCCTCGAGATTCGATTTGAGGACAAACGCAAAGGTAAAGAAGCTTCCGAGACCTTTATGTATAAGGGCGGAATCATTGACTACGTCAAGCACCTCAACGGAGCCAAAGAATCCTTATTTAAAAAAGTTGGATCTTTCGAAGCTGCTGAAGAAACCCAAGAAGTAGAGATTGCTTTCCAGTGGAACACCGGTTACTACGAATCAATCCACTCTTTCGCTAACGGTATTTCCACTATCGAAGGTGGAATGCACGAAGAGGGTTTCCGCAAAGCCCTTACTAACGTTCTGAATCGCCACGCCCGTAAGCGCAACTTGCTGAAAGAAAAAGACGAGAACCTAACTGGTGAAGACATTCGTGAAGGCCTCACTGCAATTGTGTCGGTGAAGCTGGCCGAACCACAGTTTGAAGGACAGACCAAAGGAAAACTAGGAAACGTCTCCATGCGTTCTTTGGTTGAGCGCGCTACCAACGAAAAGATGGCCGAGTGGCTTGAGGAGAACCCTCGTGAAGCCAATCAGATTGTTGCTAAGGCGGTGTCGGCTGCTCGCGCTCGTATGGCCGCTCGCCAAGCCCGCGACCTAACCCGACGTAAGAGCGCACTCGATGGCGCAGGCCTCCCAGGAAAATTGGTGGACTGCTCATCGAACGATCCTCGTGAGTGCGAATTGTTCATTGTTGAAGGAAACTCTGCTGGTGGTTCCGCTAAGGATGCTCGTAACCCGCGCAACCAAGCAATCTTGCCAATTCGCGGAAAGATCTTGAATGTTGAGAAAGCCCGAACTGACAAAATTCTCAAGAACACCGAAATCCAGGCTTTGATCTCAGCAATTGGTGCGGGAGTTGAAAACGATTTCGACGTCACCAAAATTCGTTACTCCAAGATCATCCTGCTCGCGGACGCTGATGTTGACGGATCTCACATCCGCACCTTGTTGTTGACCTTCTTCTTCCGTCAAATGACAGAGATGGTTAAGGCCGGAAACGTCTACGTGGCGCAGCCACCTCTTTATTCAACATTGGTTGGAAAAGAAAAGACCTACTTGCGCGATGATGCAGCTAAAGCACAGTTCCTCAAAGAAAATCCCAACCACAAGAATGACTTCCAGCGTCTTAAAGGTTTGGGCGAAATGGACTTCGATGAACTCCGTGACACCACGATGGACCCAACTAAGCGCGCTCTCCTTCAAATCACCGTCGAGCAAGCTGCGCTTGCTGACGAGGTGTGTTCAATTCTTATGGGAGACGACGTTCCACAACGTCGCCACTTCATTCAGACCAACGCAAAGGATGTTCGCTTCCTAGACATCTAGGAGGTTATTTATTATGGCCACTCCAAAAAAACCAGCAAAAGCAACTCCTAAGAAGACCGCCAAGGCGCCAGCAAAGAAAGCTGTAGCCAAGAAGGCAGCACCAGCGAAGAAGGCCGCCCCGGCCAAAAAGGCCGCTCCCGCTAAAGCAACATCAGCTCCAGCAAAGAAAGAGTTGGCTAAGGTCGCGGCCGGTGGGGCGAAACCACCGGTAAACCCTCCCGTAAGTGACGAGGTCGAAGGCTACATCGAACCAATTGAAATCAACTTGGAGATGGAGCGATCCTTCCTCGAGTACTCGATGTCGGTCATTGTTTCGCGCGCACTCCCTGACGTTCGCGACGGACTCAAGCCGGTGCACCGCAGAATTTTGTACTCGATGTTCGACCAAGGACTTCGTCCCGACCGTCCACACACCAAGTGCGCCAAGGTGGTTGGTGAAGTTATGGGTACCTATCACCCACACGGTGACAGCGCTATCTACGACGCCATGGTTCGTATGGTGGTGGACTTCTCGATGCGCCACCCGCTCATCAGTGGTCACGGAAACTTTGGTGGTACTGGACCAGACGAAGGTGCCGCTGCTATGCGATACACCGAATGTCGCCTCGCGCCGCTTGCGCTCGAAATGCTCGACTCTATTGATGAAGAGACGGTTGACTTCCAGGCGAACTACGACAACTCAACGCAGGAGCCAATCGTTCTCCCTTCGCGTTTCCCAAACTTATTGGTTAACGGTTCGCAAGGTATTGCGGTTGGTATGGCCACCAAGATTCCACCGCACAACTTGGGTGAGGTGAGTGACGCCGTTCTCCATCTTCTCGCTAACCCCAAGGCAACCGATGATGAACTGATGAAGTTTGTCAAGGGACCCGACTTCCCAACTGGCGCACAGATTCTTGGCCGTCAAGGGATTCAAGACGCTTACAAGACCGGTAAGGGATCAATCAAGCTCCGTGCCGTTGCCGAGATTGAAGAAGGCACCCGCGACACCCGCATTGTGGTATCTCAATTCCCATACGAAGTTTCGGTTGAGTCAATCGAACAGAAGATTTCTGACTTGGTCAACGCCAAGGAAATTGAAGGAATCGCTGCGGTTCAGAATGACTCCGCTGGCCGTCAGCCACGACTCGTAATTCGACTCAAGCGTGACGCTAACGCGAACGTAGTGCTTAACAAGCTCTACAAGAACACCTCGTTGCAGACCACCTTCTCAGTCAACTTGCTGGCATTGGTTGATGGTGTGCCACGTACCCTGACGCTCTCACAAGCACTCGGCCACTACATCGCTCACCAGGTCGACGTCATCACTCGACGCAGTCAGTTCCGTCTGCGTAAGGCCGAGGCCCGTGCTCACATCGTCGAAGGATTGCTCAAAGCAATCGACATGTTGGATGCGATCATCAAAACCATTCGTGCCGCCGATGACCGCTCAGCCGCTCGTGATGCGTTGATGAAGCCGCCATTCAAGTTCACCGAGGAGCAGGCCAACCACATCCTCGACATGACCCTTGGTCGATTGACCAAGCTTGGTCGAATTGAACTCGAAGAGGAAATGAAGAAGTTGCGCGAAACAATTGCAGAACTCACGGCAATTCTGAAGTCTGACTCTAGGCTTCGCGCAGTGATCTCCGATGAACTCACCGTGATTCGAAACAAGTTTGCCAACGAGCGTTTGACTCAAATCATTAACGACCCGGGTGAACTTGGCGTTGAAGATCTCATCCAAGACGAGCAAATCGTTGTCACCATCACGAAGTCTGGCTACGTAAAGGCAATGGCCGCCGACACCTTCCGAGTTCAAGCTCGCGGAGGACGTGGCGTAAAGGGTGCGAAGCTAAAGGACGACGACTTCGTCGATCAGATCATTCACACCACCAGCCACGCCTTTCTGCTGTTGTTCTCGAACCAAGGGCGGGTATTCCGCTTGCGTGGACACGAGTTCCCAATGAAGGAACGCACCGCAAAGGGAACCTCCATCGTCAACTTATTGAGCCTGCACCCAGGCGAGTCAATCCAAGCGGTGGTGTCTACTGAGGATTTCCCGAAGGACAAGTTCCTCGTGTTTGTTACCAAGAACGGAACAATCAAGAAGACCGCCTTCTCGGAGTACGACAAGAGTCGTCGCGAAGGTTGGATTGCAATCAATCTCCGTGACGGAGACGAGGTGGTTCGAGTTGTTGCTACCAGTGGCAAGGACGAAATCATGATTGTCACCTACCGAGGTCAGGGAATCCGATTTAACGAAGCTGATGTGCGAAACATGGGTCGTGACTCGACTGGTGTTCGCGGAATCAACCTCAAGACTGGTGACCACGCAATTTCACTCGATGTTGTGCGTAAGGGTGCTGACCTCTTTGTTGTCACCGACGCTGGCTTTGGTAAGCGTGTCGAGGTCGACAAGTTCAGTGTTCAAGGTCGTGGCGGTCAGGGCGTAAGGGCGGTCAAAATTACCGCGACGCGAGGCTTTGTCGTGGCGGCAATGATGGCTACACCCACAGATGAAGTGCTCATGGCTTCAAGCAACGGGGTAATGATTCGCACTGCGATGTCCGAGATTTCAATCCAAGGTCGAGACGCAAGTGGTGTTCGGGTGATGAATCTCGATAAGGATTCACACATCGCCACCGCAGCGGTCGTGCCAACCTACGTCGAGGACTAGTTGGTCCGCTCAGCCCAAGTCTGCTCTAGGGCTTGGGTATAACCAGCGACACCCTGAGCACCAACCACTAGGTATTTCCCGTCGAAGACCATGGCGGGGACGCCTGTAATGCCATAACTGTGAGCGGTGGCTTCGTCGCGGCGTACATCGTCAACAAAGAGATCGCCCTCCCAGAGTTGATCCACCCCAGTCACACCAACCTCGCTCGCCAACTCATTAAGAACATCACGGTCAGAAATAAGTTTTCCCTCTGAGAAATAAGCCTGAAATAAGCGCTCCACCATCACCGCTTCGAGTTGCTGTGTCCCGGCTAAAGCAATAAGGCGATGGGCGTCAAAAGTATTCGAGACCTTTGCGATCGCCAGAGACCAGTGCATGCCGAGCTCGGCAGCCTTGCCTTCTAAATCGTGATGTAGGGACTGCGCCTTCTCAACCGTCATCTGATATTTGTTGGCCAGCATTTTGTCGAGGGAGATGTCTGGATTATGGATGGCTGTGGGATCTAACTCAAAGGCGTGGGTGCGGACTTGGACGTGGTCGGCGTGGGGAAACGACGTAAGTGCTTGAGAGAGTTGCGCGCTACCTAGATAACAAAATGGGCACACCACATCGCTCCAGATGTCAATAATCATCGGTGTAGTCATCTCTCTATCGTGCCACGTGTCGTCTTATGGAATTGGAAAAGTGGAGGCAACAAATTAGACGTTTAGGGGCCCAAGAATCTGATTTTCGGATAGCCGAAATCACCTATCGTTGTTCGGTGACTACTTACTGCTCGAATCCGGCTCACAGGTAGGTTTTTAAGTGATCATCGTCCAAGAACTTGGAATTGAGATAGGTGCTCGTCGTCTTCTCGCGCCCGTCTCCTTTACCGTCGGTAATGGTGACAAGGTTGGTCTAGTTGGACGCAACGGTGCCGGCAAATCCACTCTCTTATCGGTCTTGCTCGGGCACCACCCAGAGCATCTGCGTATTGCCGGATCGGTCAAACACCAAGGGACGCTTGGGCACCTCCCACAAGAACCTGTTCCCGGAGGTCTCGGGGTCGAACCAATCGGACTCTCTCACGTGTTGAGTGCGCGAGGCTTAGATGTCATTGACGCCCAAATGCAAAAAGCTCGTCACGATATGGCCGCTGATCCCAATGAACAGAACATTTCCGACTTCACCTCACTTGAAGAACAGTTTCGTGAAAAGGGTGGATACGAGGCGGAGTCAGAGGTGGCGCGCCTAGCGGCCGGACTGGGACTAGAAGAAGAATTTCTACTCGAAGATCTCGACTCGCTTTCTGGAGGTCAACGCCGGCGCATCGACCTCATGCGGGTGCTCTACCAGGACCCCGAAACAATGGTTCTCGACGAACCAACCAACCACCTTGACAAAGCGGCGAAACGCTGGTTATTTGATGAGCTCGACAAGTATCGTGGCACACTCCTGGTGATCAGCCACGACTTGCCACTTCTCGATAAATCTATTGATCGTGTTCTCGCCCTTCGAGAAGGTCAGTTGCGTGAGTACAAGGGAAACTATTCAAAGTTCTTGCAACTCGAAGAAGAACGAACGGTTCGTGAGGAGAAAGTGGCGGCCGGACAAGAGGCCAAGATCGAACAGTTCACCAAACTCGCCGACTCGATGCGTGGTCAAACCGAAAAACGTGCCCGACTGGCCAAGGTATTGGACCGCAAAGTAGAGAAGCTCGAAAGCACAAAAATCGAAGTCACTAAGCGTGAGAAGAAGGTGACCTTTCGACTGCCGGTTCCGGCACGAAGCGGAGATGTGCCAATGACCGTTGAACACATTGGGGTCACCTACGACACGACCACAATCTTGAGAGACACCAACTTCATTACTCGCCGCGGTGACCGCATTGTTATTGTTGGGCGAAATGGAGCGGGTAAGTCTTCGCTGCTGCGGTGTCTCGCGGGAACACAAAAGGCCAATACGGGTGAGGTGAAGTTTGGCGCCAACGTTGTGGTGGGTTACTTCGCACAGGAAAACGAACAGATCGATTTCAGCAAGTCAGTCCTAGGGAACCTCGAGAACTCGAAGGTCGAAACCGAGATGCAGCGTCGTGCGATGCTGGGCGCCTTTGGTCTCAAGGGTGAAGCCGCAAATCAGATGCCCCGGACCCTCTCGGGTGGTGAACGAGCCAAGTTAGCTCTTGCCATGCTGGCTTCTTCAGAGGCAAACCTGCTGCTCTTGGACGAACCCACGAACAACCTAGACCCCGCGAGTGTCGAGGCTCTAGGAGAGATGATGCGGCAGTGGAAGGGAACGATTGTCGCGGTTAGTCACGAACGCGGTTTTGTTGAAGCGCTGGAACCAACTCACGCAGTCTTGCTCCCAGAGGAATACTTTGATATTTGGGATGAGGAATATATGGACCTCATTGAGCAGCGTTAGGGAGTTACGTATCATTCTTCTAAATGTGTGATTTTCACCTAAGGTGAAGTCCACGTTGCGAAAGGTTGCCATGTCTGAACTGCTGCGTATTTCAAAAGAGCATCACGTATTCCACTTTGACGCGAATGCGGAACCGGTTGTCGTGGTAGATCCTGGCACTATCTTCGAGATTCAAACGTGGGACTGCTACACCGGTCAGGTCACCAGCGAAGCCGATACCCATCGCACCATCAACAACGATTTGATCAATTCCGCTACTGGCCCGATTGGAATTCGAGGAGCAGAACCAGGCGACTCCTTGTCGGTCACTCTGTTAGATATCCAACCTGACGAAATCGGTTCAGCGATGTGTCAGCCGGAGTGGGGTCAACTTGGACATCACGTCAAAGATGCCACTCGGATGTTCAAGGTCAAGGACGGATTCGTGACAATGAACGATCGCGTCTCCTTTCCATCGTCACCAATGTTTGGCGTCATTGGCGTTTCCCCCGCATCGGGTTCAATCTCGACCATGCCCGCTGGCCAGCACGGGGGGAATATGGATAACAACCTCCACGGAATTGGTGCCACGATTCACCTGCCGGTATTTCAGCCCGGCGCACAACTGGGAATTGGTGACATGCACGCATCAATGGGTGATGGGGAAATTTGCGGAACCGGCGTAGAAATTGGCGGAATCGGGACAATCAAAGTTGACTTAATCAAAGGGAAACACGGGAATTGGCCCGTTACAGAAACTGCGGACTCCATCATCACGCACGGTACCGCCGAAGACATTAATGAGGCGATGAGTATTGCCTGCGAAGAGGCCTATCGACTGCTCGTTGATGAGTGGAGCTTTACCCCAGAGGATGCGTTCATCTATCTTTCGGTAGCTGGCGACCTTGGTGTGGCACAGAACGTACACCCGTGCCCCGGAACGGTCATTGCAAAAATGAAGTTTAAGAAAATCGCCGCGGTGCCGAGGCCGTTTCGACTGTAGCTATGTAACTAAAACCTCGCTGAGGTTTTAGTGGGGGGCTGATTGCGCCGCCAGTAAAGAGGCGAAGATTTGCCAAGCCAAGACTGACTTAGCAATGAAGCTCAACCAAATATAAAGACGCTCACCTGCGAGGTAGTCCTTGAACCGACCAATCTGCTTGTATTGCAACCATTGCACTAGTGCGAAGCAATTGAAGAGCACAAAGAGCGAGAAGTAGATACCATAAACAAATCCAGGTGCGTGTTGCGAGGCGCCGGGGGAGAACAGGTAGAGACCTAGTGCAACCCATGGCAAAGCGCCAGCGATACATCCCAACCAGAATGGTTGCAGTGATCCGCCCGGTTGTTCGTATCGCTCTTGCATCCAGCCAAACCCAATCATTGAGGCGTTTACTCCAACCAGACCAATGAGAGCCGCGATGTCACCCACACCCGTAATCTGGGCAATCGCGAGAATCATGATTGACGAAGAGACCGAGTATTCCAACCAGCGGTAGGGGTTGCGTTGTTTGGCGAGATTGTCTAGGTATGACTGCTGTTTTGGAAACGCAACCAAGAGGTGAAAGAACGAAGAGAGCAGGAAGAAGACCCCAACGAGGAGTGCTGTTGAAAGCGAACCGTAGTGCACCATCTGAAATTTCCCGGATCCAGGTGCCCCGGCCATGTAACGAGCAAATACTGGCAGCGCAAAGTTATTAGCAAGTGCAAAGACGGCGATGGCAGATGCCAGGTGAAGGAGGCCGGCTCCGACATTCAGTTTTTGAAGGCGTTGGGCTTGCTCGGTTGGCATTGTGGTGTTCCTTTGCTTATGGGTCTCGTGAAGTGCCGAAACCATTACAAGCCTTTCACAGAAACGATGAGTTCGTTGCAGTTCTAATACTTTAAATAAGTTTCACGATTCCTGGTTGACCGAAAAGGAAGAAATGAAACGCAAGACGAGGACTAGTGCCCCGCTAATTGTTTGAATAGGTCGACCATCTCGTCAAGAGACAGCTCCATTGATGCCCGTCCAACTTGATACTCGTAGCGCTGCAGGTGGGAGCTTTCGCTGAGAAAGATGCCTGGAAGGGTCATAATTTTCTGCTCGGCAGCAATACGTCGGACGCGTGCTTCCATCTCTTCCTTGGTAGCGGAGAACCTGAGGTGCATCATGGGGCTGCGAACCTCATCGGGCAAGACCTCGATGCCTTCAATAGAGCGGAGCTTCTTCGAAAGAGCCACGGCCCGTCGGTAGTAGGCACCCATATCTTTAGGACGAGTCTTCACGACCTGCAGTGCTGAAGCGGCGTAGGGCCAGAGCATGTAGGCACGTCCACCATGGCGGGTGCGCCACAACGAAACTTCGTCGATGATGTCAGCCTTTCCCGCTACACAACTACCTGAGATTCCTCCAAGGCCCTTGTAGAAAGAGACGTAGACGGTGTCGAAGAGCGCACAAATATCCTTCATTGACTTCTTCGCAGTAGCGGCGTAATAGGGAGCGGCTTCCCACAGTCGTGCACCATCGAGATGAAGAGCAATTCCCTTTTTCCTCGCCCATTTGGTTTGTGTTACCAGCTCACTCCAGGTTGGCAAGTACCCGCCCATGTCGCGCTGGGGAAGCTCGAGGAGCAAAGCCCCCACGGGCTCCTTGATAGCTTTCAGCGACTTGAGCGTTATGGGTTCTTGGGGCCAACCAGGATTGGCGATGACCTCTTGCAAACCGTGCAACCGAGCAAAGGCGTTCTCTTCGTGAGTGCGAAGGTGCGTCATCTGATGAAAGGCCACGCGTGGGTTCTGTGCACGATCACACAGGACTCGCAAAGTTGCTTGTTGGGTCATGATGCCCGTTGGCATAAATAGAGCTTTTTCCTTACCCAGAAGGGTGGCGACGAATTCCTCAAGTTCGGTAACGACACCACCGTCGCCGTAGGCGTCCATCTCAACACCCTCAGATATCTGCGATAGGAGGGTGCTGGTGGTTCGACGGCCATCGCCAGCCAAGAAACCAGTGCAGGCGGCGGCTAGTTCTTTGAAGGTTGGAGTGACTTTGGGCACTGCATGAGTTTACGAATAATCTTTCTTGGTGGGCGAGGCGGGACTTGAACCCGCACATCCTTTCGAATACCAGCACCTGAAGCTGGCGTGTCTGCCATTTCACCACTCGCCCAAGGGATTCCAAGGT
>Ga0214207_1000052_pt1 | contig 35296 bp, 39 predicted proteins | sample TroBogEpilimnion_6_FD_153045 | JGI IMG/M metagenome (GOLD analysis project Ga0214207, IMG submission 153045) | Freshwater microbial communities from Trout Bog Lake, WI - 13JUL2009 epilimnion | ecosystem: Environmental > Aquatic > Freshwater > Lake > Epilimnion/Euphotic zone | place: Trout Bog... | reverse complement strand
GTCATCATCGGCTTTAACGTTAAGCCGGAACCACAGACCGCAATCTTTGCCGATCAAGAAGGCGTGGAGATTAAGTTCTACACCGTCATCTACCAGGCGATTGAAGAGATCGAAGCTTCGCTCAAGGGCTTGTTGAAGCCTGAATTTGAAGAGGTCGTTCTCGGTAATGCAGAGGTCCGTGACATCTTCAAGTCCAGCAAGTTCGGAAATATTTCCGGATCCGTTGTTCAAGATGGTCTTATCCGACGCAACGCCAAGGCGCGCACATTGCGCAACGGCGTCATCGTTGGCGAAAACCTCACCATCGAATCACTTCGTCGATTCAAGGATGACGCCACTGAGGTCAAGGAAGGCTTTGAGTGCGGTATCGGACTCGGTAACTTTAAGGACATCGAAGTCGGCGACATCATCCAGACCTACGAAATGCGCGAGAAGAAGCGCGCATAAGCCATGGCAAGTAATCGTGCGCTCAAGGTCGCTGACCGAATTAAGGAAGTAGTAGCAGCCGCATTAGAGACGCGGGTTAAAGATCCGCGTCTTGGCTTTGTTACGTTGACCGATGTTCGAGTCACCGGCGACCTCCAGCAAGCGTCAATTTTTTACACCGTTCTCGGTGACGGGGCTGCACAAGCAGATACCGCCGCGGCACTTTCATCGGCACGCGGAATGCTGCGCGCAGAGCTCGGACATGCGCTGGGGTTGCGAATCACACCCACGATTGAGTTCATTCCCGACGGATTGGCCGAGACCGCCAGCGCGATGAACGATGTACTTTCGCAAGCGCGTAAGGCAGACGAAGAATTGGCAAAGCTCCGCAAGAGTGCGAAGCCGATTGGTGAAGCCGACCCATATAAGAAGCACGAGTAGTTCGCTTTCGTATGAATGGTTTTCTCCTGGTGGACAAGCCCAGTGGGATGACGAGTCACGACGTTGTTGCAAAAATCCGTAAGCGCTTTGGGACAAAAAAAGTCGGCCATGCAGGCACCTTGGATCCCATGGCTACCGGTGTATTGGTTCTTGGGCTAGGCGTCGCGACCCGATTGTTGCCCTACGTCACCGATGGGAAAAAAGCATACGACGGCACCATTCGACTTGGCGCATCCACGCATACCGATGATCGTGAAGGCGACGTTCTGGTTACAACAGACGCATCCAACGTTTCTGATGATGCAATTCAAAGCGGATTAAAGGCAATGGTCGGCACAATTATGCAGCGCCCGAGTTCGGTCTCGGCGATCAAAGTCGACGGCAAGACTGCGCACCAGCGAGTCCGCGACGGCGAAGTAGTGGAATTGCCCGCCCGAGAAGTCACGATCGAATCAATCGCAGTGAATGAGATTCGTCGAGTCGATGGGTACATTGATGTCGATATCTCCGTGAACTGTTCCGCCGGAACGTATATCCGATCCATCGCGCGCGACTTGGGTGAGTCACTTCACGTCGGAGGACACCTGACCGCTTTACGTCGCACTCTGGTTGCACCGTTTGCGATAAGTGAATGTGGCCCGTACGAAACAGTTGACCCAATCTCTGTGGTCGATGGCATCAAGCGAGTTCTACCAGTTCGCGAATTGACGATAGAAGAGATGCGCGAGATTTCCTTTGGGCGCCAGCTCGAACCAAATTCGGCGTCATCGGTTTTCGCCGGGATTGCACCCGATGGAAATTTTGCTGCGTTAATCACCAATAAAGATTTCGGCGGAAAAACATTGGCGACCCCCATCATGGTTGCTGTGAAAGAATGAGGCCATGACCCATCGCGAAACCTGCGTCCTCATCGGCATCTTCGATGGCGTCCATCGTGGTCATCAGGAATTGTTATCGCTCGCCAACGAGCGTGGCCACACCACAGCGCTGACCTTTTATCCGCATCCCACCTCAATCTTCGCGCCAGAGCGCACCCCATCACAGCTGTTGCCGCTTTCCGATCGGGTTGAGTTATTAAAAGAACATGGTGCCGACGAGGTCGTCGTTATGGACTTCACTAAAGAATTTGCGGCGCTTTCGCCGGAAGAATTCATCGATCAGGTATTAGTCGAACAACTTCACGCAAGCCATGTTGTCATCGGCGCGAACTTCACCTTTGGACACAAAGCAGCCGGCAACGCCGAGACGCTCAAGGAAGCAAATAAGGGATTCGACGTCACGGTCGTTGCGCTCGAAGAAAATCGCGGGGCCCCTATTTCTTCGACCCGAATTCGGCACTTGATTGTCGATGGCGATGTTGAGCGCGCGTCAGATCTACTAACTCGGCCGCACTATTTGGTAGGCCAGGTCGTCCATGGCGAGAAGCGTGGTCGCGAGATTGGTTATCCCACCGCAAACATCGGATTAGATTCGTGGGCAACCATTCCGGCGGATGGCATCTATGCGGGCTGGATGAATGTCGGTGGAGAGCGCTACGCATCTGCAATATCCATCGGCACAAATCCAACCTTCCCAGGAGTTCGCGGTCGTCAGGTAGAGGCCTATGCGCTGGATAAAACCGGATTAGATTTATATGACCAGAGTGCAAAAGTAGAATTCATTGCTCGTCTTCGTGACACCGTGAAATTCGATGGCTTAGACCCATTACTGATTCAGATGGCAAAGGACTGCGACGCAGCGAGAACGATTTTGCTCGGCTGATTCGCGCGGATTCCCCGCGTAAATCGACCCCGATTTCCTACCCCTGATACCCCGCTGGTAACCTTTGCCCCACATCAAGCGAGTAAGCGTGCCTTCGTGAGTCACACCGAGGCCCTCGTGACAGTAATGGGAGTACCACATGGCACTACAGCCAGCAGAGAAAAAAGAGATCATCACAAAGTTCGGCGCTTCCGCGACTGACACGGGAAGTCCTGAAGCTCAGGTCGCTTTGCTCTCACGTCGCATCGAACAACTCACCGAGCACCTCAAGCTCAACAAGCACGATCACCACAACCGTCGTGGTCTGCTTCTTATGGTTGGTAAGCGTCGCCGTATTTTGCAATATCTCGCTCGCACCGATGTAACACGCTACAGAGCGATTATCGAAAAGCTCGGTATTCGCCGATAAAGACCGCCTTGCTCGTAACGACGAGTACAGGCATTTAACAAATAAATCTGCAAGGGTTATTGGTCTTTGGTAGTGGCTTCCGGAATGAATTCCGTGAGCTTCGATCGAAGATCCATTTCCTTGTGCAGGTTTAATAAGAAATGGAGATGACCTATGGAAGGTCAAGATGTGAAGTTCGCCGTTGCAAAAATTGATAACGGCAAGTTTGGAAAACGAGAGATCCGCTTTGAAACCGGTCGGCTAGCTAAGCAAGCTGCGGGTACCGCGGTTGTGTATCTCGATAACGAGTCGATGTTGCTCTCAGCAACAACCGCCTCAAAGAACCCTAAGGACCAATTCGACTTCTTCCCACTCACCGTGGATGTTGAAGAGCGCATGTATGCAGCAGGAAAGATTCCTGGCTCATTCTTCCGCCGCGAAGGTCGTCCTTCAGAAGATGCAATTCTTACCTGCCGTTTGATCGACCGCCCATTGCGTCCATCATTCGTCAAGGGTCTGCGTAACGAAGTCCAGATTGTTGTAACAGTCATGGCACTTCACCCAGATCACATGTACGACGTGATTGCGATTAACGCGGCATCGATGTCAACCCAGCTCGCAGGTTTGCCATTCTCAGGCCCAATCGGTGGCGTTCGCGTTGCCTTGATTGAGGGCCAATGGGTCGCATTCCCTGATCACTCTGATTTGGATAAGGCTGTCTTCGACATGGTCGTTGCTGGTCGTATCGCAGGCGACGATGTCGCCATCATGATGGTGGAAGCAGAAGCAACCTCCAAGACCATCGATTTGATCAAGGGTGGCGCAGGCGCTCCTACTGAAGAAATAGTTGGCGCTGGACTAGAAGCAGCTAAGCCATTCATTCGTATCTTGTGTGAAGCACAGATGGAATTGGCAAAGGTTGCTGCAAAGCCAACCGCTGAATTCCCGGTCTACTTGGATTACCAAGATGATGTCTACGCTGCTGTTGAAAAGGCTGCGAAGGATCAGCTTGCAGCTGCGCTCACCATTGCTGGAAAGCAAGAGCGCGAAACCAAGCTTGATGAAATCAACGCAGCTATCACCGAGCAATTGGCAGAACAGTTCGAGGGCCGCGGCAAGGAAATTTCTGGCGCGCTTCGTTCTGTAACCAAGAAGCTTGTTCGCCAGCGCGTCTTGCGCGAGAAGGTCCGTATCGACGGCCGTGGCTTGCGCGATATTCGTGCGATCACCGCTGAAGTAGAGGTCATGCCTCGCGTTCACGGTTCCGCAATCTTCGAGCGCGGCGAGACCCAAATCTTGGGTGTCACAACCTTGAATATGCTCAAGATGGAGCAACAGCTCGACACCTTGAGCCCAGAGAACCACAAGCGTTATATGCACAACTACAACTTCCCGCCTTACTCAGTAGGCGAGACCGGTCGTGTTGGTTCACCTAAGCGCCGCGAAATCGGCCACGGTGCTCTTGCAGAGCGTGCGTTGGTTCCCGTTCTTCCTACCCGCGAAGAATTCCCATACGCAATTCGTCAGGTATCAGAAGCGCTCGGATCAAACGGCTCGACCTCAATGGGTTCTGTCTGTGCATCGACCATGTCGTTGCTCAACGCAGGTGTACCGTTGAAGGCAGCTGTTGCCGGTATCGCAATGGGCTTGATTTCAGATGATGTTGATGGCAAGACCGAGTACGTCGCCTTGACCGATATCTTGGGTGCAGAAGATGCATTCGGAGATATGGACTTCAAGGTTGCCGGTACCAAGGACTTTGTCACCGCGCTTCAGCTTGATACTAAGTTGGACGGCATTCCTGCCTCTGTTCTCGCCTCTGCTTTGTTGCAGGCGAAGGAAGCACGTTTGACCATCCTCGGGATCATGAACCAAGCAATCGACGCACCAGATGAGATGAGCCTCCTTGCTCCTCGCATCATTTCGATCAAGGTTCCCGTTGATTTGATCGGCGCAATCATCGGACCTAAGGGCAAGATGATTAACCAGATTCAAGACGAGACCGGCGCAGATATCACCATCGAAGACGATGGAACCATCTACATCGGCGCGCTTGAGGGCTCACAGGCTGAAGCCGCCAAGGCCATGATTGATGCAATTGCTAACCCAGTTGTGCCAAAGGTCGGAGAGCGCTTCAACGGCAGCATCGTGAAGCTGGCGACCTTCGGAGCATTCGTCTCCTTGGTTCCAGGCAAGGATGGCTTGCTCCACATCTCGCAGATCCGCAAGATGCACGGCGGAAAGCGAATTGAAAACCTTGAGGATGTCATGAAGGTCGGCGACAAGATCAACGTCGAAATTCAGGAGATCGATCCGAAGGGCAAGTTCTCACTCGTGGCTGTCGATCCTGATGGCAACATCTATGGCGCCGGCGATGCTGGAGCAGAGAAGTAAGAACTCTTCCTTAATCGGAAATCGACGTAATGGAAAAAACAACTCTTCCGAGCGGATTGCGAATTGTCACTGAAGAAGTCAGTGGCGTTCGCTCCGCAACGGTAGGAATTTGGGTCAACGTAGGCTCTCGCGACGAGACAAAACCAGTCGCGGGAGCTTCACACTTTCTCGAGCACTTATTATTTAAAGGCACGAAGTCCCGCGAAGCGATGGAAATTTCCTCATCCATCGAAGCAGTAGGCGGCGAGATGAACGCCTTCACCACCCAGGAATACACCTGTTATTACGCGCGCGTTATCGACACCGATTTACCGCTCGCGGTTGACGTTATTTCTGATTTGATGACCTCGTCATTGGTCCGCGCTGCCGACGTGGATTCGGAGCGGAACGTTGTCCTCAGCGAGATATCGGTTCGCGATGACGATCCATCAGATTACGTCGGAGAACTCTTTCTCAATACGTATTATGGCGACAATCCCTTGGGTCGATCGGTGCTGGGCACGGTCGATTCCATTAACGGAATGTCGCGCAACGCGGTCTACAACTATTATCGCAAGCACTACAAGCCGAATGAAATGGTTGTTTCAGTCGCTGGCAATATCAAGCACAAAAAAGTGGTGAAGCTGGTCGAGGCTGCTCTTTCTCGAGATGGTTTCCTTGATGTGCCCGCGATTAAATCTGATATTCGTTCCTCCGACCCGGTGAAGACTCCTGGCATCGGCAAAGTGGGAATGCTGGATCGCAAGACCGAACAAGCCCACGTCATCTACGGAGTGCCGGGCGTTGCTCGCACCGATGATCGCCGCTTCGCTTTAAGCATTCTGTCTATGGTCATCGGCGGTGGCATGTCCTCTCGACTCTTTCAAGAGATTCGCGAGAAGCGGGGCCTGGCGTATACGACCTATGCCTATCCTCAACAGTTTGCGGGAAGCGGCGTTCTCTATTTTTATGCCGGTTGCAAAACCGACAAGGCGGTCGAGGTCGCGGAAATTATGCGCGACGTGACGATGGACATTGCCGCCCACGGCGTGACCAGCGAAGAAATTACTCGCGCCAAAGGTGCGGTATCGGGCTCCATGGTTTTGAGCCAGGAAGACACCTTCTCGCGCATGAGCCGAAACGGTCAGAGCGAGCTTGTTTATGGTCGGATGACCAGCTTCGACGACATTTTGAAGAAGATTTCGGCGGTGACGCCCGAGCAAGTTCACCAAATTGCGCGCGACTTGTTCAATCAACCTTCTACGCTTGCTGTAGTGGGGCCCTTCCGAAGCGCCTCAAAATTTGAAAAGGTGATCTCATGAGTATCAAGGTTGCGATTCTCGGCGCACAAGGTCGAATGGGTTCCGAAGTCGTTAAGGCCGTTACTGCCGCGACCGACATGGATGTGGTCTGCGCGATTGATGTGAACGATGACATCAATCAACTCGTCACGAGCGGCGCACATGTAGTGGTCGACTTTACTCACCCCGACAGCGTGATGAAGAACCTGGAATTCGCGATTAACCACGATGTCAGTGTTGTTGTAGGCACAACTGGATTTGATGAGAAAAAGCTGGCCGAGATCAAGGGTTGGTTGTCTGCGCACCCAAAGGTCGGTGCACTGATTGCACCAAACTTCGGATTAGGCGCGGTCTTGATGATGCAGTTTGCCGCGCAGGCTTCGAAGTATTTTGAATCGGCGGAAATCGTCGAGCTCCATCACCCTAATAAGGCAGACGCGCCTTCAGGCACCGCAGCCCGCACCGCAGAATTAATCACCGAGGCCCGTAAATCTGTGAACAAATCGGCGATGCCGGATGCCACCACCAGCGCGCTCGATGGTGCTCGCGGCGCAAAGGTTGGCGATGTTCCGGTCCACTCGGTCCGCCTCCGCGGCTTGGTTGCACACCAAGAGGTGATCCTTGGTGATGTAGGTGAGACACTCACTATTCGCCACGACTCCATTGATCGCACTGGTTTTATGCCCGGCGTATTGCTCGGAATTCGCAACGTCGTGAAGACTCCAGGTTTAACCTTTGGACTCGAACATTTTCTCGACCTGAAGTAGTTTTATCCCACCCGAAAAAGGAGTACCAAGGATGTCAAAAGAAATCACAATGTACGGTGCCGACTGGTGTGGAGATTGCCGTCGCTCAAAGCGTTTCTTGGATGCTAATAACGTTAAGTACACCTATGTAGATGTCGAAGTTGATGCAGCAGCCGCCGATAAGGTTATGGAAATTAACGGTGGAATGAAATCTATTCCAGTAATTCTCTTCGAAGATGGTACCCACTTGACCGAGCCATCAGACAACGACTTGAAGGCTAAGTTAGAGGCACTCTCTATCCTTTAAACAATATTCTTCAGTCAAGCTCGCTTTAGTGAAAGTGAAAAACTAAAGCAGATGTAATAGCGGCGCTCAGAACCACTACGGGGAAGGGCGCCTTTGCTATGAGTGCAGCGATAGCGACTGCAACACCGGCAGCGCGATGATCAATCACTAGTTTGGTCTTCTCAGCCAGCGTTTGGGTCGCGACCAAAGCGCTTAATAGCGCAATCGGAATTAGTGCATTAATCCGCTGTACTCGCGGTTGCGCGAGCCAGCTCTCGGGAATGGTTGAGCCCACGTATTTCAAGGCATACGCCAACACCGATGCGCCGATGACGGCAATCCACTGTGTGCTCATTCGCGCCAACCAATCGCAATCGCCAGCACGGCGCAGGAAATAATTGGCAGGCCGGCAGGAAGTTCTGGTGTGAGCACGAGTGAGAGCACAATCGCTGCCGCCATTAGCGCCCAGGTGTTACGCGCTTTGAGTCGAGGCCATAACAAACCGAGAAAAGCGGCGGGGACGGCTGCGTCCAAGCCCCATGCGGCGGGATTTCCCATCGCCTTCGCGCCGATTGCGCCGAGCAAGGTAAAAATATTCCAGAAGAGAAAGACGCCAATACCCGTTCGCCAAAATCCTTGCCGCGCATCGTCATCATGCAACTGGGCGAGCGCTACGCCAGTCGATTCGTCGATTGTCACGTGCGCCGCGGCGGCGCGTTTCCAACCTTGTACTTTCAGCAACGGCGCCATGCGCATTCCATACAGTGCGTTACGCGTTCCGAGCAACGTGGATGTTGCGATTGCGTTTATGGCGCCACCACCAGCACCCACTACACCCACCACGGCAAATTGCGATGCGCCCGAGAAGGTAAGTAGCGATAAGAGGCAGGCCTGGAGAATTGTGAAGTGATCCGCGACCGCCGCCGCTCCAAAGGCCACGCCGTATGCCCCGACCGTAATCGAGACGCTAAATGAATCGCGCTTCACTGACACGCCGATAGTGTGCCGTAATCCCCGCCTTCATGGCGAGCTCTATATAGGGTCGGGCGTATGAGCGAGGCCCAAACACAAGACGCACCAGCAACCCATTATCCGATCGAATTTCGTTCCGAGATGACGGTCGAGCTCGTGAAATCTAGCGCGAGTGATTCCGATGTTATTTGGGCGGCGCGGGTGTCGACCGCAGGCGAACAATCGTTGGACGCGGTTGGATCGGATGCATCTCGGGCAGAGGGTTTGATTAATTACTTGGCGCGCGAACGTCATGGCTCGCCATTTGAGCACACCTCGATGACCTTCTTTGTTTCTGCCCCGATCTTCGTTTTCCGTGAATTTATGCGCCACCGGATCGCTTCATATAACGAAGAGAGCGGTCGCTATCGTGAATTACGCCCGGTCTTTTACGTGCCTGGTCCAGAACGCAAGTTGGTGCAGATCGGAAAACCTGGGGCATATTCCTTCGTAGACGGTAGCAAAGAGCAACATGACCTAACCGTCGAAGCAATTAAGGGTTCGTGCACTCAAGCGTACGAGGCCTACACAAAAATGCTTGACGCAGGCGTTGCTCGTGAAGTCGCGCGCGCGGTTCTGCCGGTCACTTTGTACTCCTCGATGTACGTCACCATGAACGCTCGCGCGTTAATGAATTTCCTCTCGTTGCGTACCGCTCGAGAAGGCTCGCATTTCCCGAGTTATCCACAGCGTGAAATTGAAATGGTTGCGGAAAAAATGGAAGAACATTTCGCACAATTAATGCCAATTACATACGGCGCCTTCCAAAAATCTGGCCGAATCGCGCCGTAATCCGGGCTTTCTACCGCCGCCGCGGACTTTCGGATAACCTTCACTCATGAGCACCCCCGCACCGTTTGGACGCATGCTGACCGCGATGGTCACGCCCTTTAACAAGGATCTGAGCGTCGACTGGGCCGGAGTCGAAACAATTGCCAAGCACCTGGCTGCCAATGGCCACGATGGAATAGTTGTTAACGGAACTACCGGCGAGGCGCCCACCACAAAGCCAGAAGAAAAAGACGAGATTATTCGCGTAGTAAAGGCAGCGGTTGGAAATTCGGTCAAGGTTCTCGCAGGTGCGGGAGATAACGAGACTTCGTTCTCGATTGACCAAGCAAAGCGCGCGCAAAAAGCGGGCGCGGATGGCGTTCTCATCGTCACGCCGTACTACAACAAGCCACCTCAAGCCGGCATCAAGGCGCACTTCCGCGCGGTTGCTGGGGCTACAGATTTGCCAGTGATGATGTACGACATTCCTGGTCGCACTGGTGTCGAGCTGGAGAGCGATAGCATCATCGAGCTCTTCGAAATCCCTAACATCGTTGCTCTTAAGGACGCTAAGGGAAATGTTGCCGCGACATCGTGGGTAATCAAGCGATGTGGCATTCCGGTTTATTCCGGCGATGACATTTTGAACTTGCCGTTGCTCTCAGTCGGCGCGGTTGGATTTGTATCCGTCTGCGGACATACCGTTGGAAAAGATTTACGCGAGATGCTGGATGTCTGGTTTGCAGGCAACGCGGCTCGTGCGCTCGAAATTCACCAAAAATTATTGCCGGTATACACCGGAACCTTCCGCACTCAAGGTGCGATATTGACTAAGGCCGCGCTCAATCTCATGGGCTTGCCTGGCGGATTTACACGATTGCCACTTGTCGATGCCACCGAAGCGCAGATCGCGCAATTGCGGGAGGACCTACGACAAGGCGGAGTAACACTTAACTAATGAACCATCCCCATCCCGAACTTCCATACCCTCCAAAACTAGAAGCCAAAACTCTTCGAATCGTCGCCCTTGGCGGGCTTGGTGAAATCGGTCGCAACATGACCGTCTTCGAATACGAAGGCAAGCTATTGATCGTTGACTGTGGCGTCCTCTTTCCCGAGGAGAGCCAACCGGGTATCGATTTAATCCTCCCTGATTTTTCCTATATCCGAGAGCGTCTAAATGACATCGTTGCGATATTTCTTACTCATGGTCACGAAGACCACATCGGCGCGGTCCCATACTTACTGAAGGAACGCTCGGATATTCCGATCGTGGGATCAAAGTTGACCCTGGCATTTACCGACGCAAAGTTAAAAGAACGTCGCATCAGCGCACCACAGATTGAAGTCAAGGCCGGCATGGAGCAATCCTTCGGTCCGTTTAATCTCGAATTCATCGCCGTCAATCACTCAATTCCTGATGCGCTAGCAGTCGCTATTAAGACTCCTGCTGGGGTTGTTCTCGCTACTGGTGATTTCAAAATGGATCAATTGCCACTGGATGGTCGCGTGACCGATCTTCCTACCTTTGCGCGATTGGGCGCAGAAGGCGTTGATTTGTTCATGGTGGATTCGACCAACGCGGATGTACCGGGATTTACGACATCCGAACGCGATATCACCAATGCCCTGGATCGCGTTATCCGCGGCACCGAGCGTCGAGTCATCGTTGCTTCTTTTGCATCGCACGTGCACCGGGTCCAGCAAGTAATGGATGTCGCGGCTGCACACGGTCGCAAGGTCGCGTTGGTTGGTCGCAGCATGGTCCGCAACATGAAGCTCGCGCAAGATTTGGGTTATCTCACCGTGCCCGAAGGATTGATTATCGACGCCAAAAACATCGACAACTTTGGCGATAAGGTTGTTCTGATTTGTACGGGTTCGCAAGGTGAGCCGCTTGCTGCTCTCTCTCGTATGGCTAATGGCGACCACCAGATTCAAGTCGGCAAGGGCGATACCGTCATCCTGGCCTCATCATTAATTCCCGGCAACGAGAACCCGGTCTATCGCGTCATCAACGAGCTCACTCGCTTTGGTGCCAATGTGGTTCATAAGGGCAACGCGATGGTTCACGTTTCGGGTCACGCGGCCGCCGGCGAACTTTTGTACTGCTACAACATCGTGAAGCCAAAGAATGTGATGCCGATTCACGGTGAATGGCGCCACCTACGAGCGAACGCAGAGCTTGCCATCAAGACCGGCGTACCTCGCAATAACACCATCGTGGTCGACAACGGAATCGTGATTGACATGGCAAATGGCTATGCCGATGTCGCCGGCGCCGTACCGGTTGGATTTGTTTATGTCGACGGCCAGAGCATCGGTGAGATCACCGAGAGCTCGTTGAAGGATCGTCGAATTCTCGGCGAAGAGGGATTTATCTCGGTCATCGTCGTGATTGATTCGCAAAGCGGAAAAATTGTTGCGGGCCCAGATATTCATGCTCGTGGATTCACCGAAGATGAAGCGCTCTTTAATGAAGTCAAGGGAATGATCGAAAAGGCGATGGCGCATGCGGTCGCAAATGGAATTAACGGAACGCATCAACTCCAACAAGTTGTACGTAAAACCGTAGGTAGCTGGGTAGGCGAAGAACATCGCCGAAAGCCCATGATTGTTCCGGTCGTCGTAGAGGTATAACGGCGCGCCTATCAGGCGAGCGAAGCAAAACTCTTTAGGCTTTCCCATCATGGCCACAAAGAAAAAACGCGCTTCCTCGCGCCCGAAAAAGAGTTCCGGCGTCGCGCTCATTCTTCGTGCTCTCTCTGCAATCTGGCGCGGCTTTGCTAAAGCAATTGGCAGTTCCGTGCGGTTTGTCTTTCGCGGAGCTGTAGAACTTGAAGCCGAGCACCAGCGCGATGGCTTCGCTTTTCTTGTACTGATTATCGGATTGATTGCCGCCGCTGGTGCGTGGTTTAACCTTCATAATTTTTTGGGTCGCGCCGTCTACGCCGCGGATTATGGTGTCGCTGGGCGACTGGGAATACTTGCTCCATTGATCTTCTTTTATTTTGCCTTCAGATTATTTAGAACTCCGGATGAAAGCAGGGCGACCGGTCGTATCACGATCGGAACCATCGTCTTGGTGCTCACTAGCACCGGCTTGATTCATATCTTTAATGGTTCGAGCGGCACCGGCGAGACGGCAATTCGCCATGGTGGGGGATGGATTGGCTACGGAGTAGCAACGCCGTTGGTCGCGCTTGTTACCAATATCTTGGCGATTCCTATTCTTTTGCTCTTGTTTTTCTTTGGCATCTTGGTTGTCACGGCAACACCATTTAGTCGGGTAGTGGCCGGCGTAAAGCGCCTCTTTCATTGGGGACGCGGTCAAGCCGCAGCAGTACGAGCCAATCGCGCGGACGATTCGGAAGATTTCGAAATCACCGATACTCCGCCATTTGAATCGCCCTTGGTTCAAGATTTCACGGCAGGTGAATCTGATGACCTGGATAGCGAATTAGATGAAGAAGAGTTTGACGAGGAATTCACCGTTGAACTTCCGGTCTCGACCCCAGCTCGGGTAACGGCTGAACCGAAGGTGACCTCGGTATCGACTCCCACTACGCATCAGCGACTTATCGACGAATCCCACCCGTATGTACTGCCGTCGATGGATATGTTGAAGGCGGGTCCCGCCAGCAAAGCGAAGTCCAAGGCGAACGACACCGTGGTTAACGCGCTCACTCAAGTCTTCGAAGAATTCGGCGTCGACGCTCGAGTGACTGGATTTATGCGCGGCCCTACGGTTACTCGATATGAAGTCGAACTCGCGGGTGGCGTCAAAGTTGAGGCAATCACCGCCTTGTCAAAGAATATTTCTTATGCGGTCGCCAGCAGCGACGTGCGTATCCTCTCGCCGATTCCAGGCAAGTCCGCGGTGGGAATTGAAATCCCTAACACCGACCGTGAAATCGTTGCGTTGGGCGATGTCTTGCGATCAACGGTCGCAAGCTCCGATCCGCACCCGATGGTTATTGCGCTCGGCAAGGATGTAGAAGGTAATTTCCTCTGCGCCAACTTGGCGAAGATGCCGCACTTACTTGTAGCCGGAGCAACCGGCGCCGGTAAGTCGTCGATGATTAATTCGTTGGTTGTTTCAATTTTGATGCGCGCGACGCCGGACGATGTCCGCCTGGTGATGATCGACCCGAAGCGAGTAGAACTCACGAGCTACGAAGGCATTCCTCACCTGATTGCACCCATCATCACCAACCCCAAGAAGGCCGCGGATGTGTTGGCCTGGGTCGTACGCGAGATGGATATGCGTTATGACGACTTATCTTTCTTTGGCTTCCGACACATCGATGATTTCAATAAGGCGGTGCGCGCCGGCAAGGTCAAGCCTCCTGAGGGAAGCGAACGCGTGATCGAGCCATACCCATATCTGCTTGTCATCATCGACGAGCTTGCAGATTTAATGATGGTCGCCGCGCGCGAAGTCGAAGAGAGCATCGTCCGTATTACTCAGCTCGCTCGCGCGGCCGGTATCCACTTGGTTATCGCAACCCAGCGCCCCAGTGTGGATATCGTGACGGGACTTATTAAGGCCAACGTTCCTTCTCGACTTTCCTTTGCAACATCAAGCCTGGCCGATTCACGAGTTATTTTGGATACGCCGGGCGCGGAGAAGTTGGTTGGTCAGGGTGACGGTTTGTTCTTACCGATGGGCGCGAGTAAAGCGGTTCGAATTCAAGGCGCGTATGTGTCAGAACGAGAGACCGAGGCAATCGTTAATCACGTCAAGACCCAGATGAAACCGATTTACCGAATCGACTTAACGGCACCAGTTCAACCTAAGCATGTTGAGAATGAAATCGGTGACGATTTAGATTTGTTGTTGCAAGCGGTTCAGTTAGTTGTTTCAACACAATTTGGATCGACATCGATGTTGCAGCGCAAACTTCGCGTTGGCTTTGCAAAAGCTGGTCGGTTGATGGACTTGATGGAGAGTCGTGGAATCGTTGGACCGTCCGAAGGATCAAAGGCGCGCGCAGTGCTTATTACCGCCGAGCAAATGCCGGATGTTCTGGAAGAGCTACAAGGCAACAATTAGACCTTCGGTCAGGTCAGCGGGTCGGACATTCAGCTGTCGTTCATCTCTCATTCGTGTAATTCAGCGTCATCGGGGCTACGCCGACAGGTGAGCCGGGGATAAAAATTTTGCGGCGCGCCGAATCGGGCTTTACCCTTAGGGCCTCGCTTATTACCCCCTTAAGAAGTGAGAGAGCACAAGAGGTTCCCTGTGACGATTGACTCGACACCTGAGCAAGTTGCACCAGTGATTGTTGGTGCTGCAATCCGCCACGCGCGCGAAAACGCCAAACTTTCTATTCAGCAAATTTCAGATCGCACCTATATTCGTCCTGATGTAATTGCCGATATTGAAAACGATAATTTTTCTTCTACTGGTGGCGCCGCCTACGCGCGCGGCCATATTCGCACCTTGGCAAAACTTCTCCACCTTAATGGCGATGCGCTGGTCGAAAATTTCTCATTGATGACCGGCGAGGTTGATCGCCCCATGATCGATTTATTGACCGAGAACAACGCGACGCCGCTCCGTCGCGAAACCCCCAAGCTGTCATACAAGACCTTGTCATCAATCGCCGCCGGCGTAGTCGCGCTCTTAATTTTGGTTCCTTCTGTTGGATCGTTCATTCACTCAAGCGCCAGCAAGAAGAAGAGCGTTTCAACCTCAACATCAACCACCACCACATCCGTTCCTGCTACGACAACCGTTGCTGCAAAATCTGCTGGTGTGACCGTTGTACTGAACGGAATTGGTGGATCGAGCTGGGTCGGCTTAACCGATGGCCAAGGCAATCAAGTATTCAGTGGCCGAATTTCGCAAGGTGATTCCAAGACATTTACCGATGCAACACAGCTCAACGTTGTTATTGGCAACGCTGGCGCTGTTGACGTTAACGTCAATGGCAAGGATTTAGGTTCATTGGGCGCTGTCGGTGAAGTTCTTCACCTTTCGTATGGCCCCACCGCCTCTACCCAAGGATAAATTCGCGCTCGTACAGGTACGATTGCTCAAATGAGCACATCGCGCACCGTTGCCCTTGTAACAATGGGGTGCGCGCGTAACGAGGTCGATTCCGAAGAACTCGCAGGCCGATTGGCCGCCGATGGCTGGACGCTGGTCGATGATCCTGCGCTCGCCGAAGTTGCAGTCGTCAATACCTGCGGTTTTATCGAAACCGCAAAGCGTGATTCGGTAGAAGCACTCCTCGAGGCCCATTCGCTTAAAGGAAACGGCGTGACGCAAGCGGTGGTCGCGGTCGGGTGCATGGCTGAGCGATACGGAAAAGAGTTGGCAGAGTCGCTGCCCGAAGCGGATGCAATTCTCGGCTTTGATGATTACCAAGATATTTCGCAGCGTCTCAACACCATTCTTTCCGGCGGTTCGATCGCCGCACATACCCCGAAGGACCGCCGCACGCTCTTGCCGATTGCACCGACCGATCGCCAGGCCGCAAAATCCACCGAAACCTTGCCGCGTCGCCGGCTCGAGAAAACGGCTATGGCGCCGCTGAAAATTGCCTCCGGTTGTGATCGTCGTTGTTCGTTCTGCGCGATTCCGATGTTCCGTGGCTCCTTTATTTCCCGCCGGCCGGTAGAGATTGTCGAAGAGGCCCAATGGCTTGCGACGCAGGGCGTGAGCGAGCTCTTCTTGGTCTCTGAAAACACCACGTCGTACGGAAAAGATTTTGGCGACATGAAGGTGCTCGAAAATATGCTGCCCGAGCTGGCCGCGATTGAGGGCATCGAACGGATTCGACTTTCTTATTTACAACCAGCCGAAATGCGGCCATCCCTGATACAGGCGATGACCAGTATCGAGAAAGTCGTTCCATATTTTGACCTCTCCTTCCAACACTCCAGCGCAACGGTCTTGCGACGAATGCGCCGCTTTGGTGACACCGAGAGCTTCTTGCATTTGATCTCGCAAATTCGCGCACTCGCGCCCGAGGCGGGCATCCGATCGAACGTGATCGTGGGCTTTCCGGGCGAGACGGAGGAGGAGTACCAAGAGTTGGTCTCGTTCCTTTCACATGCGCGACTAGATGCGATTGGCGTCTTTGGTTATTCGGACGAGGATGAGACCGAAGCGCTGACGCTTCCGAACAAGGTGGACGAAGATGTCATCCGCCACCGAGTGGAAGAGTTGACGAGCCTGGTCGACGAATTGATTTCGCAACGCGCCGAAGAGCGTATTGGTCAGCGAGTACGTATCCTGATTGAGGATGCGGAGAATCAAGAGGGTCGCGCGGAACACCAAGGTCCTGAAGTTGATGGGTCTACGCGGATTGAATTTAAGCCCGGCCGTGCAACCTACAAGGTTGGTGAGTACGTGGACGCGGTCATTACCGGCAACGATGGCGTCGACTTGATTGCACAGGCGATATGAGTACCAACGAGCGAGAGCGCGTGGGCTTGGTCAATATTGCCAATGTCTTAACCGTCTTGCGCTTACTTGCCCTTCCTTTCTGCGCCTACGCTCTATTCAAAGATGGCGGTGACAATTCCACCTGGCGCATCATCGCCTGGTGCGGTTTCTTCCTTGTTGGATTGACCGATTTCTTTGATGGACGATTGGCTCGCTCGCGCAAGGTCATCACGAGCTTTGGAACGTTCTTGGATCCGGTCGCGGATAAGGCTGCGATTGGCACCGCGATGATTGGCCTCTCGATTCAGGGCAAGTTGTGGTGGTGGGTGACGGTCGTAATCTTGGTGCGCGAAATTGGCGTCACCGTGCTGCGGTTGGCAGTTATTCGTGGTGGCGTCATTCCCGCGAGCAAGGGCGGAAAGCTCAAGACCATGTGCCAAGGATTTGGAATCGGCTTCTACATCCTGCCGTTGCCGCATTGGGCGCATATTCCGCGTGACGCGTTTATGGCATTTACCATCGCCATCACCATTGTGACCGGCGCAGATTATTTTGAGAAAGTCGTGCGACGTCAGAAGGCGGATAATTAACCATGGCAAAAAGTAAGAAGAGCTATGAGGCGGCGGGCGTCGTGGCACGATTGAAAAAGGCCGGCGCCACGCTGGTCACCGCCGAATCCATTACCGCCGGAGGATTAGCCGAAGCGATTACCGAAGTGCCCGGCGCCTCCGAAGTATTTCTCGGTGGGCTGATTGCTTACTCCGATGCCATGAAGACCACCGTGCTCTCGGTGCCCAAGCGGTTGATCACCAAACACACCGCGGTCAGCGAAGAGGTGGCGATTGCGATGGCGGAGAACGCTCGCGAGATCACCAAGGCCACCTATGCCATTGCCACCACGGGGGTGGCGGGACCGGGAAGTGCGTATGGCCAGAAGCCCGGCACGGTCTGGATCGCGATTGCCAGCAAGAAGTCCAGCCAGGCGATTGCATTGGATGTTGCGGGGGACCGGCAGACGGTGCGAAACGCAACAATAACGAGCGCGATTGCCGCTTTTGAGCGTATCCTTATCGCATGAGCTCCGCACTTCTGCGCACCTACATTGGTAGCACCCTGCGTGCTGCGCGCACCGAGCAGGGCCGCACACTTCGCGAGGTAGCAAAATCTGCTCGTGTCTCCCTCGGATATTTGTCCGAAGTAGAGCGTGGACACAAAGAAGCATCCTCTGAACTCTTGAATGCGATTTGTTCAGCGTTGAATATCAGCTTGGCCGAGGTGCTTTTTAGCGTCGCCAGCGAGTTGTCAGCTACACCTGTTCTTGCCGTGGTCGACGCCGCCGCGTAGGCGCGTTGCGAAACTAGGTCACTCTTATGTCAGCAGCCACCCAGCGTTCGCGCGAAGCTATTTTGGCGGGCGCAAAGATCGTCATCGCTGAAGTAGGCAGCTACGAATCAAACATGATGGATATTGCGGCGCGCGCCCAGGTCTCCAGAGCCACGGTTTATAACCACTTCGTGGATAAAGAGGAGATGATGAATACCTTGCTGGAAAGCGAAATCGATCGCTTGGCGGCAATGGCTAAAGCGGCGCCTGATAAGGCCGAGGCGCTCGCGATCCTCTCGCGCGAAATATCGTCAGACCCAGCCCTGCGGACCATGGTTCGAACCGACCCGACCGATATCGCCGCCTTCGTTACCGTTTCTGAATCGATGCACTGGGCGCACATCGCCCGTGAATTGTCGGCAATCTTTGGACCCTCCAACGGCGGATTAGTTCTCCGTTGGCTATTGGGACAGATCGGTGCTCCGCTGACCAGCGACGAGAGCGCTCGCCAGGCAGAGGCGCTCGCCAAGGCGTTGGTTTAACTCTTACCCATGCGCATCACCGAGCTCCGCTTTCGATTGGCAGAGTACTTTCCAGACTCAGATACCTACGCGCGCGACATCGTCCATTCTGAGCTGGGCGGGCAGACCGTCAATCAGGCGCTCGCTGGCGGGTTAGAGCCAGGGGATATCTGGAAGGCCGTGGTTCGCCACAACCCAGAGATGCCCGAGAAGTTTCGCTAGACACGCCCGCTGCTCAATCCCAAGCAATAGTTCCATTCGAACATCTGTTCGGTAGACTAGTTATGCCCAACCAGAGCGGTTCCACAGTTCCGCAGGCCTCACAGCCCGCCGTCAGTGGTCTTCCGTACCTTCTGGACCAGACATACATCTCACCGATGTAAAGACGAACGATGAAAGGTTCACAATGGCTTCCGAGAAGTCTGAAAAACAATCGAATGACCGCACCAAAGCCTTAGATACAGCCCTAGCCCAAATCGAACGTCAGTTTGGTAAAGGCTCCGTCATGAAGATGGGCGATCGCGGCCCACAGGTAGTCGAAGTAATTCCTACCGGTTCAATCGCGCTGGATATCGCACTCGGTATCGGCGGATTGCCACGCGGTCGTATCGTAGAAATCTACGGACCAGAATCTTCCGGTAAGACCACCGTTGCCCTGCATGCAATTGCAAATGCACAACGTCAAGGTGGCATCGCAGCATTTATCGATGCGGAACACGCGTTGGATCCAGAGTATGCCCGCAAACTCGGTGTTGATATCGACGCGCTCCTTGTCTCACAGCCAGATACTGGTGAGCAAGCGCTCGAAATCATGGATATGTTGATTCGCTCCGGCGCGCTCGACATCATCGTCGTTGACTCGGTGGCAGCACTCGTTCCTCGCGCCGAAATCGAAGGCGAGATGGGCGATTCACATATGGGTCTCCAAGCTCGTTTGATGTCGCAAGCGCTTCGTAAGATCACCGGCGCCTTGCACCAATCAAATACCACTGCAATCTTTATTAACCAGCTTCGCGACAAGATCGGCGTCTTCTTCGGAACACCCGAGACAACCACTGGCGGTAAGGCGCTTAAGTTCTACGCCTCCGTCCGTATGGATGTCCGTCGTATTGAAACTCTTAAGGATGGCCAAGATGCGGTCGGTAACCGTACTCGCGTCAAAGTCGTCAAGAACAAGATGGCGCCCCCCTTCAAGCAAGCTGAATTCGACATCATCTACGGCACCGGCATTTCCCGCGAAGGTTCGCTCATCGACCTTGGCGTTGAAGTTGGCGTCGTGAAGAAGTCTGGCGCTTGGTATACCTACGAAGCGGATCAACTCGGTCAGGGCAAAGAAAATGCTCGTACCTTCTTGATCGATAACCCAGATTTGGCAAACGATATTGAGGCGAAGATTCGTGAGCACTATGTGCCTACCGCAATCGACCCTGAACTCGTCGCTGCCATTGATGAAGCAACCGCAGAGGTTGAGTTCTAATTAAGGCTAAAACCGAGGCAGCCCTAGAACGCGATAGGGCGGCCTCAGAAGCGGATCCCTACTCTTACGCCGAGACCATCGCGCTTCATGCGCTTGCGCCTCGTGCAAAGAGTAGGGCCGAGCTTCATGCCCACTTAAAGAAGCGGGGCGTGGACGAGGAGACCGCCTCTGCGGTTCTCGACAATTTAGAGCTACAGGGCCTGCTTAATGACTTGGAATTTGCCGGTCTCTGGAGCGAATCACGGCAACGCCAAAAGAAACTCTCCAAGCGCACAATCGCTCAAGAACTGCGAACCAAGGGCGTGGCCCAAGACATCATCGATGAAACAATCTCCAAGATTGATGATGAGGATGATTATCAGATGGCCTACGGCCTCGCGGAGAAGAAATTTCGGTCCTGCTCACACCTTGATAACGAGGTTATCTACCGACGTATTTCATCCTTGCTCGCTCGCAAGGGCTTCAATCACAGCATTACCGCTCGAATCATGCGAGAACTGACGGGTGCTAATTAGTCGTTACGCTTAGCCAGTGCCCAGCTTTGTTGTAGAAACCTACGGATGTCAGATGAATGTCCATGACACCGAACGTATTGCTGGCTTGTTACTAGAAGCTGGATATTCCGAAGCGCTGGAAGGCAGCGAGCCGGATCTGGTGGTTTTCAATACCTGCGCGGTTCGTGAGAACGCGGATAACAAGTTATATGGACGGCTCTCTTTTCTTGCGCCACGTAAGAAAGCCCAACCTGGTTTTCAGATTGCAGTCGGCGGATGCATGGCCCAGAAGGACCAAGAGGCAATCATCAAGCGCGCACCGTATGTGGATGTGGTTTTCGGAACCCACAACATGGGCTCGTTGCCTGCCTTACTCGAGCGTGCTCGAATTGAAGAAGAATCTCAAGTAGAGATCAAAGAATCGCTCGAACATTTCCCATCCACCTTGCCGGCTCGTCGTCACTCCGCCTTCAGCGCGTGGGTCTCGGTCTCGGTGGGCTGCAACAACACCTGCACCTTCTGCATCGTGCCTTCGCTGCGCGGAATCGAAAAGGACCGTCCGGTCGAAGATATTTTGACCGAGGTGCGGGCTCTTGCCGCGCAAGGCGTTATTGAAATTACTTTGCTCGGCCAGAACGTCAACGCGTACGGCGTGGACTTTGGCGATCGGGGCGCTTTTGCAAAACTCTTGCGCGAATGTGGAAAGGTCGAAGGTCTCGAGCGAATCCGTTTTATGTCGCCACATCCGCGCGACTTCACCGACGATGTCATCGAAGCGATGGTTCAGACCCCCAACGTGATGCCGCATCTCCATATGCCGCTCCAATCAGGATCCGACAAGGTATTGGCCGATATGCGCCGCTCATATCGAAGCGAGCGCTACCTAGGGATAATCGAGAAAGTACGGATGGCGTTGCCGCAAGCCAGCATCACGACCGACATCATCGTCGGCTTTCCGGGCGAAACGGAAGAAGATTTCCAAGCAACTCTGGATGTGATGGAGCGTGCGCAATTCTTGGCCGCCTATACCTTCCAATACTCGAAGCGACCAGGCACTCCTGCGGCAACTATGCCTGGCCAAATTAGCGATGAGGTTATGGCGGATCGCTACACCCGCATCCACCAACACCAACAAGCCATTTCACTGCGAGTCAATCAAGCGGTCATTGGGCGAGAAGAAGAAATTTTGGTCTCCGATGCACCGCAAGAACAAGGCCGCATGACCGGCCGCACTAAAGATTTCCGGTTGGTGCACTTTGCGGTTGATCCCGCGAACCCACCACGAATCGGCGACGCAGTGACCAGTGTTATTACCGCGGCCACCCCGAACTTTATTGTCGCCGAAGGCTTGCCGCGCTTGATCCGTGCGACCGCTGGCGGAGATGCGCATCAACGCCGCGTTGCCGAGAGTGGCCCACAACCCATCATGGTCGGAATGCCGAAATTGGCCGATCTGAAAGCGCGCTATTAAGTGAGCGATTCGCTGCCACCCATTTACGTTGTATGTGGCGCCACCGCTACCGGCAAGAGCGATGTTGCAGTGTTGCTGGCTCAGAAAATTGGCGCCGAGATAGTTAACGCGGACTCCATGCAGCTCTACACAGGTATGGATATCGGTACCGCAAAGCTACCGATGGCAGAACGCGGTGGAATTACTCACCACTTGCTGGACGTTGCCGATGTCAGTTTCGATGTAACAGTCGCTTGGTATCAAGAGTTGGCACGAGCGAAAATTGACGCGCTTCGCGCCGACGGAAAGCCGGTCGTTGTTGTTGGGGGCACGGGTTTCTACATCAAGGCGATATTAGATGACTTGAATTTTCCCGACACAGACCCAGAGGTCCGAGCGAGATTGACCGACGAAGCAGAAGCGCAAGGAAATGACGCGATGCATGCCCGCCTTGCTGCACTAGATCCAGCTGCTGCCTTGGCCATTCCCAAGGAGAATGTTCGCCGGGTAATCCGCGCGCTAGAAGTCATAGAGATTACGGGGCAACCATTCACCGCCAACTTGCCGCGCGAAGATTCCACGCGGTATCCAGAGGCGAAGCAGTTTGGTCTTGTTATGGATCGGAGCACGCTCGACGTTCGGATTGATGCTCGCGTCGAAAAGATGTGGCAAGCGGGATTGGTCGATGAAGTAGAGGAATTGATTAATCACGGACTGCTCGAGGGAAAGACCGCGCAGGCCGCCTTGGGATACGCCCAGATAATTCGCATGAAGCATGGATTAATGTCGAACGAGGAAGCTAAGGTCGAGACCGCTCGTGCGACTCGCCAATATGCTCGCCGACAGGAAACCTGGTTTTCGCGCGACGCCAGAATTCAGTGGCTCGCCCCGGCCAGCTCCGAGGAGCGGCTACAACGCATCATGAACAGTATTTGATTAGTATCAAACCATGATTGCAACCTACGGTCACGGAACTGAGAACGACTTCGTTCTCATTCTGGATGAAGCCGACCAGCTTCGGCTGACCGACGATTATGTTGCAGCGTTATGCAATCGCACCAGCGGAGTTGGATCGGACGGTTTAATCCGCATGGTGAAGCAGGTCGATGGCAAGTGGTTTATGGATTACCGAAACGCAGATGGATCCCTGGCAGAGATGTGCGGCAACGGAATTCGAGTGATGGCGCGCTATCTCGTCGATCGCAAGCTACAGCCATCAGGCATTTTCGCGATTAACACTCGAGCCGGCATGAAGTATTTAGCAGTGCCTGACGAAGGCGATATCTCCGTCAACATGGGTCACGTAGAAGAAATTTTTGGCGAAATCGAAGTTGAGACAAACGGCAAAAAGTGGATTGGCTACAACATTAACGTTGGGAATCCGCACGCGGTCGTCTTCGTCAATGATCTGAATGACGCCGGGGAATTGAAGAGCGCTCCTCGCGTGACACCCGAAGACGAATACCCTGATGGCGTAAACGTGGAATTCGTACAACGCCTCGAGAATGGCGAACTCGCGATGCGCGTCCATGAACGTGGCGTAGGGGAGACCCGCTCGTGCGGGACCGGAACATGCGCGGTTGCGCTTGCCGCGACATTGGATTCGAAGGGGAGATTGCCTGCAACGTGGATTATCAATCCACCCGGCGGTCGATTGAAGGTGGAAATCGATGGTCACGGTAACGCAACGCTCTCCGGACCAGCCGTATTAATTAAAGATGTCGAAGTAAAGGACGTTGATGTCGTTAGAAATTGATATCGACACCCTGCTGAAGGAATCGGCGAAGGCGGCCGCCGAATATGACGCGGCCGAATCTGGCCACGAAGAATTTGAAAGTAACCAACAAGATTTACAGGACCGTAAAGCGCTTCGTCGCGTCGCTGGTCTCTCGACCGAACTTCAGGATATTTCGGATGCCGAATATCGCCAGCTTCGTCTGGAAAAGGTTGTCCTTGTCGGAGTGTGGACGTCCGGAACCGCGGTCGACGCCGAAAACTCGTTGAAAGAATTGGCCGCACTCGCTGAAACCGCTGGCTCGGAAGTTCTTGAAGGGCTGATTCAACGGCGCGATAAGGCCGACCCCGCGACTTATATCGGTTCGGGAAAAGTTACTGAACTTCGGCAAGCGGTTGTGGCGACCGGCGCCGATACCGTCGTGTGTGATGGTGAATTATCTCCGGCTCAACTCCGAACTCTGGAAAAAGAGGTAAAGGTCAAGGTCATCGACCGCACCGCGTTGATTCTCGACATCTTTGCGCAACACGCGAAGAGCCGCGAAGGTAAAGCACAGGTAGAGCTCGCCCAGATGACCTATCTCTTGCCACGTTTGCGCGGTTGGGGTGATTCGCTTTCCCGCCAGGCCGGTGGCATCGGCGGTCGTGGTCCTGGTGAAACAAAGATTGAAACCGATCGTCGTCGAATCAATGACAAGATGGCAAAGCTGCGCGACGACATCAAGGAGATGCAGGTTGCGCGTGACACCAAACGATCTGAGCGTCGCAAGCACTCGGTACCGTCGGTCGCGATTGCGGGTTACACCAACGCTGGAAAATCATCGCTGATGAATCGGCTCACGAATGCGGGAGTTCTTGTCGAAAATGCTCTCTTCGCGACGTTAGACCCCACAACGCGCAAAACCACCACCCACGATGGTCGCGTGTACACGCTTTCGGACACGGTTGGTTTTGTTCGCCACTTGCCGCACCAACTGATCGAAGCCTTTAAGTCAACGCTCGAAGAAGTCGCAGAAGCCGATGTGATTGTTCACGTGGTGGATGGCTCGCACCCGGACCCGCAGGAACAGATTCGCGCGGTTCGCGAGGTTATCAACGATGTCGGCGGCGGAGACATCACCGAAATCATCGCAATCAACAAGGCCGATATCGCCTCACCTGAAGTAATCATGCAATTACTACGCGAAGAGTCCAACGCCTTTGCATTCTCTGCTCGAACCGGTTTCGGCGTCGAAACTTTGCTGGCGGCGATTGAAAGTTCGCTTCCGCGGCCACGGATCGAGATTAATGCGGTGATTCCGTATACCCGCGGTGAGCTCGTTTCTGCGATTCATGAGCGGGGCGAAATATTGAGCGAGGAATATCTTCCCGAAGGTACGTCTATCCACGCCATGGTGGATGGCGCAATCGCTCAGCAGATCAACGAGCTAAACTCGTCGTCATGAGCGAAAACTTCATGAACGAAAAGAACGAGAACCCAACCTCAGCCGTATTGGCGACCCCACAACACCGTCTAGGCGGTTACCTGGTTGATCAACTCCTTTCGGTTATCACCTTGTATGTGGGCTGGTTTATCTGGTCGCTCTTTCTGTGGCGCGAAGGTCAGACACCGGGCAAGCGATTGGTGAAGACGCGCGTGTATGACGCCACTACTGGAAAGCCGGCATCGTGGAAATTGATGGCGCTCCGCCAAATTGTTGTTCCGCTATCTGTCGCGCTCTTCTTCGAACTGTTGATTGGCATTAACGGCGCGAAGAACGTTGGCACCGGTCAGATTATTTCGTTGGCGCTCTTCGCCACTTTTGCGCTCGATTTCTTGTGGATTTTCCGAAACGGTGAGCGCCGCCGCTTGCTCGACCATGTGTGCAAGACGGTAGTGCTCAACGAAGCCGCATAACCAACGCTTGCCGATGACTCGTCACGTCGACCTCGCTAGCTTGTCGATAAATCCCACGGGGTTTGCCGAAGCGGTAGCGGATATCGTGAGCGGAATTAAACGCGGAGAGATCGCGCTCATTCCTGATGAATCCGCCTACATCGTAATCTGCGATGCCTTCAATGCGGCCAGCGTTCGTCGCATGCACCAACTTCGCGGTGCGGATGAGGGAGTGGCCGCGGCTGTTCTGATTGGAAAGTCCGCGACGTTAAGCGGGATCACTCAGAGTTTGGGAGATGACCAACGCGAACTCGCCGAAAAATTTTGGCCTGGTCCGCTCACGCTTTTGGTGCAACCGAATTCGGCGCTTCATTGGGATTTGGGCGACGGCGGTTCGCTTGGCGAATTTGCTGTGCGTGTACCAGAGGCAGAATTCCTGCGTTTGATAGTTTCACAGGTCGGTCCAATCGCATGCGCCAGCGCCGCCATGCCAGGGTCATCACCTTCCCACTCACTCTCATCCACACCAGAAGCGATTCGCCGCGAGGTAGGTATCGAAATCGATGGCGGAGAACTCGTGTCGGGACCGGCATCGACGGTCGTCCGACGCTCTGTCATCGGACGGAGTTCGCCGTTGGAGATCTCGAGGCTTGGAGCTATCTCACAGGAATCGCTGAAAGAAGTTATCCCTGACATCGAGCTAGCCAGCCAATAGGCTTGAGCCATGTCGAACGAAACTTTCTTTGGTCCAGATTTTGACGCGCTCCAGGCGCAAGATCCAGATATCGCCTCGGTTTTATTAAGCGAACTCGATCGCCAACGAAAGAATCTTCAGCTCATCGCGAGCGAAAACTTCACCTCGCCTGCGGTACTCACCGCGCTAGGTTCAACGCTCTCTAATAAATATGCCGAGGGATATCCCGGCAAGCGGTACTACGGCGGATGCGAAGAAGTCGATAAGGTCGAAGTGATTGGCATCGAACGCGCAAAGGCGCTCTTTGGCGCAGAGCACGCCAACCTTCAGCCGCATTCGGGCGCGTCGGCAAACGTCGCGGTCTATCAAGCTTTCACCCAACCCGGCGACACCGTTCTCGCTATGTCATTGCCACATGGTGGTCACCTTACGCACGGCTCCAAGGTCAACTTTTCTGGCAAATGGTTCAACATCGTTTCGTATGGCGTGCGCGCGGATAACGAATTGATCGACTATGACGAGTTGCGCGACTTGGCGCTCGAGCACAAGCCAAAAATGATTTGCACCGGCGCGACCGCATATCCCAGCTTGATTGATTTTGAAAAAGTCCGCCAGATATGTGACGAAGCCGGATCAATTATGTGGGTGGACGCCGCTCACTTCATTGGACTGGTCGCCGGCAAGGCGATTCCATCGCCGGTTCCATACGCGGATGTTGTGTCGTTCACGACCCACAAGGTTTTGCGCGGCCCACGCGGCGGAATGATTCTCTCGAAGGCCGAGCACGCGGCGGCGATCGACAAAGCAGTATTCCCAGGCATGCAGGGCGGACCGATTATGAGCGCGGTTGCCGGAAAGGCAATTGCACTGAAGGAAGCCGCAACTCCGGCGTATCAGTCATACGCCAAGAAGGTCATTGAGAATGCACAAGCGCTCTCGGATTCATTGGTTGCCGAGGGTATGCGCTCGGTCTCGGGTGGAACTCAGACCCACTTGGCGCTGATTGATATTCGCTCGACCGGAATCACCGGCAAGCTCGCGGATGAGCGTTGTGGCGCATCTGGAATCACCTTGAACAAGAATTCAATTCCATACGATCCAGAGAAGCCCGGAATTACGAGTGGAATTCGCGTCGGAACGGCTGCGACAACTACTCAGGGCATGGGTGTGCCAGAGATGAAGCAGATCGGTCAATTGATTTCGCGCGCTATCAAGGATGGCGGAGACGAAACGAAGGCGAAGGCAATTGCATCCGACGTACATGACTTAACCGCGAAGTTTCCGGTTTACCCACGTTAATTTTCTGACGAAACCCGCATGCGCGAATATTTATTAACGGCGACTTTAGCCGCGACGCTCTGTTTCCTCATTACTCCATGGGTTCGCCTCGTCGCGATGAAGGCCGGGGCTTTTGTCGATCCTCGGTCGCGCGATATTCATACTGTCATTACTCCTCGTTGGGGCGGGCTCTCGATGTGGTTGGCGATGTCGATAACGTTGTTAACAGTGAGCCATCTGCCGCTCGTCGGTAAATCCTTCGGCCGGGAAGCCACCGGAATCTTTCTCGCCGGAACCTTCATCATGGCGATGGGCGCCCTGGACGATCGTTATGACTTAGACGCGGTGACGAAATTCGCGGGTCAAGCACTTGCCGGCGGAATTCTCTTGTTGCATGGCGTTCAAATTCTGTGGTTGCCGATAAACGGAATTTTGATTTTGCCGCCAAATATTGGGCAGTTACTCACGATTGTCTTTGTGATGGTCGTAATTAATGCCATCAATTTCGTGGACGGACTTGATGGCCTTGCCACCGGAATTGTTGCAATCTGCGCCTTGTCATTTTTCGGTTTCTCCTACCTGCTGGCGGTCGTAAACGGATTTAGTCGTGCTGGTGCGCCATCGCTCATAACCGCAGTAGTCGTCGGTATGTGCATTGGCTTTCTTCCGCACAACTTTCCACCGGCGAAGATCTTTATGGGGGATTCGGGCGCGATGCTTTTGGGCCTCTTGCTTTCCTCTGCTGCAATTACTTTGACAGGGCAGATCGACACCAACGCGATTACCAATCAAGCGAATAGTCAGAGCGCGACATCGACATTCCTGCCAATTCTCTTGCCGTTTACGATTCTTGCGATTCCACTTCTGGATCTCGGAATGGCGATCGTGCGCCGAATTCGCGCAGGTCGTTCGCCGTTCACCGCTGATCGCGAACATTTGCACCATCGACTGATGGATATGGGAAATTCGCACCGCCGCACCGCCGCCATTCTTTACTCATGGACCGCGGCCTTTGCGATTCCCACGGTGGTCGCTGCCTTTGAGCCGCTCTGGGTTGCGGCGGTGGTGGCGGTTGCGATTCTCGGATTCTCGCTCGCCTTGCTTCGCCCAGCGCTGAACGATTCACGAAATAGGCGTTCGGGGGAGAAAAAAGTATTATCTGGGACGTGAGCAACCGGGTAGTCGAGGACGAACAACGCCTCTGGGTTGGCGCGCTCATTCCCTCAACCACAATTGCGATTGTGGCGCTTATTCTTTCAACCATACTGCGACACAAGTCCGGACTCTTGGGCGCATTGCTCGCGAGTGCAACCGTCATACTCTTTTTTTCGGTGCACCTTTTAATCTCGAAAATTTCCACAAACCTTGACCCCATGATCACGATGGCGCTAGCGATGTTTTCGTATTTCGCCAAGGTGATTGTCATGGGAGTTTTCCTCTTGTTAATAACTCGGCTAACCTCGCCATCGACGGTTGATCGCACCAGCTTTGGCGTAAGCGCCATCGCCATCGCGATTGGCTGGCTTGGTGGCGAAATTCGTGCTTTCTTTAAATTGCGGATTCACTTGCCGCTTCCGGAAAGGAAATAGGAATTACGATGACTGATAACTCCCAGAGTAAGAATGACCAAAATAAGAATGATAAGAACGGCCGTTTCGGGGCTGGCAACGAGGAGGGCGCTGCATGGTCCATCTTTGGATATCTGATTGCTGGTCTGGTCATCTGGGGCGGGATTGGCCTCGGCCTGGACCACTGGCTGGGCACCCACTTCCTCAGCCTGGTCGGACTCCTCTTGGGAGCTGGCTCCAGCCTCTACCTAGTCTGGCTTCGCTTCGGGCGTAAATAAGTAGCTATAAAAGTAACGACAAGCACACTCAGCGAGTTTTCATTTTTTGGCTCCTCCCAATAGGGTTCGGAGAGATTTTGCAGGGGCGGACCCCGCCTGCTGCCCGAGGTAAGCAATGGGAGAGTGCGTGAACTCGATTCAGTTCGCTGCAGGGCCTGGCTTCCAGCCGCCCAGCACTTCTGACTTCAACCTTCCTCCAGCGTTTGGTCATTCGTTATATGCAACCAAGCCTATTTTCTTGGTTTTCCTCTCCGTTATTTTGATCTCTGCATTCTTTATCGCCTCATCGCGCAAGGCCGCGGTTGTGCCTGGCAAATTCCAATTCGCGGGCGAGATGATTTACGGCTTCGTGCGCAACAACATTGGTGAAGAAATCATCGGACACGACTTCATGCGCTTCGTGCCATTCCTCTTCACCCTCTTTACCTTTGTTATTACCAATAACGTATTCGGCATCGTGCCTTTCCTGCAGTTCCCTGCGATGTCGCACGTCTCTTTCCCCTACGTGTTGGCCATCTTCTCGTTCATTGTTTTCCACTGGGTGGGAATCAAGAAGCAGGGCCTTGGCAAGTACCTCAAGGGCATCGCGTTCATGCCAGGCGTACCGAAGGCCGTTTATGTTCTCCTTACCCCAATTGAGATCGCGACCTTCTTCTTGGTTCGTCCGCTCACCTTGTCGCTCCGGTTGTTTGCGAACATGTTCGCCGGCCACTTGCTCCTTCTCGTCTTCATCACTGGTGGCGATTACATGCTCCACGATCCACACCTCTTCATGAAGATCCTCTCGCCATTCTCGTTCGCCTTCGGCATCGGAATGTCGTTCTTTGAATTTATGGTGCAGTGCCTCCAGGCCTACATCATCACCTTGTTGACGGCTCTCTTCATCGCAGGAGCGCTCGCCGACGAACATTAAGAGGTACCACCGCAGTAAAAGATTTACCCCAACAACCAGCAATAACTAAGGAAAGGCAACAAAGATGCACGGCACACTCAACCTGGTCGGTTATGGCCTATCTGCAATCGGACCTGCTATCGCAACCGGCATGATCTTCGCTGCATACATCAGCGGCGTCGCTCGTCAGCCAGAAGCTCGCAGCGTTCTCCAACCAATCGCGTTCCTCGGATTCGCTTTGGCTGAAGCGCTTGCATTGTTCGGTCTCGTTCTCGCATTCGTTCTTAAGTAATCTCGAATAACAGTAAGAGGTATAGACCACATGTTGTCATCAACATCCGCACTTCTTCAGTCCGCTGAGGCAGCTGCGAACCCACTTATTCCTAAGACCGCAGAGCTGATTGTCGGCGTTATTGCCTTCACGCTGCTCTTCTTGGTTTTGCGCTCTCGCGTTGTGCCCATGTTCGAAAAGGCTTACGCAGCTCGCACTGAGGCAATTCAAGGCGGTATGGAAAAAGCGGAGAAGGCACAACGTGACGCTGAAATTGCTCTGCAGCAATACACCGCTCAGCTTGCTGATGCGCGTGGCGAAGCTCAGAAGATTCGCGAAGAAGCTCGTGTTCAAGGTGCGGCCATCATCGATGACTTGCGCGCGAAGGCACAAGAAGAAGCTGCGCGAATCACTGCCGCTGCTGCTGCACAAATCGAAGCAGAGCGCCAGCAAGCAATTACCTCGCTTCGTTCTGAAGTGGGAACACTTGCTACCCAGCTCGCATCCAAGATTGTCGGAGAAGCGTTGGATGACCAGGTTCGTCAATCTCGCATTGTCGACCGCTTCCTAGAAGACTTGGAGAAGAGCAAGTAATGATCGTTCTCGGTGGTAGTTCTCGTCAGTCGCTGATTGCCCTTCGCGGGTCATTAGATAAGTCCCTCAACGGGCTTTCCGCTGCCGATGCTGCTGCCATTTCGAACGACCTCTTTACTGCACTTTTGGCTCTTGATGGTTCGGTTGGCCTACGCCGTGCGCTGACCGATCCATCACGAGATGCATCATCCAAGGGCGCGCTCATTACCGATCTCTTCGGCAAGAGCATCGGCGCTAAGGCGCTTGCGCTCCTTGCGGATGCGGTAGCGCTTCGCTGGTCCGCACCATCACAGTTCGCAGATGCGATTGAACAATTGGCCGTTGAAGCTGAGGCCAGCTCCGCCAACATCGACGAGAAGCTCGAATCCGTCGCCAATGAAATTTTTGATTTCTCTCGACTTCTGATTGAGAACCCAGAACTGCGTCAGGCCCTTAATACCGCGGCCGATACCGAGGCCCACAAAACCGACCTCCTTAACTCAATTTTCGCCGGTAAGTACAGCGTCTACACCGTCCGTCTTTTGACCCAGGCCCTACGCGGTCTGCGTGGTCGCAACATCGAGCGCACCATCAACGCGTACTCACATGCTGTTACTGCCCGACGCAATCGCGTCAATGCACATATCCGCACCAGCATTGCATTGAGCGATGCGCAGAAGACCAAGCTCGGCTCTGCTTTAACCAAGCAGATCGGCCAGCCGGTTCACCTCAACATTGAGATTGATCCATCGGTATTGGGTGGACTTTCTATTCGCTTCGCCGATGAAGTCATCGACGGAACCATTGTTAACCGTTTAGCCGAGGCAAGCAGAGCGCTTGCAGGGTGAAGTTTCTCGCTGGTCACATGCCAGCGTGATTGAGTAAGAAGGAGAGAAAGATGGCGGAACTCACGATCCGACCCGAGGAGATTCGCGACGCGCTGGCAAAGCACGTTGCTTCCTATAACCCGGGTGCAGCGGCTCGCGACGAGATCGGCACCGTAACCGAAGCTGGCGATGGCATCGCCCGTGTTGAGGGCTTGCCTTCAACAATGACCAACGAACTCTTGAAGTTCGAAAACGGTACTTTGGGTCTGGCGCTTAACCTCGACGTACGCGAAATCGGCGTTGTTATTTTGGGCGAGTTCACAGGCATTGAAGAAGGAACAACCGTTCGTCGTACAGGTGAAATTCTCTCCGTACCTGTTGGCGATGGCTTCCTTGGTCGCGTTGTTGATCCACTCGGTCGTCCAATCGACGGCAAGGGCGAGATCAAGGCCGAAGCACAGCGTGCGTTGGAATTGCAGGCACCGTCCGTAGTTCAGCGCCAACCTGTGAAGGAGCCAATGCAGACTGGTATTAAGGCGATTGATGCCATGACCGCTATTGGTCGCGGACAGCGCCAGTTGATCATTGGTGACCGTCAGACCGGTAAGACCGCGATTGCGATCGACACCATTATTAACCAGAAGGAGAACTGGAAGTCCGGTGATCCAAAGAAGCAAGTGAAGTGTATTTACGTTGCTATTGGTCAGAAGGGTTCCACCATCGCATCTGTTAAGGGCGCGTTGGAAGAAGCTGGCGCGATGGAGTACACCACCATCGTTGCATCACCTGCTTCAGACCCAGCCGGCTTCAAGTACTTGGCGCCATACACCGGTTCTGCAATCGGTCAGCACTGGATGTACCAAGGCCAGCACGTACTGATTATTTTTGATGATCTCTCAAAGCAAGCAGAGGCATACCGTTCGGTCTCCTTGTTGCTTCGCCGTCCACCAGGTCGCGAGGCCTACCCAGGCGATGTCTTCTACTTGCACTCACGTCTGCTCGAGCGTTGCGCGAAGCTATCTGATGAGCTCGGCGGCGGATCAATGACTGGCTTGCCGATCATTGAGACCAAGGGAAATGACGTTTCTGCCTTTATTCCTACCAACGTAATTTCGATTACCGATGGTCAGTGCTTCTTGGAGACCGACTTGTTCAACGCCGGCGTACGTCCTGCGATTAACGTCGGTATTTCGGTATCACGCGTCGGCGGTTCAGCGCAGACAAAGGCAATCAAGAAGATTGCTGGTCGTCTTCGCTTGGACTTGGCTCAGTACCGCGAACTTGAAGCCTTCGCAGCATTCGGTTCCGACCTTGACGCAGCATCGAAGCAACAGCTCGAGCGCGGTGCACGCATGGTTGAACTCTTGAAGCAGGGTCAGTACTCGCCTTACTCAGTCGAGCGCATGGCGGCATCTATCTGGGCTGGTACTACCGGCAAGATGGATTCGATCCCAGTCGCTGACATCCGTCGCTTTGAATCCGAATTCTTGGACTTCATCGCACGCGAGCGCGCTTCTATCTTCGAAGTTATTTCAGCAACTCGTGAGTTGAGCGATGACACCGTGGCAGCTTTGGAAGAAGCAGTTACTGCGTTCAAGGCTCAGTTCGCCGTTAGCGGGTCGAAGTAACTCATGGGTGCACAACTTCGCGTTTATCGCCGGCGCATGCGCTCGGTCAAAGCGACCAAGAAGATCACGAAAGCTATGGAGTTGATCTCTGCTTCTCGTATCGTCAAGGCGCAGCAACGCGTTGCCGCATCCTCTCCATATGCTGTTGAGCTGACTCGCGCGGTTACCGCTGTCGCGACGAACAGCAGCACCAACCACATCTTGACCACGGCAGCAGAGAATCCAAAGCGCGCAGGCGTCTTGGTCATCACTGCTGACCGCGGTATGGCTGGCGCGTATTCCAACGCGGCGATCAAGGAAGCGGATATCTTGATGGATTCCATCAAGGCCCGCGGCCTTCAACCTGTTCCATTCTTGGTCGGTCGCAAGGCAGTCAACTACTACCGTTTCCGCAACCGCCAATTCGCGGCATCGTGGACCGGATTCTCCGACAACCCTTCATATGCCAACGCCGTTGAAGTCTCACAGGCTTTGATCGAAGCATTTGTTGCCGAGACCGGCGAAGGACTTTCGGGTGTGGACGAACTTCACGTGGTCTATACCGAGTTCAAGTCAATGATTACGCAGACGCCAATCGCTTCACAATTGCTGCCGTTGGTATCTGCCGAAACCGAAACCAAGCACGAAGGCTTGTTGCCGATGTATGAGTTTGAGCCAAACGCAGGCGAAGTCCTCAGCGCTTTATTGCCACGCTATGTTCAAGCGCGCGTCTTTAATGCGCTCTTGCAATCAGCAGCATCAGAGCACGCTGCGCGTCGTCGCGCCATGAAGTCAGCAACCGACAATGCTGATGAGCTCATTAAGTCTCTAACACGTCTTGCAAATGCGGCTCGTCAGGCCGAAATTACTCAAGAAATCAGTGAAATCGTGGGCGGCGCAGACGCGCTTGCCTCAGCTAGCGCAGGGAGCGAATGATGTCCAACTCATCAACAGGTAAGGGTCGCGTTGCACGCGTCATCGGACCGGTCGTCGACATTGAATTTCCGTCGGACGGCATGCCCGAGATCTTCAACGCCCTTCACGTCGATGTCACACTAGCTGGCGAGAAGCGCACGCTGACGCTAGAAGTAGCGCAGCACATTGGCGACAACCTCGTCCGTGCGATTTCGATGCAACCTACTGACGGCATGGTTCGCGGTGCGGAAGTAACCGACACCGGTGCTCCCATCTCCGTACCAGTCGGCGACGTCACCAAGGGTCACGTCTTTAACACCCTGGGCGAATCGCTCGATGTGCCAACCTCATCCTTGGATATCAAGGAGCGCTGGCCAATTCACCGCACAGCTCCTGCCTTCGATCAGCTCGAGTCAAAGACCGAGATGTTCGAGACCGGCATCAAGGTTATTGACCTCCTCACCCCATACGTGCGTGGCGGAAAGATTGGCCTCTTCGGCGGCGCCGGTGTTGGCAAGACCGTTTTGATTCAGGAAATGATTTATCGCGTAGCTGAAAACTTCGGTGGTGTATCTGTATTCGCCGGCGTTGGTGAGCGTACTCGTGAAGGTAACG